>Ga0209012_1000081_pt1 | contig 149740 bp, 150 predicted proteins | sample RS3BMetagenome_FD_184735 | JGI IMG/M metagenome (GOLD analysis project Ga0209012, IMG submission 184735) | Ferric oxide microbial mat and aquatic microbial communities from Rainbow Spring, Yellowstone National Park, USA - RS3B (SPAdes) (version 3) ... | reverse complement strand
CGCTCCTCCCCGGAAAGCGTGCGGAGCGCCTCCTTCTGTGATCTTGCCATGGTTAACCTTTCTTGCTTGTTAACCATAGTATTGCATATAATGCCTCATTAAGCCAGTCATTTGCAGCGTGACCCACCATGGGTGTCCGGCGGACCGACATGTTCAAGCTACCGGACTCCTGGGCGCCCGCGGGAAGCACGCCGATCGGCACCATGCGGGATCTCCTTGCCTTCGCACGGACCCATCTCAACAACGGCGTATCACCGTCCGGGAAACGCGTTCTCTCGCCGGAGTCAACCGCGCGCATGCAGGCAGTGTCGCACGACATGGGAACCCCGAACGTTCCCCCCATTGGCTTCGGATGGCTGCTCGTGCCATTTGGAAAAACGACGGTGCTCTCCATGTCCGGTGCATCGCCCGGTGGCGTGGCACTTCTGGCCATCGTGCCGGAACACGACCTTGCCTTTGCCGCCTTCGGCAATGATCCGCGGGCGATGGCGCTCCACGACCAGGTCCTTCTCTGGCTCCTTCGTCACCACCTGAACGTCGAGGTTCCCGACCTCGTGTCGGACCCGACCCCGGTCAGCGATCTCACGCCCTACGCCGGCACCTACCGCTCGAATCAACTGCGCGTCGACGTTACTGTCGTGGACGGTCAGCTCGAGGAGGCGATGACTTACGAACCGCTCGACAACGGGCAGGAGCGGATCTTTACCCGATTCTCCGGCGGCTTGTACCCATTCCCGCCGCGGCGCTTTGTCCCCATTCGCGAGAACCTCTTCGCGCCGGCGGGCATGCCGCTCCCGACATTCAACGGCTATTCACGCCTCCTTCTCGTCTCCTACCATGGAGTCAGCAACGGTCGTGCGAGCCACCGCTGCGCGGGTGGTCGCATGACGCGTAGGGAGCAAGTCGGCTGAGGAGCACCGCGTCCGCGCACCGCCCAGGTCGCCGACGTCTTTGGTGGCGGGCCGGTCGAAAGGAGACTAAAGCGCGTGATCACCATCGGCCAGCTCGCCGCCTACGCGGGGGTGACGATCAAGGCTGTCCGCCATTACCACCAGCGCGGCCTGCTCGCCGAGCCGCCGCGCGACGCGTCGGGTTACCGGCGTTACGGCGCCCAGCACGCCATCCAGTTGGTCAAGGTCAAAACGCTCGCCGAGGCCGGCGTGCCGCTCGCTCGCATCAAGGAGCTGCTCGCCGCCGACCCCGACCGCTTCGCCGCGGCGATCGCCGAGATCGACCGCAACTTGCAGAAGCGGTCCGAGGAGATCCTGCGCACCCGCGAGCGGATCGCCCGGCTCAGCGCTGGCGACCGGCTATTCGTCTCGGTGGAGGTCACCGACTATCTCGACCGGCTGCACAAGCTCGGCGTGAGCCAGCGCACGGTGCAAATGGAACGGGATCTCTGGATTCTCATGCAGTCGGTCTCACCGAAGGAGGCGGCCAGCTGGATCGCCGACAAGCGCGACGCGCTGGGCGATCCCGAGTTCTGTGCCCTCTACCGCGAATACGACGCGGCGTTCGACTGGTCCCCGAGCGACCCGCGCCTCTCTGACCTGGCCGACCGCACCCAGCGGTGGATTGCCAACCGACACCGCAGGTTTGAGGGTGGAGAGCGGCCGATCCGGGTCTCGACCATTGCCCAGTTCGTCACGACAACGTTCGGCGCGTCGTCGCCGGCCTGGGACCGGCTCGCCGAGATCGCCAAGGAGCGCCTGGCGGGCCGGTGAGGCGCGGCGCTTCCCACGTCCGCTTTAAGAACCTGCAGGGACCCCAAAGGCGCTCCGAATTGACAGATTCGCCAGCGGCGCCTATATTGATAAATAGATCATCGGTTTATTAGGGTGGGACGCCGTGGCTCGCACCACCAAACCCGAAGAATTCGCCGCGAAGCGCAACGCCATCCTGGACGCGACTCAGCAACTGGTTTACACCAAGGGCTACGAGCGGATGTCGATTCAGGATGTCCTGTGCGCCCTGCAAATCTCCGGCGGGGCGTTCCATCACTACTTCGACTCGCGCAGCGCCCTGCTCGACGCACTCATCGAACGGATCCGAGAAGAGTCCACGAAGCCACTCTTGCCGATCGTCCACGATACCCATCTGACGGCGGTCCAGAAGCTTCAAGGCTTCCTTTCCGCGCTCGACCGGCTGCGGCTGGCTCACAAGCTGGAGTTGGCCGAAGTGCTGCGGGTCTGGTACGCCGACGGCAACGCCATCGTTCGCCAGCGCGTAGACGAGGCAATCGTCAAACAGCGCGCGCCGCTGCTGACGGAGATCGCTCGCCAGGGGATCCGGGAAGGCGTCTTCACCACGGTTTTTCCCGACCAGGCGGGCGATATCATTATGGCGCTCTTGCAGGGGATGGGTAATACTCACGCTAGGATGCTGTTGTCACTAGCGGACGGGTGCGACCAGCGGAGTGTCGTCGACGACATCGTAGCGACCCACGCCGCGTATCTGGAGGCGATTGAGCGGGTGTTAGGCGCGCTGCCCAACTCCCTGGATCGGGCCAATGCCCAGGCGGTGATGGCCTGGGTAACCGCGCTCCAGCACGCCGACTGAGCGTACTCCGACGGGCTGATCCCTGCCGGCAACTGATCGGCAATGGCGCGGGTCAAATATCGCCTGATTCCGCACGTCTGGTAATCAGGCTGGGATACTTGAGGTTCGGGGAAGATCTTCCCGCTCGGTCAACCGAGCAGTCCGATGGCACAAGGGAGGAAATCATGAGTGAGATCCAGACGCGCGCCGCGTTCGTCCTGGCCTTGGCGGACCCGGTGGCCTCGCTCGAACGTGTCGGCGGGAAGGGGGCCTCTCTGGCACGACTGGCGAGGGGTGGGTTCAATGTGCCGGGTGGGTTTCACCTCACTACCGCGGCCTATCGCGCGTTTGTCAAGGCCAACGCGCTGGAGGCGCCAATCCTCGAAGCGGTATCACATAACCCGGCCGACCAGGCGGCGAACGCCATCGCCCAACTCTTCGACCGCGCGGCCATGCCAGTGGAAATCTACGACGCGCTGAGCGCGGCCTACCTGGCGCTGGGCCAGGGTGATCCAGCCGTCGCCGTGCGCTCGTCGGCCACCGCCGAAGACCTGCCCGGGCTGTCCTTCGCCGGCCAGCAGGACACCTTTCTCAATGTTCGGGGCCAAGACGCGCTCGAACGAGCAGTGCGGCGATGTTGGGCCTCGCTCTGGACGGCTCGGGCGATCGAGTACCGCCAACGCGCGGCAATCGCACCGGCCACGGTCAGCCTGGCGATCGTCGTCCAGGAGATGGTCGCCGCCGAGGCAGCCGGAGTGCTCTTCACCGCGGACCCGGTCGCTGGTTCCCCGGACGACATCACGATCAACGCCACGTTCGGACTCGGCGATGCGCTGGTCAGCGGCCAGGTCCAGCCGGACGTCATCCGCGTGCGTCGGCAGACGCGTACCATCGCCTCGTGGAACATCGGCGACAAAGCGGTCATGACCGCGCTCGCCGAGGATGGCACCCGTCAGGTCGAGGTACCCGGGGACCGGCGTCGCGAGCCAGCGCTCGACGAACAGCAGGCGCTCACGCTCGCCCGGATTGGCATTGGAATCGAGGCACTGTCTAGCCAGCCGATGGACGTCGAGTGGGCCATCCGTGGCGATCAGGTGTACGTGCTGCAGGCGCGACCTATCACCACGTCGCCCGCGGATCCGTGGAACGACTCGCGTCTCGGCGACTACCTGTGGACAAACGGCAACCTCGGCGAAGCGGTCCCGGACGTCATGACGCCGTGTACCTGGTCGCTGATGCAGCGAGTCAGCCGCGACGCGATGGCCACCTTCTCGTTGCCCAATTGCCCGATTGTCGGCAACATCGGCGGGCGTCCGTACATGAACATGACGCTGCTGGCGACGGTTGGCGCCGCATTCGGCATGAGCGGTCGTGCTGCTTCGGCCACCGAAGAGGTCTTCGGACGACTGCCCGAGGGCGTCGACGTGCCACTGCTGCCGGTCTCGCGCTGGCGGATCATCCGCGCGCTCGTGCCTACAATGGTAAGCATCCTCTGGCGCGTCCAGACCGGGAAGGGGCGCATCGCGGCGTTCGTGGCCAATGCGCCGCGGCGCTCGGCGGCGCTCAATCAGCACATCGCCAGCGCCAGCAATACCCAAGAGCTTGCCCGAGTCTGGCGCGAAGAGCTCGACGGCTCTTTCCGCCTGGGGCAGCCATCTCCATCGGATTACCGATTACTACATGGACACCTACGCTCGGCGCCAGGGTAGGCGCGCGTGCGCGATGCACGATGCCCTCGCACTCGCCATCGCGGTCGATCCGACGCTTGCCGTATCGTCTCCCCGGATCCGGGTCGACGTCGAACTTCGCGGCCGGCACACCCGTGGCATGACCGTCGGCGATTTTCGGTATTGGCGGGACGGACAGGCCGCCGCGGACGCTAACGCCGAGGTGGTGCTAGAGGTGGATGTTCACCGCTTCCTGGATTCGTGGTACTCGGTGCTCAGCCAAGGACGCTGAACCGGTCGACGATTCGTATTTGCTTTGCGCGCGTGGGACGGACAGGCGCCGACAATCGCTCCGGCTTCCTGATCCTCTTGACTGGAGGTAGGCGATGGCGATCCCCAGGGGATCACGCCGGCCAGGTCGACGCCTCCCTCCTCCGGGCGGTTGAGCCCGCCAATGTGGGCGATTTCTCTCCCTCTTCCCTCAATCGTCATACTCAACCACGAGCTGACCGTCTTCGATGCTGACCAGGTAGGTTTTCACCCGGACGCGTCGGTCGACGAGGCAGCGGCCGGAGGCGATCTCGAACTCCCAGAGGTGCCAGGGACAGCGGAGGATCTCGCCGTCCTGGGCCAAAGCCACTACCTCGTCACTAGCACTCGGCGGGAGGTCGGCCACCATGCGGCCGGTCACCGCACCGGTGCAGAGCGGACCCAGCTTGTGCGGGCAGAGGTTGCGCAACGCGAAGAAACTGCCATTGACGTTGAAGACGCCGATGCCGGCGCGCCCGCGAAAGGGTACGACGATCTTCCGCTGGCCCGGGGCGATCTCGTCGGGTGTTCCCACCACACACTTTGGCATATACGTTACAAGTTATAGAGCTCGCGAGCATTGTCGGCGAAGATGCGGCGGTGCAGGTGCTCGGGAAGGCGGGGGAAGGTCGTCGCCGGGTCGTCCCAATCCCAGTGCGGCCAGTCCGAGCAGTAGATCAACGTTTCGTCGGCGTGCATCGCTTCCAGCATCGCCAGCAGGTGCTCCGGCTGCTCCGGTTCCTCGAGCGGCTGTGAGCCGACGCGGATGTGCTCGCGGAAGTATTCGCTCGGCAGCCGCTTTACCCAGGGGGTCTGGTCGCGGAGCGACTTCCAGTCGGCGTCCAGATGCCACATCAGGCCGGGCACCCAGAACTGATCGACCTCGACGAAGGCGAACTTCAGCCGCGGGAAACGCTCGAACACCCCCTCACAGATGAGCGAGACGCAGTGAGCCATCGCCATCTGGGGTCGGGCCAGGCGGGTTTCGAGGTAATAGGTCGGATAGCCGACGCCGGTTGGTGGACCGGCCATGCCCGCGCCCTCGGCGCCGGGATGGACCTGCACCGCAATGCCGTGACGCTCGCAGGCTTCCCAGATGGGATGGTAGAAGCGGTTGCCGTAGGGCAGCCGCGCGCCGGTCGGGAGCTGGATGCCGACGACCGCCGGGTGGTCGGCGATTCGATCGATCTCCTGTACCGCCAGCCGCGGATCCGAGGTCGCGACCGCCATGGTCATCTTGAAGCGGCTATCTTTGGCGATCCAGTTTTCGAGAGTCCAGTCGTTGAAGGCGCGGCAGAGCGCGCTGGCATACTCTGGATCGGGAATGACACCCGCCGTGTACATGTTGCCGCCGGTCAGGATGGCGTAGTCGACGTTCCAGAGATCGAGGTGTACTTCGCGGAGCGACTCGTAGCTGGTCCCGCGCTTGCGCGCCGCCTCGCCGTTCACGTCGCAGCCGTCGGCCAGATCGGGCCGAACGGCTCGCTTGGGGGCGTTGAAGTAGCCCGAGCCCGGCAGCAAGAAGCCGTAGTCGGTGACCCGCTCCTGGTAGACCCGCGACAGGTAGGGCAGCAGATCCTCGTTCTTGGTCAGACTATGGTGGACGTCACAATCCACGATCGCGACGTCCGTGCGCGGCTGGCCGGTCCAGCCGGGTGCGGTGATCGGTCGCGTGCCAATGGCCGCCATTGCTCCTCCCGCAGGATCGTTCGTCCCTGCTACGGGCACTATACTCTCCAAGCAGAGTACAGATCAAGCGGCTATTGCGGGCCGCCGGGCTCTTTCCTAGTCGGTGGGCGTGTCAGCACGGTCTGCCCTCTCCGGAACACCGGGCGACGACCGGGCCGGTTAGATTTGGCGTTGTCGGTTCTCTTCTCACGTCGAGATCTCTCCGGCGAAGAGTCGCTTCAAGTAGTGGATCTCGTGTTCGGCGGTCACTTTCCATGGGTCGTGGTTCGGGTGATCGATGGAGACGTAACCGTCAAAGCCCTTATCGACCAGGATTCGGAGATAGTGCGCAAAGTTCAGGTCGCCAGCATCGAGAAAGGTCAGCTTTCCCCAGGTTTGGTCAGTCGCTCCGATCCAGTTGTGGGCCTGAACGTGGACCACCCTTGTGCCGAGTTGCGCGGCGGTATACTCGGGCGTCTCGCCCGCCAACGGTGTCTGCAGGCTCACCCGCAAGTTGGGGCGATTCACCAGTTTGAGCAAACGTAGGGTCGAGGCGCTCGTGTCCATCAAGCAGGCCGGATTGTGAATGACCTGATGAGTTTCCAGGGGAAACTCGATCCCAAACGGTGCGCCCATGTCGCAGATGGCCTGCCGTCCACGAACGGCGCGTTCCCACTGTTCGTCGGTCGCCTCGGCGCTCCCGATCCGCCCGGTATAGGTCCGCACGTAGCGCGCTCCGAGCTTTCGCGCATAGCCGACGAAGACCTCGCCTTCGCGTAGCGTTGCCTCGTAGGTTTCCTCGCTGCCCGTAAAGTCGAAATAGGGACAGATCTGAACAATCTCGAGGCGAGCGCGGTCAGCCGCCCGCCGGATCCAATCGAGGTCCGCCTGATCGAGGTACTGCTTCCAGAACTCGATTCCGTCGTAGCCCAACGTGCTCACCAGGGCGATGCACTCCTCGGCGATGTCCTGACTGTAGCCAAAGCCCATCATGCAAAACGATGCTTTCACGAACTTCCTCCATAGACTGCGGACCACGCTTTGGGGACAAGGAGATCACTCGCAACTTGGAGCTGCGCCTGCTCGCACACTACGCTACTGGCTCCAGAGGGCCACGTCAACGCCGCCGAATTTAGCGTGACTTGCGACCGGTCCACCGCGGGCAAGGTGCTATCCTTAGAGAAAAGCTTGCCTGAGGTAACCGGCGTGAAAAAGCTGATCAACCAGCCCGCAAACGTCGTCGTCGAAGCACTGGAGGGTTTCGCCTTAGCCCATCGCGACCTGGTGCAGGTGAATCTGGATCCGGCCTACGTCGTCCGAGCCGACGCGCCGAGGCACGGTCAGGTGGCGATTGTGTCCGGGGGTGGCTCGGGGCACGAGCCGATGCACAGTGCATTGGTTGGGCCCGGCATGCTAGACGCGGCGTGTCCGGGGGCGATCTTCACGTCGCCAACGCCCGACCAGATTTTCGCGGCAACCCGGGTGGTCAGCGGTGGCGCGGGCGTACTGTACATCGTCAAGAACTACACCGGCGACGTCATGAACTTCGACATGGCCGCCGAACTCGCGTCAGCCGAAGGGATAACCGTCGAGACGGTGCTGATCGCCGACGACGTCGCCGTCGAGGACAGTCTGTACACGGCGGGACGACGCGGCGTCGGGACAACGGTGCTGGCGGAGAAGATTTGCGGCGCCGCAGTGGCGGAAGGGTGGTCGCTTGCCGGGCTCGCGGCGCTCGGCCGGCGGGTCAACGCTCAGTCGCGCAGTATGGGCATGGCCCTGACCTCATGCGTCGTTCCCCAGGTTGGTCGACCGACGTTTGACCTGCCCGACGACGAGATGGAGATCGGCATTGGCATTCACGGCGAGCCGGGGCGCCGGCGGGTCCCGCTCGCCCCGGCTCGCGACGTGGTAGCGATGCTGACCACGGCGCCAATCTTCGTCGAGGCATGGATGCCGTGGTGGCGAAGCTGCCCGGTCTCGCCGCGGCTGACGTCGACGCGATTCTGAAGGTGGTCGGGATGACCCTGGTTTCGACCGTCGGCGGGGCGAGCGGTCCGTTATATGGCACGTTCTTCTTGCAACTGGCCAGCACCACGGCTGGGAAATCCTCCCTCGACCTCGAAGCGTGGCGGGGCGCCTGGCAGGCCGGAGTCGCCGGTGTCGTGCGGAGAGGCAAAGCCGCGCCGAGCGACAAGACCATGCTCGACGCGCTCGTCCCGGCGGTCGCCGTCCTCGATTAGGCCGATGGCAGTGACGTTTCGTTCGGGGGCACGTTGGAGGCCGCGGCGAATGCCGCGGAGGCCGGAGCGATAGCGACGATTCCCCTCGTCGCGCGCAAAGGCAGGGCGAGTTACCTGGGCGAACGTAGTATCGGCCATCAGGATCCGGGCGCGGTGTCGGCAGCCCTGCTGGTTCGGGCCGCGGCGACTGCGGCGCGAGCCAGCAGGGAATCGCGCGGCTGATACGATAGGACACAAACATGGCAGAAACACCGGCCGGGGCAGCGCCGCGCGTCGCGGTGGTCATTGTTTCGCACAGTCGAAAGCTGGCCGAGGGACTCGTCGAGCTGGCACGGGAGATGGCCGGCGCGGACGTTCGCGTCGTGGGAGTCGGCGGCCTGGCGCTGCCGGGCGCGCCGCTGGGGACCGATCCGGAGCTGATTCGCCAGGCGATCGAAAGCGTCTACCAGGACCCCGGAGTAATCGTGCTCCTCGACCTGGGCAGCGCGCTCTTGAGCGTTGAACTGGCGGTGGAATTGTTGCCCGAACCGTGGCGTCCCCACGTCCATCTGGCCGATGCGCCGCTGGTCGAAGGGACAATCGCGGCGGTGGTTCAAGCGCGGCTGGGCAGCTCGCTCGAAACCGTGGCGGCGGAGGCCCGGCGAGCCCTTGAGCCAAAGCGCGAACACCTGCACGCCGAGGAGCCTCCTGTCGCGTTGCCTGGATCGTTGGGCGCCGCTTCGCACGGGCAATGGACGCGCCTGGCGGTCCAAAATCCGCACGGACTGCACGCTCGACCGGCGGCGCGTTTGGTCGAGGTGGTAAGCCACTTTACGACGCGCGTTCAGGTGTGGAACGCGACGACCGGTCGAGGGCCAGCGGACGCGCGCAGCTTGAGCGCCCTCGCAACGCTCGACGTGCGGCCGGGTCAAGAGATCAAGATCCTCGCGGAGGGAGTCGACGCGACCGACGCACTCACCGCGGTCAGTGAGGTCGTCCAGGCCGATGGGTTGGCGAGCCGCGAAACTGCCACCGACGAGCGGCGATCTCCCGCGCTGGTTTCAACGGTCGGGCAATCGCGGTTTCGTGGGCAGGCCGTCGCGCCGGGCGTTGTTCGCGGCAAACTCAAGATCGAACGGCCTGGCGAGAGGGTCACCACGGCGACGCCGGTCGGCGAGCCGACGGTCGAATGGGAAAACCTGTCCAGTGCTTTGGCCCGGGTCCGCGCGGACGTCGTGGGGTGCCGTGACCGGAGCCGTCAGAATGGCGACGAGGTGGCCGCGGCGATCTTCGAGGCCCATCAGGCGCTGCTCGCGGATCCGACGTTGATCGAGACGGCGCGGGCGGCAATTGTCGACGAGCGAGTGGACGCCGCGGCCGCCTGGTCTCGCTCCGTGGACACGGTTGTCGCACGCTTCGCCAGTGTTGGCGATCCATACCTCGCGGAGCGGGCGGCGGACGTTCGCGACCTGGGTCAGCAAGTTCTCGCTCAGCTGACGTCGGCCGAATCGGTGGTGCGGGCGCCCGGCGAGCCAGCGATTCTCATCGTGCCGGAGTTGCTTCCCAGTCTGGTGAGTCGAATCGATCCGGGCGGCCTGCGCGGCCTAGGCGCTGCCTTCGGAGGACCAACGTCTCACGGCGCGATTCTCGCGCGGTCGCTCAGAGTCCCAGTCGTCGTCGGATTGGGCGCTGCGGTTCTGGACCTTGCAGATGGAACCTTCGCCAACCTGGATGCCAATCAGAGTGTCCTGTCAATCGATCCGGCAGATCTGTCGGCGGGCGAGGCCGATGTTTCGGTGCCGACGAGCGTTCAACGGCACCGAGCGAAGAGGAGCAGTATCAGACCTATCGGGCGATCGTCGAAGTCATGGCCGGTCGACCGGTTGTCATTCGTACTCTGGACGCTGGCGGCGACAAGCCCCTTTCGTACCTGCGTCTTCCCGGCGAAGCAAATCCTTTTCTGGGTCAGCGTGGCATCCGGCTTTGCCTGGCTGAGCCAACGCTGTTCCGAAGCCAACTTCGGGCGATTGTCCGGGTTGCCGCGGAGTTTCCGGTACGGATCATGTTTCCGATGATCGCGACCCTCGACGAATGGCAGGCGGCGCGGGCGCACCTGGACGCTGTCGTCGCGGAACTCGGGGCGGCCGGCATCTCGTCGTCGAGGCGACTGGAGATCGGCATCATGGTCGAAGTTCCGGCTGCGGCGCTGCGGATCGCCGACTTTGCCGCCGAGGTCGACTTCTTCTCGATCGGAAGTAATGACCTCGGACAATATCTCTTCGCCGCCGAGCGTGGCAATGCCAGCGTCGCCGCGCTTGGCGACAGCTACCAGCCGGCTTTGCTCGGATTGATCGGCGACATCGTTCGGGACGCTCACCAGGCCGGACGACCGGTGGCGTTGTGTGGCGAGCTGGCGGGCGATCTCGCGCTAGTTCCAATCCTGGTCGGCCTGGGACTCGATGAGCTCAGCGTGCATCCGGTGGCGATCACAACGGTTGCCCGGGCGATCCGACGGACCAGTGGCGGCGAAGCGGCGCGCCTGGCGGAAACGGTCCGAGGATTCACGAGTGCTCGGACCGTGCGTGCCCGATTGAAGTGACCCGAGCGTCCCATACCGCGCTCCCACGCCAGGAGTACCGGGGCGTATACCCAAGAACTTCCCGCGCACGACGAATCGACAGGATCAGGTCATCCGGTTCCATCCGCTCGGCCGCCGCCTGAAACTCCGGGTAGTGTTTGGCGACCAGCTCCCGATGGGGCTCGCGGCAGGTGCGATCGGTGGCTAAATACATCGGTCCCGACACCCGTGGATCCGTCGCCTCGATTGCCAAACGATACGCAATTGCGGCGTCACGGGCATCGAGATATTCCCACACCGCGAAGCGTTGCGGACCCGGCGCAGTGACCTCTTCTGGAAATCCCGGATTCCACGCCCAATCCGCGTCGTGATGCGGCATATACACACCGATCATGCGAAATTCGACACAGCGAATTCCGCAGTCGCGGCTAAAAAGATCGAGCGTCACCTCATTCAGATACTTTGAGATGCTGTAACTGTTCGTGGGCCGTAGCTCGTGCGACTCGTCGATGGGAATGCTCTGCAGCCAGCTTCGTATGGACTGTGTTTCGAGCAGAACCGACGCGGTGGATGCGAAGGCAATTGCCTTTGTGCCCTGATGCCGAGCCGCCTCGGCGATGAAATACGTTCCAAGCGTGTTGACCTTAAAGGTCGAGTCAATGGGAACGGGATGCTGGGACGCCCGAGCCGCCGAGCGGCGGGCGCCCTCCGCTTCGCTGGCGTAGGCGATAGCGCCCAGGTGAACAATGGCTTCAGCCCGTGCGCTTTCAACCGCCCGCCAGCAATCCTCGCGGCTGGTCAAATCGCCCACCACGACCGGCACATCTGTCGTCCACGGCTTGGCCGCTTCCTCCGGACGATAGCGGTCGAAGAGCGCCACCTGATGGCCATGCGTCCGAAGCTCTTCGAGGCAATGGCGGGCGAGATTCCCGGTTCCTCCGGTGATGAGAACGTTCACAACGTGCTCCTTGCGACCAAACCGGGCTTGTTCCCTCCCACGAGCTATCTGCGTCGTCTGACAGCTTTCCGCGCGGCCCACTAACGCCGAGTGCCGCGATCGCTTGGGACGATGAAGGTCGCCGAGGTCGCCCGACCTCCACTATTGCACGTCGTCGAGGCTTGTCAAGTGGTCGTTGCCGACGACATCCGCCCCACTTCGAGGCGTCAGATTCTTCAGCGCTGGGCATTTACCGTCTGACGCCAACCGGCGAAAAGTTAATCACCGATTAACCGAGGCTTAACTGGCTGTTTATCCTGCCTTTAATGGCCCAGCGTAAGTTAGCTGGCGGAAGGAAACTCGAGGGTTTCTACTGCTCCAGAGCCTTCGGTCCGTCAGATGGTTCCCTCGACAACCGACCTCCAATTTGGTCGGCGCGGACACAACCGAAAATACGTCCGCTCGCATTCGGTTGCCACCCGCCCAATGAGGCTCCGGAGAGGGAATCAGCAAGGTCGGGAACAGAGGATAGCGCGTCACGGCAACAGGACTCTACGCTCGCTCGCCGTGAAAAGACCACCAGTAACCAATGGTTGTCACCCATCCGCCAAATCGTGGCGACGCGCAAAATTGAGCATCAGTGGGGTTTGTTACATGCCTTATTCGGTTATCGGTCCACGGGTTACGCGCGCGTCATTTGTTCGGGCAACGGGCCTCATCATCGCGGCCGTCGTACTGAACGCGTGCAGCGGCTCCGAGCCAGCCACGTCGGCTACCGCGCCAACCGCCGCCCCGGCGCCAACCACTGCTCCGGCGGCCACGCAAGTGCCGACCAATGCTCCCGCCACGACACCGACCACCGCTGCCGCGAAAGCAGCGCTAACGGTGAATCCGACGGCCACGACCAGCGCACCGCCCAGCGTGACAATGACGTTCTGGACGCCGGGCGGATCCGGCCTGTGGTGCCCCACGATGTGGGAAAGCATTATGCACGCCTACGAAGAGGCCACGCCCGGCGTCCACTTCGAGCAGGTGCAGTGCGGAACTGGACAACAGAACTTTCAGGAAGTGCTGCTCACCCGTATCGCCGCCGGCAATCCACCAGACTCGACGATTGTTTGGAACACACCGGTCGAGCTTGGCGTGCGCGGCGCAATGACCGTGCTCGATGACTTCATGAAAACGTCGAAGTACTCCGGCGTGGAAAACTGGCCCCCGGCCGTGCTCGCGAGCTGCCAGTTCAAGGGTAAGACCTACGGCCTGCCGGTGACGGCCGGGTCCTACGGTATCTGGTACAACCAGGACTGGCTTCAGAAATACGGGATTACCAGCCCCGACAAGTTTCCCAAAACCTGGGATGATCTCCGAGCGTTATCCAAACAGATCACTCAGTGGAAAGGCAACACCCTCGAAAAAGCGGGATTCATCCCATTCACGATCAGCCCACAAGTCACGATTCCCATCTGGTCGGCGCTCAACGGCTCACAGATTTACGACGCCCAGAACGCGAAGTACACCATCGACGCGGATCTAAACGTCGCGATGATGGATTACACCATGGCCTGGATCAATGACGAGTACAAGGGCGACATGCAAAAGGTAGAGAACTCGGGAGTTAACTGGGACGTCTACCCCGGTTCCCAGAAGCAGCCGCCGGCCTTCCAGAACGAGCAGCTCGCCTCGCTCGTCGAAGGTAGCTGGATTATGGGCAACCTGTACGCGGGCGTCCAGCCGAAATTCGAGAACTGGAACCTTGCGCCGTTCCCGGTCGGCCCACATGGAAAAACCGCGGTTTCCGGATACTGGCCAAACTGGACCGTGATCCCGCAGGGGTCGAAACAAAAGGACGCGGCTTTTCAGTGGCTCGACTACGTCGACGGGGTGGGAGTCAAAACCTGGTTCGCGACGGTGCCAGATCTTCCGACGGACAAGCTATTCGATCGCAATACAGCGCCTCAGATTGTCGTCAATAAGCGCGGTCGAGAGTTCGCGATCGGCGCGGCCAAGTTCTTCTTCGATCAACTGGATAACTCGACACCCATGTGGAATTCTCCAGTTGAAGGCTTCGGTCAGGACCAGCTACAGCAGGCGATCGATCAAATCCTGCACAAGGCGGCCAAGCCGACAGATGCGCTGGCGACGGCCCAGAAGGCCAGCCAAGCCGAGCTCGATAAGGTTCTCAAGTCGGCCTCGTAAGGAGCGTAATATGGGCGCCAGGACCACACACCCGAATACCGCGGTGACGCTTCGGCAAGACACCGAGTCGCGGTATGCCTAAACGTGGTTCGTCAATGTCGATGCGTCGCCGCGAAGCAATCGCCGGATACCTCTTCGTGGGGCCGTGGCTGGTGAGCTTACTCGTCTTTACCGCCTACCCGGTGCTGGCAGCATTCTACTTGTCATTTACCAGCTACAACATCCTCCAGCCGCCGCACTGGGTCGGCATCCAAAACTTTCAGATCATGTTCACGAGTGACACAACGTTCCGAACCGGCGTCTACAACAGCGCCTACTACGCGCTGCTCTCCGTCCCGTTAGGGCTGCTGTTGTCGCTCGGCCTCGCGTTGTTGCTGAACCTTCGGGCAACCGGGATCGGCATCTATCGAACCGTGTATTACTTGCCGTCGCTCACCCCACCGGTCGCTAGTACGATCGTCTTTCTTCTCTTGCTCAGTCCCGGCAACGGCCTGGTCGATTCGGTTCTCCGGGCGGTCGGGATACCGGGCCCCAGCTGGTTCACGGATCCACAGTGGTCCAAGCCTTCTCTCATTATCCTGAGCCTCTGGAGCCTGGGGTCGCCGGCTTTGATCTTTCTGGCCGGACTCAAGGAGGTGCCGCGCATCTATCACGAGGCGGCGGAGATCGACGGCGCCGGGCCGCTCCAGCGATTTCGCAACGTGACGGTGCCCCTCCTGTCGCCGGTTATTCTGTTCAATCTCGTGATGGGAGTTATCTACTCTTTTCAGGTCTTTACCCAGGCGTTTGTCATTGGCGGCACCAGCGGCGACCCGATGGAATCGACGCTGATGTTTATGGTTCTGATTTACAAGCAGGCGTTTCAGTACTTTGAAATGGGGTATGCCGCGGCGCTCGCGGTGATCCTATTTATCACCATTCTACTTGTCACGCTCGTCATCTTTCGATCATCCGGGCGCTGGGTCTACTACGAAGGCGGCACACGCTCCGGCTGATGAACTCGAACACCTTCATTGCAGCGACGGCATCTCGCACGAACGCTAGTGACCGAAGCAAGTTGTCAAAAAACGTAAGCCCGTAGCGCAACGCACACGTGTAAAGGGAAACTGATGCAATCAGTCGTGGACGGCACGAGACAACCGGTACACTTATCGGCTCGTAGATCAGCGCGGACAGGACGCGTGGCTCGCTCTCTTCTTGACGTGGTGAGCCGCCACGTAATCCTGGCCACGGTTGGAGTCGTGTTCATGGTGCCTTTCTACTGGATGATCACCGCCGCGCTCAAGAATAACTCAGACATCTTTGCTCAGCCGATTCAGTGGCTGCCGGTTCAGGCGCGCTGGAATGACTTCGTGCTCGTCTGGAGCTATCCGGGGTTTCCCTTCGCCCGCTTCCTCGTCAACAGCATTTTCTTCGCCGGGTCGGTCACCATCGGCTCGGTTCTCTCGTGCGCGGCGGTGGGCTACGGCTTCGCCCGCCTGCGCTTTCCGGGGCGAAACATTCTCTTTGGCATGACCCTTGCGACGATGATGGTCCCGACGATGGTGACGTTTATTCCAACCTATATACTGTTCAAGTTTTTAGGCCTCATCGGAACCTATGCACCACTGATCGTGCCGTCTTTCCTGGGAAATGGCTTCTTCATCTTTATGATGCGTCAATTTTACATGGGCCTGCCGTGGGAGCTATCCGAGGCCGCTCGCGTCGACGGGGCCAGCGAGTTTCTCATTTTCTGGAGAATTATGCTCCCAATGGTTCGGTCGGCACTGCTCGTCGTGGCTGTCTTCATGTTCCTCTACACCTGGAACGACTTCTTCGGGCCACTCGTCTATCTTTCCAACCGGAGTCAGGATCCAGTGTCGCTCGGTCTATTCGCGTTTCAAGCACAGTGGACAACCGACTGGGACTTGCTCATGGCGGCGTCCACCTTAACGACCGTTCCGCTCGTCATCATCTTCTTCGCGGCGCAACGTTATTTCCTTGAAGGCATTACACTCAGTGGAATCAAAGGCTGAGCCATCGTGCGGTACGCACATCGTCTCGGCGCCAAGGAGGCGAGCCATGTACGGCGTGATCTTTCTGTGGCGGGTTAAGCCCGACAAATTGGTCGAGCATCAGAGCGTGGTGAAGGCAACGCTTTACGCCGAGCGAACGCGATGTCCAGAGGTCTTGCTCAATCTCACTTTCGGTCCCGCAAACGACGGTACGTGCGCCGAGATTCAAATCTATGCGGACGAGACCACGAGCCGTGCCTTCTCTGAACGCGTCAAACGCGAGGATTCCGAGCTTCAGAAGCTCTGGAGCCGCTATCGAGACATCTGTGACCCGGATGGTTGGAAGACCTTGCGGTTCGACAATATTGACTTTCTCAACGAGAGCTTTGTCCGAGCCGCGGCCGGCGTTGGCTTCGTCGCCATCTGACCACCGCACTTACGACGGTACTCGTCGTAAGTGCGGCTGTAGTACCGGCGATCAGAGTGACAACGCTGATCCGCCCGGTGGGACAAGAATCTAGCCGCTTCCAGGCCGACGATCCAAAGGTTAGTTCGGTGTCCACTCTCTTGAATTGCTCGCAGGAACTCGACGATCTCGGCGTCGAAGCCTGGCAGCAAATCGCTCGGGACTTCTCCACTCATCAGGTCACCGTCCGTCGCCCGTTCTCGCCCTGAAATCCCCATGGGCGAACGCGTGGAGAGTATACCGTTCATGAGCAGCCTCGATGAAGATCAGCACCGATCGGAAGAGCGTAGAGGATCATTTCGAAGACGCGACGCATTTATCCCCAGCGCCAGAGCTTCGCGGCGGTCCCGCCCAGGATCCAGTCGCGTTCCTCAGCGGTCAGATCGAGGTGGTTGGAAAACAATTCGACTGTCTGCTTATAGGTGAATTTCGAATTGTATTGCGCGGTCGGGAAGTTACTGCCGTAGAGACATCGCTCGGGGCCGAAGGCGTCGATGATCTGACGTGCCATCCAGTGGACATCTCGGCAGGGGAAGCTTTGTTTGCTCGCCGAGCCAAAGAACGTCAGCTTCGCGTAGACGTTCGGGTAGCGGGCCATCGCGAGCACAGGGGGCAGGTCGGGCTCCGGTGGATCGACGTTGGGTGAGATGTAGCCACAGTGATCGAGGATGATCGGAAGATTCGGGAACTGCTCCGCCCGCTTGGCAACGAGGGGGTATTCATCGATCGCGGCACAGGCATCGACGGGGATTTCGAGATCGGCGGCTTTCGCCCACAGTGGGGTTGTCTCCGGGTCGTCATAGGGTCCCAGATTCATCACCCGACCGTGGATCCGCAGACCACAGACCCCGAGCTCCTGCACATAACGTTCGAGTTGCTTGGGCCCGTGGGTACTCCGTGGATCAATCAACACGGCGACGGCAAGCCAGGAGCGATTCGACGGCAAAACGTCCAGTACGTAGCTCATATCCCAGCGATATGGCCAGGGGGAGATGGTTACCGCGCGGGTGACGTTAGCTTTGTCCAGCTCGGTGTGTAGGAACTCGACGGTTCCGTTGGTGAGCGGGCGGTAGGCTGCCTGGGGATCCGCGACTGGATAGCGGACGGGATCTGGCGCGAAGAGGTGCGTGTGGCTATCGATGATCATGACTTATCCTTCATCCTCTACCGGAAAGACCGGCGTTCAACCGACGCCGGTCTGCCGTTTTCGAGTGATCACGGGCTGTTGGCGCTCCGGCCCATCAGCCTTTAATCCCGCTCATCACGATCCCGCGAATGAAGTAGCGCTGCAGTGCGAAGAACAGGAGGATTGGCGGCAGAGTGTCGACCACTGACGCCGCCATGAGGAGCTGCTCGTGGGGAGTTCCGCCAGTGCCGGCCTCTTGCTGGAAGAAACGAAGGCCGAGCGGCAAAGTGAAGTGCTGCTCGCTGATGTGACACCTCAAATCGCGGCCGCGCTGCCGGCTGCGCCCCGCATGATCTCTTCGACCCGGGCGAGGTCGGCCGGCGAGAGACGCCAGTCCGCGGCGTGAGCGCTGTCGTCAATCTCGCTGGGTTTGCGCGCGCCAATCAGCGCAGTAGTAACTTCCGAGCGACGCAGGACCCAGGCAATCGCGAGCTGGGCGACACTTCTCCCGTTCTCCCGGGCAAGACTTTTCAGTTGGTCGACCACCGCGACGTTGCGAATGAGGTTCTCGCGCTCGAAAATCGGCAATCCGAACCCTCTGCCCGTGGCGCGCCAGTCCTGCTCTTGAAATGTCGTGTTTGCGGTGAACGTCCCGGTCAATAGGCCCTGAGCGAGCGGGCCGTAAGCCATCACGCCAATGCCGTGCTCCCGGAGCCAGGGCAACTCGCCCTCGCGCCGACGATCGAAGAGGTTGTAGCCAATCTGTTGCACAGCCAAGGGACATGAAGCCAGCGCCTGCTCAACCTGTGGCACGCTAAAGTTTGAGACGCCAACGTATCGGACTTTGCCAGAGTGCTGAAGGTCAACCAGTGCATGCATCGTCTCTTCGATGGGCGTCGAGGGATCCGGCCAGTGGATGAGCAAAACATCGAGGTAGTTCGTCTTCATCCGCTGGAGACTCTCCTCGGCGGACTCGACGATGTGGGCGTAGGTGCTATTCCGTCCGAACTTCTTTTCCTCGGGGACAAACGGAATGCCGCACTTCGTCACAATGACGACGCGGCTCCGTTCGGCACCTAAGGCTCGCGCCAGCAGTTCGTCGGCGTCCCAGACCATAAGCGGGTGCCGTGTCAAAACAGGTAATCCCGAGGTCAAGGGCGTGGTGAATGGCGGCGATAGCCTCCTGGTCGTTAACTCCCCCGTAACCTTGCTCGGTGTAGGTGCCGCCGATTGGCCAGGTGCCAAACCCAATGGCCGATACCTTCAGATCGGTATTGCCAAACGTGCGGTATTCCATGCCTTTTCCCTCTCGGCGGGATCGGGATCCCGCTACGCCAGCTCGATATCGTAGGTCAGGCCAAGAGCGTCGGCTTCGCGCTTGATCTCGCTGCGGACAAAGGCGTCCAAAGGAAGTCCGTTGGCGAGACGTTCCTGCTTGGTCGTGTACTCGATCTCACCCGGGAAGAAAATGCCATTCGAACCGGGGGCGAGCGCCGAGTCTTTGATTTGTGTAATCAACTCTTCCATGCGCGACTTGAACGCGTCGAGGGGAAGGAAGTGTTCGATGTCGAGCGCCTGATACAGCTGGGAGGAGCCCTTCGATCCTAAACCACGTCCGAATCGACCACCGGAAAGCACACCCGCCATGATGTCGAGCATCACCGCGAGGCCGTATCCCTTTGGGTCACCCAGCGGCAGCAAGCCGCCCTCCATTCCCTTCGCGGGATCATCCGTGGGATTGCCATCCTTGTCGATCGCCCAGCCGGGGGGAATCTTCTGGCCGCGCTCCTGAGCCATACCGAGCTTTGATCCAGCAACGACACTGGTGGCCATGTCCAGGTTGAACGTCCAGGGTCGAGCGGTAGGCGCGGCCCAGGATAACGGATTCAGACCAACGACCTTTTCCTTTCCACCAGGCGGCACCATGACGATGCCCGCGTTGGTGGTGCAATAGCCCAAGCAGCCGGCGTCGGCGGCCATCTGCGTGTAGTAGGCGAGGGCGCCAATGTGCTGGCTGTTGCGCATCGAAACGACACCCACGCCGTGTTCTTTCGCACGCTCAATCGCCAAATTCATCGCACGAACTGCCATCACGTGACCCAGTCCGCCATCGCCGTCGACGAGTACCGTTGCGCCGTCGTCTCGGATAACCTTCAGCTCGGGGTGAAGATTCACCCGTCCGGCTCGGATGCCCTTGGCGTAAACCGAGAGATATCGGCAACCGTGAGAATGGACGCCCCGCAGATCCGCGTCGACCAGCGCCTTGCCGAGCACCTCGGCATCCTCACCGGGGACGCCGAGCCCTCCGTAAATCAGGGCCGCCAATCGCTCTAACTTTGCCGAGTCAACGCGCTTGAATAGTTCCTCTCCTGCCACTAGTGTTCAGTCAATCGTGGATTGATGGGTAAAGGCGCTTGAGCTTGATGCGTGCGTCGGCGGTGGTAAAGCGCCAATTCACTTTGCCGCCGAGCGCGTCGCGACGATTCTGGTGGGCGTGTACCTCCTGCGTGAGGGTAGAAACGTCGGGGATACGTTGATCGAGACACTGGCGGCTGAGGATACTCAGTTCGATCTCGGCGATGTTGAGCCAACTCCCGTGCTTGGGGATGTAGTGGATTTCCAGCTTGTCACCGATTCGCTTGGCCTCAGCGGGCGGAAACGCCTCGTAGAGGGAGGCCGGGTCGTGGGTGTTGAGCTGGTCCATGACCAGGACGATCGTCTCGGCCTGGGGATGGCGGACGTCGACCAGGTCCTTGATCAAGTGCGCCCAGTCGATCTTGGTGCGGCGATCGGTGACGGTGAACTCCCGTCGCCCCACCAACGGCTCGCAGACCGCGAAGATGTTGGCGACGCCGTTGCGGACGTATTCCGCGTCGTAACGTTCGGGATCGCCCGGGCGCAGGGGCAACGGGGGACGCACCTCACCGACGAGTTGCTTGCTGACCTCATCCATGCAGACCAGGGGACGGCGAGGATCCGGCGGGCGGGTGTAGACGTCGAGGACATCTTCCATGTGGAAGACGAAGTCCGCGCTTTGCTTCGGAGGGATCACCCATTGCTCGTTGCGCCACGGGTGCAGTTCGTTTTTTTCAGAATCTGCCGGGTTGTCTCGTACGACAACGAGTCGACATACTCCAGTTCGACGGCCTTGGCGGCGAGCAAGCGCAACGTCCAGCGCACGGCCCCTTGGGGTGGCTCGCTGCACGCCAAGGCGATCAGGTGCGCTTCCAAATGACCATCGACTTTGCGGAGGCGGGGCTTCTCGGGACGGGTCGGATCGAGGGCCACCTCCATCCCCTCCTCGACAAAGCGCCGACGGACGCGCTCGACGGTCGGGCGACTGACCTCGACCGCCTCGCCGATGGCGTGATCGGGCAGACCCTGGTCGGCTTTGAGGAGAATCCGGGCGTGGGCCAAGCGACGTGCGGCCCCCTTCCCGGAGGAAATCAGCGCCTTCAAGGCGGATCGTTCGGACTCGGTGAGGGTGACAATGTACTTCTTCTTCATATCTCAAGAGTACACCCCCTCGCCCATTCATCAAATCGCGATTGACTGAACACTAGGCTCACTTTGTTGAGCGATCGTGCCCCGCGCAATGCCAACACCGCGAAGGCACGTCGACCACACGACGGTGCTACGCGTCATTTCTGGAAGCCCGTTAGCCTGGCAGGTCGGTCCGTAAAACCCGAACCGCGATCTGCTCCGGCCGAAGCGCTGCCTGAGGCTGCTCGCCCTGGAGGATGCGGACGAAGTCGTCGGCAATGGTATCGGCGACCCTTAGATTGGCATCACGGGTCCGACCGGCGATGTGCGGGGTGTGGACCACATTCGGGCGGTTGCGGAGTGGATCGTCCGCCGGCAAAGGCTCGACGTCATACACGTCAAAGGCGCCGGCTAACTCGTTGGCCAGGATGCGCGCACGCAAGGCAGCAAAGTCGACGGCGTGGGCCCGCGTCGCGACGACGATGAGAGCACCCTTTTGGAGCCGGGAGATTCGCTCGCGCGAGAGAAGGTGACGCGCGGACGGGGTTGGCGGGACGAGGACGAAGACGACCTCGGCTATGTCGACGAGGTCGTCGATCGTGGAGGGCTGCACGCCAAAGGAGCGAACCAACTCAGACGGCACGAACGGATCGTAACCGATAACGGTTGAGCCGAGAGCAACACACCACTGAGCGACCCGTCGGCCAATTTGCCCCAGGCCAACCACGCCAACTCGTTTGGTCCCCAGGTCGCCACTGACAAAATTGGGATCGTCACAAAACTGTTGAGTACCAAAGCTCCAAAGCGCCTCGCCCGCGGCAACCCGACCGTGCCATTGGGGAATGCGTCGGAGCCCATTTAGCGCGAGGGCCAGCGCAACCTCGGCGACGGACGGAGCCCAGGCTCGCGTCGCGTCGATCAGGTAGATTTCTCGGTAAGCTAACCGATCAAGCGGCAAGCCAAACCCGGCGTTGTCGGTCACCCCACCGATCATCCGCAAGCGCGGTGCGGCATCGATCGTCGCCTCGGTGACCAGTCCGCCAAACCAGGCCAGCCCAACGACCTCGCGCAGATCTGCGACCTCGTGTAAGGGCGCCCCAGGCTCGGCAACGCGGACGACCACGTCGCCATGGGGCCTCAATCGCTCGACCAAGCGATCCTCCACGAATGGCCAGATACGCGCGAGATCCGGTCGGCGGGCGATCAGGAAGGTCGCAGACACGATTTCGAGATCCTCCAGATCTTAGCGATTGTCGTCGGCGATTGTAGTGGGCACGCACCGGCAAGGCAAGACGGTTAGCGACAATTAACTCCTCTGTTCAGGTCTGACATCCCGTAAGCATTCTGCCATTGCTAGCCACGATCGGCTTTGACAATGAAGCGCCAAGCGGGAGTCCCCCTCGACCTGCTGTTCGCACCCCTTCGAGATCCAGCGGTCTCCCGACCCGAAGCAGTGTTCTCGATCGACACCAGGTCACTTCCGTTGCGGGACGTTAAGCCGGGGTCACAGGCCACGAGCGATAACTGCCTCGACCGGCAGATGAATCCCCAGCCGATCGTGTTCGGCGATGGTGTCCCAGTGGGTCGCTGCCAAGCGCACGCCCCGGTAGCGGATAGCCATCCGATTGACCTCGACTTCTTGGATCGATCGATCCTCGATGATCTTGGCGCGGCCAGTGAGGGTCACGAATCGCGGACCGTCCTCGACGCAGATCGCCATCCGCGGATCCCGTCGCAGGTTCTTCTCTTTGACCAGTCCCCGGGTTAGGTTCAGGATGACGACGTCTTCGACGAGGTCGTACCACATCACCGTGAGTTGCGGGCTGCCATCGCGATTGATCGTGGCCATCACGCAGAAGTGAGGCTGCTCCAGAAAGGCGCGAACGTTCTCCGGGATCGTCTTGTTGCTCATTATGACTCCTCAAGTAAAACCAGATCTTGTCGGCGATGAACTCTGAAAACCAAAGCTAGCGGTCGAGACCAACGGTGATCCCAAACGGGGCGGCAGCCGCGGTGAGTACCGATCGTCGGCGAGGCGTAACCGCGACGAGTGCGATCTGGCAGCATACTTTCCGCAGCCAACCGCGCCGTAGGGACCGACGCCGGAGGTCCTCTCACGGGAGGCTGGGAAGAGTATATCCCCATTCGTCCAACGCAAAGCCCCAGTGGTGAGAGACTTTGCGGATGACGTCGTCGTTCAGAGGAAACTGATTTTTCCGGTATCCTGCCTGAGCGGCGATCACGTCCCGAAGATTCCCTTCCATCCGAGCAAACCCGTCCAGATGCAGTGCCTCGTAGATCTGACGGATCACGGCGAGCGGCTCTCGCTCCAGATCTTCGAATGCCACCTCGACCAGGTTCCCCGAAGGGATCAGCGTCTTCTCCGCCAGAAATCTCTGTATCGTCTTCTGATAGAACAAGAGAATGTTCGACTCGATGTCCGACGCGCTACTCGCTTGCAAGGCGGTCAACGCGTAGGTCGCTTCGTAAAAGCGCTTGGTCGATGGAAACACGTCGTACGGGCAGGTGCCTTTTCGTCATGGCTGAGTGAGTGATCGGCTGATCCTCACCTTCACCGCTACGTCACGCGATGTGTTCGATCGTTCCGGCGCAGGAAGAGAAAACGCACCGCGAGGAGCACGGCGATGGAGGTGAGGATCGGCCGCAGAGCGCCCTCCAGGGTGCGCCCGTGGAGGAACGAGCGTAACGAGAGCGTCGCGTAGATTCGAAGCGACCTGACGATGGTGGTCATATCCAGGGTGCTGGTAAAGGAGTCGGCAAGACCGAACGGCAGGACGAAGGTCAGGGTGCCCCGCGCGTACTCGACCGCCCAGAGGTGATCCGGAATCCGCATCCCGCTACACTCACCTTTGCCGAGAAAGATCTGGTCGCCGGTTCGGTAGACTTCCCGCTCCAACGTTTCTTCCGGGTGGTACCAGGTTTCGCCGTCGAGAACGGTATCATAGAACTCGGCGGGATGCCGACCGGAGTATCCTTCGGCACCAATGGCGGTGCCCCAGAGCATAATGTACTCGCTCGGCGAGGCATAGACGATCTTGATTTGAATCATGACGCCACCGGCGATGTTGAAGACCCAGGGTTGATCGCGATGGATCTGGCCGGGATACTTTTCCTCGAGCGCATCAAGCACGGCGTCAAACATACGCTCACGCGGCAGGCCAATGCCTCGGCTCGCGGCTTCGTGGATCACCTGAGGATCAAACCGATAGGCGGTCATTAAGGTGGAACCTCCCGATGAAAGTACTGGTGACTGGCGCGTTCGGCAATCTTGGCTGGAACGCGGTGCGTGAACTGGCGCGTCAGGGGCACGTCGTACGCTGCTTCGGGCGTTGGACGCGGGCACGCGAACGTGCCGTCCGACGCCTCAACGTCCCGGTGGAACTTTCTTGGGGAGACGTGCGCCGCCCGGAGGACCTGGTCGCGGCAGTACGTGACCAGGAGGCGATCGTCCACCTTGCCTACGTGCTTCCCCCGGAGTCCGAAGAGCGGCCAGACCTCGCGCGGGAAATCAACGTCACCGGAACCCGCAACCTCGTCGAGGCCGCGTCTCGAGCAGCTCAGCCGCCGAGAATTCTTTTCGCGTCGTCGTTTGACGTGTTCGGTTTTACCCAGGATCAACCACCGCCTCGCCGCGTGAGCGACCCGGTCCACGCAACTGACCATTATTCGGGCCATAAACTCGCCTGCGAAGAGATGATCCGAGCCTCGGGTTTGACCTGGACAATCCTTCGATTCTCCGATATACCACCAATGTCCGCGCGCCGGCCGCACCCGATCATGTTCCGGATTCCCCTGGATACCCGATTCGAAGTCGTGCACCCCCACGACGCCGGCCTCGCGATAGCCAACGCCATTGCGCGTCCGGAGGTCTGGGGACGAATCTGGCTCATCGGAGGTGGACCGTCGTGTCAGGTACGCTACGGTGAGTATCTCGGGCGTATGCTCGACGTGATGGGCATCGGACGGTTGCCGGAGAGCGCCTTTGGGCACGAGCCTTACTGTACCGACTGGCTGGATACCGAAGAGAGCCAACGAATTCTGGCCTATCAGCGTCACTCCTTCGACGAGATCGTCGCCGACATCGCCAATGCCATGGGAGCGGCTCGCTTCCTGGCGCGGCCCTTCCGGCCCATCGCGCGCTGGTGGATTCTCCGCATGTCGCCGTATCGCTCGTAACGAGGAACTCGAGCACCGATCAAACGTCCATGTGAACCGGCTCGCGCTCCAGCATCGGCACCGGTTGGGAGTAGAACTGCCGGGTCCAGGTGCGGAACTTACCAATCGGGCCATCGCCCTTGGCAAGAATTGGCGGCTGAATGTACTGCTTGTTCTCCCACATGGGGAAGTCCTGCGTCAGGTCGTGAACAAAGCCTTTGAAGGTGAGGCGAGCGATGAGCGAGTTGACCATGAAGCGGGGAGCGAGCAGCAGCGCCGGATTGAGGTTGGCGGGATTCGCGACTTCCCGCAAACGCATCGCGACGCGCATCTCGAGTCTTCCGACGTCGACCGGCGTCGCGCAGACAAAGTGACGGGTACGTATGCCAAACGCCGGGACTTCTACTTCCACGACCGAAAAGCCCAGCCCGTACACGCTGATCGTGAACTCGGCACGCAAACGCTCCCCGAACTTGCCAAGGGCATTCGCCGAACGGCTCATGGCGTAACGGACGGTCAGCCGCGGCCCCTCGATTACGAACGGTTTGGTGACCTCGACGTCCTGATAGCCGTGAACCCAGGACAAGTGGCCGAGGTCGACCCCGTTTTCCGTCGTCTCCTGCGGATGAGTTTTCAGGGAGAAGATTCGCGTCAGGGGCGCGGTCCAGCCGTGATGATCGTACGAAGGAACGTCCCACTCCGGCGCGTTCCCGCGATCGTCGTAGTAGACGAGCAGAAGACCATTCGCCTCGCGGACCGGCCAGACGCGAAGGTTGGCGGTCGGTGGTGGCCTGGTTCCGTACCCGGTCGCAACGCAGGTCCCGGTCCGGTCAAAACAGAATCCGTGGAACGGACAACGAATCACCTCGCCGTCAACGCGCCCTCCGCGGACAAAGCTTGCCCCGAGATGCGGACAGTAGGCATCTACCGCGCACGCCGCGCCCGAGGCGGTGCGAAACACGACGAGATCCTGACCGGCGAGACGGCGGCCGAGGATGCCCGCCGGACGTAACTCGTCAGAGAATCCGACGACAAACCAGCCGTTGGGAAATGGCGGAAGATTGCGATTCTTCTCCACGTGTCCTCACCAGTGCCTCATGGTCTCTCTTGCAAACCTCAGGTTAGACGTTGCGCCGGACTTTGCCGATCCGCGATGGGAGTGAGGATCACCAGGGGGATCCGTCGGGTGGTGCCGGCCTGGTAATCGGCGTACTGGGAACGGACGGCGAGAAACTTCGGCCAGAGCCGGGCACGATCCTCGAGGTTGGCGGGGCGGGCCACGACGGTGTAGCGGGCTCGTCCAACCTGAATTTCGGCCCGCGGGTTCGCGCGCAAGTTTGCATACCACGCTGGATTCGTATCCGCGCCAAAGTTCGAGGCGCAGACGACAAAGTCGTGTTCGTCGCGAATGTACAGCAAAGCGTGAGTGCGAACCTTCCCGGACTTGCGGCCGATGGTGTGCAGCAACAAAATGGAATAAGCGAGTTGTTGACCTCCGACTCCCCCGCCGCTGATCCGATAGGCGAGCTGCGTTCCCAGGTCGGCCAAACGCATAAAAGCCAGCATGACCCACCGCGGCCGCACGGCAATCTCCCCTCGTCGCTCGAAGCGGGCCCAGTCTAGCAGGCTCAGGGATGAGCGACAAGTGCTTCTCGGCCCGTCCTGTTGCCGCCGATTTCCGTTCATCGCGGATCAGCCGGGCGCCGCGCCCTGAGTGTTCAGGTATAGGGCGTAGAGCGACTGGCTGGCAGTCATGAACAGAAGGTTGCGCTTCGGCCCGCCAAAGCAGACATTCGCACACGCCTCCGGTAGGCGGATGCGGCCGATGAGGTCGCCTTCCGGCGCGAACACGAGGACGCCGTTGTAGCCGGGGCCGGAGATCCCGGCGTTGCTGCCGCACCAGAGATTCCCATCCACGTCGGCGCGCATTCCGTCGGGTCCACAGTGGACGCCGTCGACCTGCATGTCGGCGAAGACGCGTCCCTCGACAAGACGGTTCCGGTCGGTGACGTTGAACACCTTGATGTCGCGCGGCCCTGGGCCGGTATCGCAGACGTAGAGTTTCTTGTAATCCGGCGAGAAGCACAGACCGTTCGGATAGGCGATTTCGTCGGTCACCCGGTCGACCTGCCCGCTCGGGTCGACCCGGTAGAGGGCGTTCCGGAGTTGCTGGGTCTGCCCCCCACCGTCCGGGGCGCCGACGCGCGGCGAGCGCGTTCCGCCGTCGTCCGGCTGGCCCTCGTACAGCGAGTTGCCGTACGGTGGATCGGTGAACCAGATGCTGCCGTCGGGATGGGGAACGACGTCGTTCGGTGAGCTCAGCCGCTTCCCCTCGTAGGAGTCGGCGACGACGGTCATTGTCCCGTCGTGCTCCCAGCGGACAACGCGTCGCGTGAAATGCTCGCACGAAATCTGTCGCCCCTGGAAATCGAAGGTGTTGCCGTTGCTGTTGCGCGATGGGCTTCGATAGCTGGTGACGCGACCATCGTCCGCGAGCCAGCGGTACTGCACGTCGCCCGCCACGTCACTCCAGACGAGGTAGCGCCCCTGGCTCGACCAGGCCGGGCCTTCCGCCCACAGGGCGCCGGTCCAGAGGCGACGGAGGGGGGTGTTGCCGACGATTACGCGCCGAAAGCGCGCATCGAGGACGAGGACGTCGGGATCCGGATAGATATTCGGGGCCGCGTCCGGCCCCCACTGGCGCGGGGGATTGGTGACCGTGCTGAGGGGGCTGGCGGGTACCGGAGGCGGCGAAGCGGTCGGCTCTTTTGTCACAGATCTTCTCTCCCTTGGGGCGTATCGTCGCGTCGTCTGGACGCTTTGCCATTCTGCGCACAATCATGCCATATTTCGCGACGGTCTCGACGTCTGGGAAATCATCGAACCCTAACACACCGATTTGCGGGGAATCGCGTAGAACGCTTGAAGAGGTCGGTTGGTAGCCGACTCTGTACGATACAATGAGGCATCGGCTCATCAGGCGAGCGACGAGGAGGAACCGTGGCAGCGAAGATTCGCGTCGGCATCGTGGGAGCGACCATAACGCCCGGCGGGAGCGGCTGGGGTGCCAACGCCCATGTGAAGGCATTGAACGCACTTCCTGGCTACGAGCTCAAGGCCGTTTGCACCGCCCACCCGGAGACGGCGCGAGCGTCGGCGGCGGACTTTGGCGCCGAGCTGGCGTTTCACAATTTCGATGAGATGGTCGCCCGCCCCGACGTCGACCTCGTGGCCGTCGTCGTTCGCGTCCCGGGACACTATGGACTGGTCGTGCGTGCTCTCGAAGCCGGGAAGGCCGTGTTCTGCGAATGGCCGCTTGGCGCGAGCCGCGCCGAGGCTAAAGCCATGGCGCAGTTGGCCCACGCGCGACAGTTGCCCACGGCGGTCGGACTGCAAGCGCGCAGCGACCCAGCACTAATGTACGCGCGTGAGCTCGTGCGGCAAGACTACATCGGCGAGGTTATATCGGTAAGGTGCGGCGCCGTCAGCCAGGCCATCACCCAACGGGGCATGGGACGCATTTGGCAGAGCAACCGCGCAAACGGTGCGAATACGCTGACGATTGCCGCCGGGCACGCGATCGACGCGCTCTGTTTTGTGGTCGGCGAGATTGCTGAGGTCTCGGCGCGCCTGGCGACGCGGATTCGCGAGTGGCACAACACGGACACCGGCGAGACCGTCCCGGTGGATTCGCCGGACTGGATCAGTCTTTCCGGCCGGCTCGCCGGCGGCGCCGAGGTTTCCTGCCTCGTTTCGACGGTGCCCTGGAGCCCGAGCGGCAATCGCGTTGAAATCTATGGCCGGGATGGCACGCTCGTGATTTCCGGCGGCTCCTTGAACACTGGGCCAAACCGACTGCACGGAGCCCGCGGTACGGAGACACTAACGGCGCTCGAGCCGCCGGAGCGTTTCACGTTGGTGCCTGACCGCGTACCGGCGGGCGCGCCGCGGAACGTCGCGCAGGCGTACGCGCGTCTGGCCACGGCTCTTGCCGCGGGGGAGCCCTTCGAGCCCGACTTCGCCCACGCTGTGAAACGACACACGTTGATCGAAGCGATCGAGCGCTCGTCGGCCGAGGGACGCTCCGTGCGGGTTCAGGAGGTTAAAGAACTCCCCCACTCCGACCTCGAACGTTAGCCCACCGATGACGTCGGCGGGGGGTCAAGTTCCTGGAAATAATGAACGCTGGTATTCAACGGACGGAAGCCAACCTTTTCGTAGGCCCGACGCGCGGGAGCAGCAGCTTCGTCGAGGCCGGTCTCGACCTCGGCGTAGCGCATACCGGCCTGACGGAAAATTTCGAGGACGTGCTGATACATCGCCGTTCCGATGCCTCGCCCCTGATACCGGGGATCTACCCCGTTGTTTCCAATCGTCCCAATCTGGCATTGCCGGTCGAGCCGAAAGGTGACCACCGCGACGATTTCACCATCGACTTCAGCGACGTGGACCCACTCGGGGTGTTCGGCGAAAAAGCGGTCGATTTGGCCAGCCTTCCAGTCCTGCCAGGGGCGTTCGCCCATGACGCCATAGCGCTTTTCCAATGTATGGTAGATGGTCACATTCTCGAAGGCGGCGACGATGATCTCCCGGATCCGGACCAATTCCGACAGGCGAGCGGTACGCCAAGATATCCTTGGCGCTTCTGACTGTGACGGTGGCATTGAATCAGCCTTCCAGATACATCCTTGTGGTGCGCGACCGAGAGAATCACGGCGTCGACAACCGGGTATATTTAAGCAAAAGCCAATCGATCAGTCCAAGCAGGTGACGAGAGATGACGATGGTTCGGCGTAGCTACACGCGTTCGCTAGAGCTCTTCGCGCGGGCCCGCGAGTTGATACCGGGTGGGAGCCAGACCATCAGCAAACGGCCCACCCTTTTCGCGTATGGTCAGTACCCGATTTTCGCGAGCCACGGTCAAGGCGGCCGCATCTGGGACGTCGACGGCAACGAGTACGTCGACTTCGTCATGGCGCTGGGACCGATCACCCTGGGCTATTGCTACCCCGCCGTCGACGAGGCGATCCGGGCGCAACTGGCTAAAGGTATCGTCTATGGCCTGCTGGCTGAGGCCGAGGTCGCCGCGGTCTTCCTCGATCCCTTTGCCAGCATTCTTCCCGATCCGGGCTTCTTAGAGGGCGTCAAGCAACTGACCCACGCGCACGGGGCACTCCTCGTCTTCGACGAGATCGTGACCGGCTTTCGGCTGGCGTTAGGCGGCGCGCAAGAGTACTTTGGAGTGTTCCCGGATCTGGCAGCAGGGGCAACGCCTCATAGCTGGTCTCAACGACGCCGGGCGATCGGCCCAGGTGGACTTTCGCTGCTACGGCCTTGCGCCGATGAGCGCGATGGCCTTTGATCTTCCGGATGCCGCCCTGGCCGCGCAGTGCTGGACCTACTTTCTCCAGGAAGCCGCGGAGCAGGGAGTGCTTTTCCGACGCGGTGGCCTCAACTTCGTCACCTACTCCCACACCGACGCCGACGTCGATCGCGCGGTAACCGTCGCGGGCGACGTCTTGGCTCGCCTGCGCCGTCACCTCGATCGGGGCACTTTGTCGGAGGCGATCAAGGTCGATACGGTCGAGCGGGGCATCCGACAGTTCTAGACGGGAGAGGTTCTCGTGATCATCGACATCCACGTCCACCCCTATCTCGGCTCGCAGCGCGGCGATTTCGCGCAAATCTCGCGGGAAGCCACGAAGTTCGACGCGCGCCTGTGCGTCTTTTCGGTGCAACATCAAAAGGCGAAGACTGCCGATTGGAAGCCGACCGTCGCCTACTGCCGCCAGGCCAACGACGAAGTCGCCGCGATTATGCGGCGCTATCCTCACCAGGTTTACGGCTTTGCCTACGTCAACCCTCTGAACGGCGAGGAGGCGCTCGGTGAGCTCGATCGCTGCGTCCGCGAACACGGCATGGTCGGAATGAAGCTCTGGATCGCGGTTCGCTGCAACGATCCCCTCCTCGATCCGCTCTTGGAGCGTTGTGCAACCCATGGCATCCCCACCCTCCAGCATACCTGGCTGAAGAGCACCGGCAATTATCCTGGTGAATCGACTCCGCAAGACCTCGTCGAGCTGGCCCGCCGCCACCCGCGCAATATCCTGATCATGGGGCACTCCGGGGGTGATTGGGAGTACGGCTTTCGGTGTGCACGTCGACTGGACAACGTGTACTTCGACATTGGTGGTGGCGAGGCGAATAGTGGCGGCATCGAGCGCGCCGTCAATCTGGTCGGGGCCGAGCGCATCCTCTTTGGCTCGGATCTGCCGGGGCGCTCGCTCACCTCGCAGCTCGCCAAGGTTCTGGGCGCCGCGATCGGCGACGACGCCAAAGAGCAGATCCTCTACCGCAACGCCGCCTCGATTCTCGGAGGACTGAGATGATCGACGCGAACTGCCTGCTCGGAGCCTATCCATTTCGACGTCTGCCGTTCGAGACAGCCGACGCGCTCTTGAGGAAGATGGACCAGATTGGAATCGAGCGCGCCGCGGTTTCCCGTCTGGAAGCGGTGTTCTACAAAGACGTCCAGGTTGCGAACGAGGAGTTGTTTCGGATCGTCGAGGGGCACGTGGATCGTTTCTGGCCGATCGCGGTGATCAACCCCACCTTGCCTAGCTGGGAAGAAGACTTTACCGAGTGCCAAAAACTGGGGATGCGCGGGGTGCGCTTACATCCCAACTATCACGGCTACTCCCCGGCCTCGTTGGAAGCGGTGCGGCTGGTCGAAAAGACCGCGGCGCTTGGGTTACCGGTGGTCATCAGCATGGGAATCGAGGACACCCGCCATCACCATCGGCAGTTCCTGGTGCCGGACGTCTCGCCCGGGGAAACCGCCCAACTGATCAATTACCTGCCGAACGCGACCTACCTGATCGCGGGAGCGACCTGCAGCGTCTGCCTGGCGATCGAGGGCCTTCTGGAGGATCCGACGAACGTGCACTACGACCTCTCGCGGGTACAGGGGCCGGTTGGCGATGTCGCGCTTCTCGTCGGGAGGATGGGCGCTGGACGGATCTTGTTCGGCTCGAACCTGCCCCTCCACGTGCCGGAGTCCGCACAGCTGAGCATCGACACGGCCGACATTTCGGAACCGGAGAAAGACCTGATCCGCCAGGGCAACGCGCGACGGCTGCTGGGCGAGACGTGAGACCATCTGCCGCTTCCATTCCAAGTAGCGGATGAGGCGGACGAGCGATAAACCCCTACGTCAGAAGGCAACTGAGGGCTGCCGAGACGACTTCCGCGGCGGCGGCGAGAGCTTCCGGATGCATCAGGTCGATCGTATCCTGTGAGGAGTGAATCGGCAGGCGGGGAAAGTCGTCCAGGAAAGCCAACGTCGGAACGCCGGGCAGGTGGAAGGCGGTTCGGGCCGACGGCTGCTCCGAGCGGTCGTTGACGACACAGTACCGGTAGCGCCGAAGGACGTTTAGCACTCCTTCCTTATCATGGTGGCGCGACTTTGGCCAGCCCAGGACTTGGACGGCAAGCGGTTGCGCGACCGTGCCCACACAGTCCACCTCGACCATGGCCCGGGTCTGGCTGACCTCCACCGGATTGCGGCGCACGTCCTCCACGTCGCCCAGGTTGCCCTCGTGGCGGCCGTACTCCTCGGCGCCATAGGCAACGAAGTCGATACCGTAGCGCCGTCGATCACTGGCGGCGAACGCTTCGCATAGCGCGAGAATCACCGCGGTGCCCGAAGCGTTGTCGGTCGCGCCGGGCACGTTGGCCGCGGTATCGTAGTGCGCTGCCACGACGATGCGTTCCGGCTCGTCGCCCGGGAGCCGACCAATAACGTTGTGTCCGGTTGACGCGTAACGCCTGGCACGCAGGCGCAGCCGGAGACGGCGTCCATCGCGCTCCCGCAGGCGCTCGCCCACTGAACCGGACACCGCGACCGCCGGGACGCGCAGAAAGGGATCGCGAATCAGCTTCGTGGACACGGTTTCGGAGGGGCTAATCACCACCAGGGCCGCCGGTCGGCGCTCTTCAGCGCTCAATAGCGTGGGATTCCGGTCAAAGTTAATCCTGATCGCGGCCTCGCCGGCGAGCACGAGGATCTTGCCTTCAAGGTTTGGCGCGAACTCGAGCTCGTGTCGGCTCGAAACGATCACCAGTGGTGCTTCGACGTCGCAGCTCTCGGTAAAGGTCTGCGCGCTAGCGTCGAGCGGCTCCGGACCGTCTTCCCCGCACAGGGTGAGTTCCGTCGATTCGTGATCCCAACTGGGACAGGGGAAGTCCTGAACCTCGGTTTGCGCGCCGCAACGCCGAAATTGCGCGGTGATGTATTGGACCGCACGCTCGTCGCCGAGTGTACCGCTCAACCGCGGCCCGATTTCCTCGCCGATCACCCGCAGGTGTGACCAGAGTCGCTCGTTGTCAAGAGGCATCGTCTTTTCCCCCGTACTCGCGTTTCGCTCCAACGTCGTCGACGATCCTTTGCCGTTCTTTCCGTCTGACGCTTGGAATCCGCCGTCGTCATTCTAATCTCAGTACACCTCGCGGCATAATTTGACCTATAATCGAACCCATCCGACGCCTCAAAGCCGCGGCCTGACGTCAATTCGACATTCAATACGATTACTCGCCGACACGGGCTTTGCCAGCGGGCGCCCGAGAGCTAGATCCGCAGACGGTGCTCTACACCGGCGAGCACATTTGGGATCTACCAGTTTAGTGTTTCCGTATACGGACATCTTGAAGCGAGGAGACAGCGTTGGCGATACGAGCACGACGCATCGTTTTCACCGGAAATCGCCAAGCCGAGTGGCAGGAGTTCGAGTTGCCCGAGCAGCCCGGGCCGAATGAGGTGCTGATCAAGACACTTTGGAGCGCGGTAAGCGCTGGCACGGAGACGGCAATCTACGCTGGGACTCACATCGGGTTCAGCACGCCGGGCGCTCGCTACCCCAAGTATCCTTACCTGGCCGGCTACGCGGCCACCGGGCAAATCCTGGCTGTCGGCTCCGAGGTTCAGGGCTTCAGCGCGGGCCAGGTCGTGGCCTTCCCGGGCAAGCACGCCACCTACGGAATGTGGGACGTACAGTCGACCTCACTCGTCGTGGTGCCAGAGAGCGTTCCGCAAGACCTCGCGGCTCTGACGCGGCTCGGAACGATCAGCCTGAACGGGATCCGGCTCGCTCGCATCGGCATCGGCGACACCGTCGCCGTCTTCGGGGCTGGTCTCATCGGCCAGTTCGCTGCCCAGTTCGCTCAACTCTCGGGCGGATTCCCGGTCGTCAGCATCGACCGCCTGCCGGGGCGACTGGAACAGGCGAAGGCGTGCGGGATTCCCCAGGCCATCGACGCGTCGGCCCAGGACGCGGTCGAAGCGGGGAAGACGCTGACGAAGGGCCGCGGGTTCGACGTGGTCGTGGAAGCCACCGGCGCCGGTCCAGTCGTGGCCCAGTCGCTGGCGCTGGCTGCGGTCTACGGCAGAGTCGTGCTCCTCGGAAGCCCTCGCGGCCGCGTCGAGATCGATCCCTACCACCAAATCCACAGCCCCGGCGTGACGGTCGTCGGCGCTCACATGCGGACGACGCCAGGCGTCGAGAACGTCGCCAGCCATTGGACCGAACCCGCGAATGCGCAGATTATCGTGGATCTGCTAGCGGCCAAGAAGCTGGTGGTCGCTCCGCTCATCAGCCACCGCCTTCCGCCCACGGAGGCGCTGGCCACCTACGAAGGCATCGTTACCCGACCCGAAGAGTATCTCGGCGTGCTTTTAGACTGGCGGGAGGAGACGCCGTGAAAGTATTCATGCACTGGGACATGGAGGGCACAAGCGGCCTTTTCGAGCGCGAGCAGACCTGGTACTGGGAGCGGGGGACTCGGGAAAGCAAAGCTCAGGAGGGGCGCGAGCTCCTGATGGCCGACATCAACTCGGCATCCGCGGCGGCCCTTGCCGCGGGAGTGGACGAACTCATTATCAGCGATACCCATCACGGTGGCGGCAACATCGAGCCGGAGAAGATGCTGAAGGATCCCCGGATCACTTATCTCTGGCGCTCCACGGGCTACCATGACGGCAGATACCGCTGGCTGCCGGGGCTCGACCACACCGTCGACGCGCTGATGTTGCCGGGCCACCACGCCAAGTCTTTCACCGACGGTGCTTTCCTACCGCACGGCTGGTCCCTGGAATGGGTCGACTTCCGGATTAATGGTCAGAGTGTCGGCGAGATGGGCATGGAATCCTGCTATGCCGGGCACTGGGACGTACCGCTTATCCTGGCGCAGGGTGATGAAGCCGCGTGCGCCGAGGCCGAGGAGCAGTTCCCGGGCGTGGTCACCGTGTGCGTGAAGCGTGCGCTGAGCCGTGACTTCTGCACGGGACTGTATCCCGAGTCGGCTCGTCGGCTAACCGCCGAGAAGGTTGGTGAGGCCATTGCAAAGCTGCGTACCGCGAAGCCACGTCCGTACAAGCCGACGCTGCCGATGACAATCACCATCCGCATGGCGAGCGTCGAAGGCGCGGAGAGTGCTGCCCAGCGGCCGGGGGTGAAGCGTCTGGACGAACTCACGGTGGAGTGCCGCGTCGAACGCCATGCCGACGTGGTCAAGTGGATCAATGGCACGGGGCTGGACATGCAGCCGCGGCAGCGGCCGTGACACTTGAGACAAGGAGAATCAGATGAAACTATCACTGTTGACCTATAGCATCGCCAAGAGCTGGAGCCTGACCAAGATCGTCGACGCCGCGCAGGCCTTCGGGTTCGCCGGGATCGAGTTCCGAGCCGAGGCCGGCCACCAACACGGCGTCGAGATCGAGCGAACGAAAGCCGAGCGCCGGCAGATCCGCGATCAGATCGAAGATGCCTACCTCGACGTCGCCGGCATCGGGACCGGCTCCCGCTTCGAATCGCCGGATCCTGCCCAGCGTCTGGCTGTCATCGATCGGACGAAGCAGTACATCGAGCTGGCCAGTGACCTCGGCTGCCAGCGCATTCGCGTCTTCGGGAACAACATCCCGAAGGAAGTTCAGCGCGACGAGTGCGTGAAGTACGTTGGCGAGAGCCTGCGGACGCTGGGCGAGTTCGCCGAGCCCTACGGTGTGGACGTCCTGCTCGAGCTGCACGGCCAGTTCCGGTACTGGGGCTACGCCCGCGGCGCCGTGGAGATCGCCGATCATCCGAGGGTTGCCCTGGTCTATAACTGCGAGCAAGCGGACATTGTGGGCGGGTCAGTGGCCGCCACCTACAGCCAGGTCCGCAAGTGGGTTCGCCACGTCCATATGCACGAGTTCAACGGCCGTCGCTCGAGTCTCTTCCCCTATCCCGAGTTGTTCGCGCTGCTGAGCGCCGATGGCTACGACGGGTATCTCTCGTCAGAGATCGAGATCGAGAAGCCGACAGCCGAGGACTACCTGGAGGTCTATTCCCACCTTGTCCGAGCGTGGGCCGGCATTCCTTTCTTCCCGTCGAAAGGAATGCCTCAATGAGGGCCTCCCGCGGTCCTGGGGCGAGGCGTCCAAGGGCAGCGGCGACCGGGACGAGCTAGCCCTCGTCTAGGAACTCCCGGTTGCCGAGACGACGATTCCGCCGGGCGGCGCGTGGAACGACCACCCGTGTTTCGCGGCCGCCCGGTGTGTCGGCGCCAATAGTCCTGCGGGCGGGCGCTCGCGGTCCCCGCGTCGATCCTCCCCATGGCTGCACCTCACCATCTCACCATCGAGATGGCCGACGACGACATGATCTCCGACGACGGCGCGGAGATCTACAGCCTCTTCAGGAAGAAGAGGATCCGCAACATGCCAATTCCGGGGGTGCACCCCAACTTCTGCATCTCAAGACAATGCAGGCTCACCGGGATCAGATGATGGGATAAAAGCCTTGTCCCCAGCGCTTACTTGAAACCAGTTCGGCGACAAGTCGATCGAGGTACGCGGCATCGAACTTCTCCACGTCCACTTTGCGGACGTAGTCGTCCTTCAATCCCTCCCGGAGCCATTGAACTTGGATGTGGGTCGCGGTGGATTCAAGGATGACCCGGAGGTGTCGTCGCGGTGGCTGCTTTGTCCACACCAATTCGCACGTGATACTGCCGGAGGAAGCCTCGCCCTGGCCGTCATTGCAGGAGAATTCGCTGGGATACACGTCGGCGATCTCTCGGAACCACTCCGGAATGTCCCCGGCCAGTTCCTCGATCCGCTTGTGAGTCTGTACCTTGTGCGCGTCTAACTCGGCATCCTGCTGGCTTTGAAACTCATCAAACTGTCGCCGCTCTTCCTCAGCGGCACGGAGGAGCAGTCCAACACGTTCGGTGATGTCGCTCATGTCTGCCTTCTTTCTACGACCATTACGCTCGCTTGGGGGGCGTCGCTGTATTGAGGACAACCGAGCCATCGCGTTCGATGTGCCCCGCGTGAAGGACGAGGTCGCCGTCGAGGTCGCCATACCGATGCGGCTTCACCTTGGCTCGTCCGGCAACCTCCGGATCGAAGATCCGGAAGTAGGTGACCGAACGTCCGTCGTAGTGACCGGATTCCTCGATCATGCGCAACTTAGTCGCGTTATCCTCACTTACGCCCCGGTCCTTCACGAGAAGTACCCGCACCTTTGTCGAAACCGGAACGACCCCTGGCTTCTGCCAGAACTTCCACATCATCAGTAAACTCCTCACTCCTGGACCGAGAGCTATTGCGCCCTCGGCATTACTCCATTATTTTCGGGTCCAATGCTGCTAATCATCGCGGTCATCTCCCCGGCTAACGCCTGGAGTGGGCGAAGCGCGGGCGGAGTGGCGTCGGCAACAATCCGTCGAACCTGGTCTCCAGTGATCGTCTCATGTTCGAGGAGTTGCGCGACGATGGCGTCCAGTTCCGCGCGATGGCTGGTAATTAGCGCCGTCGCCTGGGTCCGCGCTTGCTCCACGAGTTCGGCTACCGCGTGGTCAAGTTTCGCCCCGGTTTCCTCGGCGTAGCCACGGGTCTGGATCAGATCGCGACCGAGAAAGACGTTGCTGGATGCGTCGTTGAAATGGACCGGCCCAATACTTTCGACCATCCCCCACGACCCCACCATTAGACGCGCCAGCTTCGTCGCCCCCTCCAGGTCGTTTTCCGCGCCAGTGGTTGGCTCGTTAAATACGACTTCCTCCGCGGCTCGCCCCCCGAGCAGCACCGCGAGCCGCCCGAGCAGGTAGCCGCGAGGATAATTCAACCGGTCATCGGTGGGGAGCTGCTCGGTGACGCCCAGCGCCCGCCCGCGCGGAATGATCGTTACCTTCTGGAGCGGATCCGCCCCCGGCGTACACACGGCAACCAGGGCGTGGCCCGCCTCGTGATACGCAACCACCCGCCGGATTTCTTCCGACCGTAGATGGGGGAGTTCCACCCCCAGGACAATTTTGTCCAGGGCATGCCCGTAATCCGACATGGTAATCTGCGCCCGCCCGCTGGTCGCGGCGAGCAGCGCGGCTTCATTCGCCAGATTTGCCAGGTCCGCCCCGGTGAATCCCGGCGTTTGACGCGCCAGAATCTCGAGATCTACGTCCGAGGCTAGCGGTTTCCCTCGGGCATGCACGGTGAGAATCTGCACCCGACCCGCGCGATCCGGAAGCCCCACCATCACCTGGCGATCGAAGCGCCCCGGGCGTAAGAGCGCCGGGTCTAGCACGTCGGCCCGATTCGTCGCCGCGAGGACGACAACCTGTTGCCGTTCGTCGAAACCATCCATCGCGACCAGAAGCTGGTTCAGGGTCTGCTCCCGTTCATCGTTGCCACCGCCCATGCCAGCCCCGCGTTGGCGCCCCACCGCATCGATCTCGTCGACGAAGATGATCGAGGGGGAGCTCTTTCGGGCTTGCTCGAAGAGGTCGCGCACTCGGCTCGCCCCGACCCCGACGAAGAGTTCGACGAACTCGGAGCCGCTGATGCTCAGGAATGGAACGTGCGCCTCGCCGGCCACGGCCCGCGCCAGCAACGTCTTGCCGGTGCCGGGCGGTCCCACCAGGAGAACGCCGTGGGGTAAGCGGGCCCCCACAAGATAGTACGGTTTCGGGTTCTTCAGGAATCCGACTACCTCGGTTAGCTCGGCCTTCGCCTCGTCCTCCCCCGCCACATCGGCAAAGGTCACCGTCGGACCTTCGATTTGATACAACCGGGCCTTACTGCGGCCAAAGCCCAGCGCCCCCTGCTGGCCCTTTTGCATTTGGCGGCCGAGGTAGATCATGACGCCGACAAGCAAGACGATCGGCAACACGCTCGACAATAAGGTGAGTAGCCACGATCCGTTGGAGATGTCGACGACGGTGACGTCTACTTTATCCGACGCCAGCAGCGCAAGCAGGTCGGTATGGTTGCCGGTCGGAAGCACCGTGCTGAACTTCGTGGAAACCGGCGGCGCTGCCACTTGTCCCGGCGTCGTCGCCGGAACCGGCGTTGCATCCGGTATCAGGATAGCCTTCTTCAGCTGCCCATTCGCGCTCTGTCCAGCGATTGTGACGCTCGTCACGTTACCGGCCTGGACTTGATCGAGAAAGGCCGAATAGGACAAGTTGATCGTCGTCGGGGCGCGTGCCGCGAAAAGGGTGAACACGTTCCACGCGATTAGACCGGCCGCGACGACCCACCAGATCCAGCCGGGAAAGCGCGGTCGCGGCACCGGGTCGTGCGCGGGCCCCGGGCGTGGCTTATTACTCGACAAGAGAACCTCCGACAGGAACGACCAGCGCTACCTTACCCCTCTGGGCTCATCCGAGGCAGCCGGTTTTCTGCCCATAAACTTTCGTGGCTTTGACTGTTTTAAGGGTCAACCAGGACTAGCTTTGTGATTTATTCGTTTCTCCTCGACGCAGAAGAGAGTGTCATCGGCATCGTCCCAAATCAGACGCGAGTCCGTGGCTGACCCTTCTACGTAGCGTAAGGGCTGGATCAGGAGATGTCATGACGATTCCGTCATCCCGGTCGAGTCGACGACGGGCGAGCACCTTTTGTATCCTCGCAGGAGACAGTATCACCCATCAGGTCACGCTAACCCAGCACGAATAGGCTGATGAGCAGTAGCCCAAGCACCGCCAGTGTTATACCCGTGTAGAGGTAGTCCTTCTCCAGAAAGAACAGGAAAACCGATGCCGCCACCCGAACGACGGGCGTGGCAATCAGCAGGAGCACTCCCAACTCGATCACCGCGAATGGCTTCAGCGCCGTGGTTCCTTGCCACACACCGCCGAACGTTCGAGGGAATGCAATAGTCGCCTGGCGGGTAAGCACGAGCGCCGGCGGCGACCGAGCCGGTGAAGACGATTACCTCGAATTCGGTCATGCGACCCGCCTTTCGTCGGTCACGGTTGTTACGGACACCGACTGACTTAACGGACGAATCTCCCGTTTGCTCGCCCGTCCTGGCTCCCGGAGGTAAGATACAGGTGCGCCGATGTCACGTCATGACGAAACCGTCATGCGAGAGCACGACCGCGATGCTATCTTGCGACAATTGTCGAAGCCGATTTCTGAGAAGGGGCTGCCCGCTGAGGAACTTGTACCTGGCCGGTCGAAACCGAGCACGGTACGGCGTGCGGTAAGGAACGTACAGGATGAGTGGACCGGAAAAGGCGGAGGAAAAGAGACCAACCGCCTGGTACCAATGGGTTGAGCCCTGGTATGTTGCCTATGCGCTCCTCGGAGTGACCGTCGCCGGCCTGGGTCCGATTCTCATCCCGTTGACGGTTGCTCGCGGCGGAAGCGCGACTCAGGTGGGATTGGTCATGGCGGCGATCAGCCTCGGCGGCCTCACCGCGCCGCTCTGGGGGTTTCTGGCAGACCGATTGCGCTGGCACCGTGCGCTTCTCGCCGGCGGGATCGTGGCCGCGGCGACCGGGCTGGCGGGAATGGCGGTCACGACACGGTTAGCCGCGTGGCTGATGTTGGCCTTTCTCAACGGCGCGGGCGCCGTCGCGGCGTCGACGGTTGCCAATCTGTTCGTCGTCGAAGTGCATCCGCGCGCCGAGTGGGACGAGCGCATCGGCTGGCTCCAAACCTTTTATGGCGTCGGTCAGGTCGGGGGATTGTTACTCGCCGGTGTCATGGGCGAGATCAATCTCCAGCTTGGATTACTGTTGGGAGCCGGCGTAACCGGGCTAGCGCTCATCCCGGGCTGGCTGACGACCCACGCGCCCGAAAAACCGCTCGCCCAGCGGCCGGTTCTCCTCCATCCAGCTCGACATGGTGAGTGGGCGCCCCGATCCCCTCAAAATGTCTATCACCACCTCAACCGGAAGGCCCTCCAACATCTCGTCAAAGCAGCACACTTGCCGTTCGGTCGCTTTCTGGTTCTCTGGCTTCTGGCGTTCGCGGGAGGAGCAACAATCTTTTCGTTCTATCCGATCCTGATGCAATCGGTCTATCAAGTCATGCCCGTGCTCTCGTCCGCCGTCTTTGCCGGGGCGGCGGCCCTGGGACTGGTGCTTTATTTACCCGCGGGCCAGCTATCCAAACGATTCGGCCCGGCTCGGGTTCTCCAGAGCGCGCTCGGGGTTCGCCTGCTGGCGTTCCTGGGACTGGTCGGGCTTAGCCTGGCGACCTTTGCCGGTCGCGGCTGGCTGGCCTTGCTGAGCTTCGTCTTTGTGGTTCTGGCCTGGTCCTTCATCAGCGTCAGTGGTACAACGCTCACCGCCCGTCTGTCACCAGCCAGCGAAGGGGAAGGGATGGGCATCTTCAACGCGGCGACCGCGCTCGCCGGTGTGATCGGCGCCGCGGCCGGGGGCTGGGTCGCCGGGCAGTGGGGCTATGGCGCGGTGCCAATTCTGTCAGCGATTGGTGTGATCGCCGCGCTGATTCTATCGAGCACCGTCCCAAACACCCAATAAACCGCGACACGGTTGCATCAGCGCGATCGTACCATTGACGTCGCATCACCGGTTGGCCGCACGTGCTGCCCGAAGCGATTGGCGTACACCCGGGTAAACTCCGCACCGAAGAAGAGAATCTGGGCCGAGTAGAAGACCCAGAGCAGCAAGATGACCAGCGAGCCCGCGGCGCCGTATGCCGACGCTGCTCCGCTGTAGCCCACGTACAGGCCGATCAGGAGCTGGCCGATGGTGAAGAGGAAGGAGGTAACTCCAGCGCCGACCCAGACGTCGCGCCAGGCGATCTCCGCGTCCGGAAGCACTTTGTAGATGGTCGCGAAGAGAACCGTGCCGACGCCGAGCGAGATGACGAAGTTGCTCAGTTGCAAAACGGTCACGGAAGCCGGCAGGGCACTCCCCAGGACGTGTCCAACCGCCGCGACGCCCGCGCTCGCTACCAGAGAAACGAGCAGCAGGAACGCGATACCGAGCACCATGAGAAACGCGATGAAGCGGTCTCGGATCGTCGCCACGATCCCACGCGGCTTCGCCGCGATCTTCCAAATGGTGTTGAGGTCGTCCTGGAGCTCCGCGAAGAGTCCGGTCGTGCCGATGAGCAGCGTCACCACGCCGATCACCGTGGCGACGAGGCCGGTTTTCGGCTTACCCGCCTCGACGATCATGGTTTGAATCAACTCGGCGGTATTCAGTCCAACCAGACCCGCGATCTGGCCGACGATGTCACCGCGGACCGCCTTCTCGCCCAACACCCGTCCGGCCACCGCGATAACCACGACGAGCAGCGGGGCGAGCGAGAAGATCGTGAAGTAGGCCACCGCGGCACCCAGTCGCGTGCCGCGGTCTTCGTTCCACTCGGTAAACGCATCAATGAACAGGTGAAAAACGTCCTTCAATCGCACGACGCTGCTCCTGCGCTGGACGATTCTCGGCGCGCAACGGGAAGGGACTGCCCGCGCGGCTCGGCATCGGAATCTCCCAGGACTGGTGCGGGCGGACAACCTCGTCGGGTTGCCCAGCCCCGCAGATCGCTGTACCCGGGCGTCCCCAGGACGACCGCGTGACCGATGATTACGGTATCGCGATGAATCCAACGATCCCGCAAACCAACCAGAGCAACAACACCACGAATGCGCCAATTGTCAGCAGTGTCGCCGACGACGGAAACCGGTGCCTCGGGTGCAGACGAAACGAGGACATGGCAGCCGTCCCTTTTTAAGTCGTGTCTCTAAGCTAATCCAATCAGCTATACCCGCGCACGCCGTATCCCGAAGCCCACCACGACCAGAAGTGCACCGACGGTCAGGCCGACCCCGTCACCCCCGAGTGGGAGACTGCCGCCCGTGTTAGGCAGTGTATTCGGAACCGGAGAGGAGCCAACGCTTGCTGGCATGACCACGGCGCGGCCGGTGCCGCGAGGTGGCGTGCCCGTGGCAACGGCCGCGGACGGGCCGCTGGTCGTCGGCGGCGTCGCTGTCGTCGCCGGCGCGATGGATGTAGCGCTCGGCGCCGACACGCTTGTCGCGGGAATGTTGACGAACGTATACCCGGTCAGGTTCTGATCGCACGCGGTGAGTGTCACGCTGAACGACGTCGGTGCACGATTTGTCCAGCCAGTCTGTTGCACTTCCTGAACGGTATACGTGCCCATTCCAAGTCCCAGGAAGTTGAAGCTACCCGCGGAGTCGGTCACTTCGGACTGGAGGACTTGGTTCCCTTGGAGCAGCCGGATCGTCCAACCTCCTAATCCATGGCCAGAACCGTCCAACTTTTCGCCGCGAATGTTCCCGACGCACGAGACGGACGGGATCGCCGTGGCCGTCGCTGGCACGGCGGTCTGCGTCGCGCCAACTATCGCGGTCCGCGTCGCTGGCGGAAGGGTCGCGATTGCCGTGGCTGTCGCGGCCACGGCGGTCTGCGTCGCTCCGGGGCCGGCGGTCGTCGCCGCCGTCGGAGTCGCGGTCGCCGCGCCTGCCGCGCATCCGGAAACGTGGTTGCTATCCAATGTCACGGCACCGTTGCGCGCCAGAGCTCGTCCGGTCAGGTTTGCGCCGGTTGTCAGGGTGATGCTCGTGAGCGCGAGAATATTCCCCGCGAACGCGGTGGTTGTGCCGAGAGTCGCGGAGCTGCCAACCTGCCAAAACACGTTGCAAGGTGAGCCGCCATTGACGACACGAACCAACGAACCGCTCGCGGTCGTGAGTGTGCTGCCGACCTTAAACACGAAGACCGCGTTGGCGTTTCCCAGGGAGTCGAGAGTGACTGGGCCAGTCAACTGCGCCGATGACGAAAAACAGTAGACACCCGGCGTAAGAGTCTTTCCACCCAGGTCCTGACCGGTTAAGTCGGCGGTGCACGCCTGACTCGCCAGGCTATTGTACGCAGTGGTGATACCGCCCTGGGCCTGCGCTGCCTCCGCGTCGCCACGGTGAATCGTCCCTCCGGTCACAGTTCCCGGGGGAAAGCCCGTTACCGCACTGCCCGGACTGACGCCCAGATCACCGGTTACCGTGGTCGACCCGGTATTCGTCACCGTGGAACCGCCCACGACCGCGAAGCTCTGCGCTGAACCCAGCGATGGCGCGGTCGCCGCGAGTGCTGGCAGTACACTTGCAAAGAGCATTCCCCAAGTCGCGAGCCCTACCAGTATTGCCCGCCGGATCCAACCCTTTGGTTTCATGCCGCCCCCTCCGTTCAATGAGAACACAAATTAGAGAACACAAATTACCCTCGTGCGTGTGACAGGTGCTATCCTAATGCTAGGTCGGCCGCGTAGCAGACCCCACGCGGTCGACCGGAACGTCACTTCGGCGTGCCGAACCCGTCGTATGTTTCGGCGACGTGCTCCTAACCGGTGCGATTCTTCGCTGTCTCACGTCTGACGCCACCCTTGGGGAAAGGGCTGGCGTTCTCGACGACGTTCTTCGCTTTCGTCGCGGCGTCTTTGAGGTCCCCGAGGATCTGCTGACCTTTGCCCTTGATCCGGTCGCCTCTCCCTTTCGCTTGAAGGTCCTTGTTGCCGGTGGCCTTGCCAACTGCTTCACGCACCGTACCCTTGACTTCGTTGGCTTTTCCTTTGGCTTGATATTTGTTAACCACTTTCCTCTCCTGGTTGACCCCACGTGGGAATCAAGCTGTCTAATCGTCGCTTCGTGTAAGCCTTGTCGTGCTTCCGTGTATGACTCACGACGAGCCAAGTCCGTCGTGATCTGGTCGGAATTAGGATTGGAACCGATCGTATGTCGTGCTGCTGCCGGAGACGCTCCGCAGAAACAGCAGACGGATCACCCAGACGATTCCCCAGAACACCAGGGCGTAGATCGCCATCGCGATACTCGAGGAAATCTCCAGTACCGAACCACGAGGGGGTGGCCGCGGCGTGCATGTCCCAACGGGAAGCCATTCTTTTCCCGGCCCTCCTCTGGAGGCTACACGCTTGGCAAGCTGCAGTCATGACAGTTTCGTCATCACACGAGCAATCTAGCTTTGCGCCCCTGGCTTCGTAATCTGCACGTCGCGGACACCCGGCACGACCCGCGTGCCAGCCCGGATAGGGGGCAGCGTACGGTGCCCTTCCGGGGAGCGTGGAGCAATCAAATCAACACGCGGTGTCTCCCCGCGTGGCGCTTCTCTCGTTGGTAGCTGAGGAATCGATTCGGTCAGCGTGGCGACGTAAGTCGGGGGCTCGACTAACGGGAGGGCGACTAGCCACTCGTGGGTGAACTCCAAGGATTTCCCTCAATGTCACTCCACCGGCGCCGTCGTCACGATTGAAAACCAGAGATCCCCGACCGATAGAACCGTCGTAGCAAATTGCTGGAAATCCAGCGGTTTAGTGATGTAGCCGTGGACGTGTAAGTCGTAGCTGGAAATGATGTCCTCGTCACTCCGCGAGGTGGTCAGCACCACGACTGGAATCCGCTTTAATCGGTCGTCGGCCTTGATCTCCCGGAGAACTTGCCGTCCACCCTCCGAAGGCAAATTCAGGTCGAGGAGTATCAGATCCGGCCTCGGTACATCGGCATATTTCCCAGCGAGGCGCAAGAATGACAAAGCCGCGATTCCGTCCTCGGCTAGGCGTAGATTGTTGCGGACTTTGGCGTCTTTCAATGCCGCCACGGCAAGGGTAACGTCTCTCGGGTTGTCCCCAACGAGGAGTATTTCCGCCAATTGCATCATCGTTAGTCCTCCAAAAGTGGACAGATCCGACCAGGGCGGCTCCCGCCCATCGACCCGGCCACTCAATCCCAAATGATCCCAAATCGCCGTTTGCCGGTGAGCGTGCGGACGATCGCCACGAGGATGACGGCGCCGACGAACGCAACCGCGATACTTCCCAGGAGCAGGACCGATGAGTTCGGCACCAACGCGGAAAACAGCCTGCCGCCGATGAACGCGCCGATCAAACCGACGACGATGTCGCCAATGATCCCGTAACCTCCGCCGGCCATCACCTGGCCAGCAAACCATCCCGCGATCGCGCCGACGATTAACCATGCAAGCAGACCACCTGGTGCCAACATCATTGTATGAATCCCCCAATGGCGTCAGAGCGCCAACGTAAGAGGTTGGCACCTGCTGGTGCCAACCTCTTACCCGCATCCTAGGGCCCAGGCAAGTCTTTGTCATGACGCTTTCGTCATCGCGCTTGATCACTCAATGCGGATCGTGAAAATCAGGATGGCGGGAGTAGATCTCGACGTACCGGTTCGCGGTAGTATTCCCGCCAAATGAGGCGATGGATGCCCAGGTAATAGGGAAGACGATTCAGGTAAGGAACGAAAGGAAGGGGGATCCACGTCCGAACTCATTTGCGCGTGCGTGTCATCAGGTTCATTTCTCCCCCGACGGCTGGTCCGGGCCGCCGTTTTCCGGGCTCGGTCGCGCAGGCTCACCCCACAGACGCAACGTAACTGCCGTTGCGAAGACCACGATGAGAAGAAGGACAACGACTATATTCGCGGTCGAGACGAGAATGACGCCAATGTGAAGATAATTTGCCATTCCGCCCATAACAACCTCCGAGTTCTTCGCGATCTATCCGCCGAACCTGCGGACCGGTGTCGACGTCCCGACAGTCATCAGAAATCTAGCCCTCGTTCAGCCGGCCATGCTCGGACAGCCGCCGGGCGAACCGGAGGGAGGGAGCGAATCCACTCCCGTCGGGGCTGGCTCCAGACTCCTGACCTCGCCCGATGATCTCGCTCTTGACAACCACACCCAGTGAACCACCCTGAACGCCTGACCGCGGCTCACATCGCAATCTCTTGATGATCTGGCTGCCTGGCCCGCTGCGGAAACAACGTGCCGGGGTTCCCGAGCTTCTCGACACCCGCCATCAACCACTCGTAGCCGGCGTAGACTCGAATGATCAACCAGAACCAGGCTAGACGTGTGTCCGAGAACAACAATCGCGCGATTGGTGGATCTTCGATCCGAACCGAATGCTGAAAACGAAGTTGAGCGATTCGACACTCACCTTTCACCCGAGACAGCGGTCTTCCCTCCACCTTCAACGGCGCGGAGTCCAGTAACTAACCTGCCCGCCGATTGCAGTGCTGAACGCGACAATGACGGTCCGCGATAAGCATTCCACTCAGGTTCTGGCGATTTTGCCATCTGACCGGTTCGATCGGGCAGTCTACGTCGTCTTGCCTCCGCCGAGCGCCGGTGTCGCCGTATCGATGGTGATCAGCTGGGGGCCAACGGCGCGGATGGCCGAGGCCGGTATGCTTTCGTGGGAACCACCGATTCCGATCACTCCACCGCGATGGACCAGTAACGCGGTGAGCTGTCCGTTCTCTTCGTCGAATTCCAGGTCGTCCACACTCCCGACGATCGTTCCCTCCTGATTCAGGACCGATAATCCGGTCAGGGCGCTTGTCCCGCGTTCGGTTGTCTCGCGATCACCGCCCGGCGCCTGCACCGTGCGGGAATCGTCGATCGTCACGGCGTCGATCCCAATGTGTCGGACAGCCGCGAACGGCACGACGGAGTTGCCATCGTGCCCGGCCAGGACGAGCGACTTCACCTGGACGTGCGTCGCATCGAGCGTGAGATCCGAGACATTGCCCACTTTTGTGCCGCCGTTCAGACTCACAACCGACCGGTGGATCAATTCACTTGCCTTCACGTCAATCTCCTCCGCGCTCAAATCGACCTGATCCTCGCGCCTCGCGCGTCGAATGGTCCGTGTTCGTAGCGTTACCGCCCCCGAACGTCTTCGTCGGGATGCGCGACTGTCAATTGAGAGTCGCTCAGCCCATGCAGTGTCGCGGTTCCAATGGATGCCATCGCAATACCTCGCGTCAAGTGTTCTTAAGAGTGCTCTCCATGCAGGATAGCGCTCGGATGGCGTCTTGACATGACGATTCCGTCATCGACGGGAAACCCTCGGTGATGAATCCGTTGATCCTTCAATCCATCGGGGTCCCGTTCGGACGCCATGACCGCCAACGGAGTGCGACTCCGGACACCGAACGGCGATTATGCAAATCCACCCGAAGCGATAGGCTTCTACAAAATAACCGGAAGATTCCGACATTCCAAAGAGGTCCCGCGCCTCCATTGGAGTTAGAACGTCTTCGACTGCACGTTCGGCCGGATTTGGACAATTCTCACGGGCGGCCCGGCATCCGTATCTTCCAGGGCTTGCGCGGGCGGATAACCTCGTCGGGTGCCCGGTCCCGCAGTTCGTTGTACCCGGCCATCCCCAGGACGACCGCGAGGCCGACGATGGGCACGGCGAACAAGGCACCCCAGAGGCCCGCCACTTCGGCCCCGCCGACCAGCGCAAGGATGGATGCGATCGGGTGCAGTCCCACCGCGTGCCCGGTAACCCGTGGCCCCAGAAGGTGACTCTCGACTAACTGCATAACAATGAAGAAGCCAATCACGAAGAGGACGAGGGGGAACGGCTGAAACAAGCTGACCACAATCGCCGGAATCGCGGCCAGAACCGGTCCCAGCATCGGGATGAGCTCGAAGAAGAACGCGAGCACCCCGATGACCAGTGGGTAGTGCACGCCGAGCAGCCAGCACCCCACTCCGCTGCCGACGCCGATGATCACGGCCATCACCAGCTGGCCCCGAATGTACCCTCCGAGGACTCGGACCAGACTGGTTTCTAGGAAGAGGAATAGGCGCTGCCTTCGCGGGGGGACCAGTGACGCCAGGTTATCTCGAATCCGGTTTCCATCAAGGACCAGGTAGAGACTGATGACCAGAGTGAGGACGAAGTTCACCAGAACATCGGTGAGGCCGGTCGCGATGCTGAGGCCATGGCTGATGATCTGGCTCCCAGTCGACTGTAAGGCAGTTCCGGCGTCGCTCTCCAGTTGGCTAAGGTCAGTCTGCATGCCGTGGCTGGTGAGCCATCCCTGAAGAACGAAAATCCCTTGCGACTGCATCTCTCGAGCGTAGATCGGTAGCTGCTCATTAAGCTGGCCGAATTGTGTCACCAGGCCACCACCAATCCACAGCAGGGTTCCGACCAGCGCGAGGATGAAACTCAGATAGGCGCCCGCGGTTGACCAGCCGCGGGCGATTCCCAAACGCTCAAGCCGGCCCACCAACGGCTCGAGCATGAAGGCGACGACGGCGCTGAGGACGAAAATAAGGATAATCTTCGTAAAGTGTTCTAGAACGAACCCTAGCAGATAGAGGATCAAGGCACTGCCAATGATGGTCACGACGACATCTCGACTGCGTGCCCAGGTTTGGTCTGTCGTCGGTTGGGTTTGCGCCGAGGGACTATCTTCTAGTGGTCGAGGAAGGCCACTGGCGGGAACGGGCGCCCGACCATTTTCCATTTGCCTTTGCACGCTCTTATTTCTTCAATAACAAGACTCATTAAGCTCACTGTGTCGCGGCCCGGGACGCCATCACGGCGCGGCGATGAACCCGACGATCCCCCACGCCACGAAGAGCACGAGCACGATGTACGCACCAACCGTTAGCAACGTCGCTGACGAGGGAAACCGGTGCCGGGGACGCGGACGAAACGAGGACATGGTAACCGCCTCTTTTGAACTGTATGGAGTTGGTGGGACGCACACCGACCTTGCGCGCCCCACCGAAATTTCACTTTAGAGGCCAAATCGCCGCTTGCCGGTGAGCGTGCGGACGATCGCCACGAGGATGACCGCCCCGACGAACGCAACCACGATACTTCCCAGGAGTCCGACCGACGAGTTCGGCACCAACGCGGTAAATAGCCAGCCGCCGATGAACGCGCCAATCAAACCGACGACGATGTCGCCGACGATCCCGAAGCCTCCGCCGGCCACGAACTGGCCGGCCAACCATCCCGCGATCGCCCCGACGATTAGCCAGACGATCAATCCACCCGGTGCGAGTACCATTGTTCAAACCTTTCCAACGGCGTCGGAACGCCATAATGCTGTCTCGAAGGCTCCCGGCGGGCTTCACCCGTCGAGAGCCGGCCCGAATCAGGATTGGTACCGATCGTAGGTTGTGCTGCTGCCGGAGCCGCTCCGCAGAAAGAGCAGACGGACAACCCAGACAATTCCCCAGGCCAGCAGGGCGTAGATCGCGATCGCGATGATCGAGGAAACCTCAAGCACCGACCCACCGGCGGACGGGGTGCCGGTCAAGCCGAGAAATGGGGCTACGAACAAGCCGGCGGCGCCGTAAATGAACTGAGCAAAGCCGTTGCTTGCATTGGCGGCGAAGAGCTTCAAGACGACGCGCAGGCCGATCAGCACCTCGATGATGCCGAAGACCAACCAGATCAGTTGCACAACCTTGTACAGTTGTAATCTCTGCTCGGCGCCGCGATCGCGCGTGCTCGTTTCGTGGTGTTCGCCACCAGATCGATCCACCACGCTTTGCTCGCGCCGCTCGACCCCCAGCGGTGTCTGCGCGATCCGGTCCGTTTGCTCGAAGCCAGCCGGAGCCACTACCTCAGTATTCACTGGGGCGGATGGTGTATCCCTCTGACTAATTACATCGTGCTCGACCGATCGGGTCTCGGGTGATTGTGCCATGTCTTCTCCTCGGTCCTGGTGTCGTCACCAGGACACCGGCTGCGGCGTGAATACCCAAAACGGGAATCCAATCCTTTCTGCCTCTTGAATCGTAGACTACACGCTTGGCAAGCCCCCGTCATGACGATTTCGTCACCGCAGTCGCGCGGCTCAGCTTTGCGGCCCACACTCGGTGACGCGCGCTCCACGGACACCGGGCACGGCTCGCGCGAGGTCCAGCGCGACCGCGGGGACATCGCCCGAGAGCTGAACCAATCCGAGCGTGGAGTGGACCCGAACAATGAATCGACGAGTCCGGGAATCACGCCCGAGCGCCTGCGCGACCGCGATCTCGAGCTCGTCATCGCCGATCGGGAGGTTTTGGAGGCCCCGGACACCACGGACCCGGCGAACGGACTCCTCAACCCGGTGCCGGTGGTCGCTCGTGGCGATGTTGCCGGTGACCGTCACCACTCCGTCACGCACCACGATCCCGAAATAGCGCGCGCTCAGTCGACGGACGATCTCGTCGTCCCCAATCGCCCGCTCGACGTCGACGGCAATTTGGTCATCCGGACGATATTCGGGAAGCGCGGCCAGTTCGTCGGGACGGAGGTCGAGGACGATGCGCTTCGACGTCGCGTCGACGACCCGGTCGACCGGGACGATCGAGCGGTGAGAACCGAACCGGCCGTTGCGGACGACGACGTGGGTAACCCATTGCGTCGCGGGGTCAGTCAACACCATGGCGACCGCTCCCGCATCGCGGTCCTTGATCACGACCCGCATTCCGGCCGTGATCGTTGGCTGTACGCGGCGGCCTCCCGGGAACGCTGGAGCCACCACATCGGCCAACGGCGTCTCCCCGATTGGCGGGAGGGTATTCGATTCGGTCGCCTGGACGACTTGTGCCTGTCTCATGGGTATCTCCTCTAGCGTGAAAGTAGTGAGCGGTGACGCATGCCACCGACGGGCCCTTCTTATTTCCAGGCCCCGTGTGGTAAAATTCGGGTGACGGGTCGTTTCGTCATGACGGCTTTCCGATCGCGATTGGACGGGATTGGGGATGCCCAACCTCGCGGCTAGCTTGCCGGTGAGCGGCACCCCCGTGTCGCGTTTGGCGAAGAAGAGAGTTTTTGCCGTGTCTGTACAGAGTGAGAAGCCACTTCGCGTGCTCGTGCTCACGGAGCAGCGGTTGCTCGCCGAGATGGTCAAGCTGACGCTCAACCATGGCGTCTACATCGCGCGTGACGCGAAAGACATGGGCGCGGCAACGGCAATTATCGACGAGTGGGAGCCTCAGCTCGCCGTCGTCGATATGGACAGCGGCGGCGATCAGCTCGTCCGACGACTAGGGCAGGCTCATGAGGAAGGTAGCCCGCGGATTCCCGTTCTCGCCTTGACCCGCCGAGGCGATCTGAAGACCAAGCTGGCAGCCTTCGACCAGGGCGCGGACGACATTATGACCGTCCCACTCTCCCCAGAAGAGCTACTTGCCCGCGTCCTCGTGATCACCCGGCGCAGCCTTGGCGAGAACGTTTCCCTGAAGCCGGTGTTGAAGCTGGGAGAGTTGGAGATCGATATCCTGAATCGCCGGGTGCGCGTGGGATCCTCGGAGTTGCACCTGACCGCGTTAGAGCAGAGCCTGCTCTACTTGCTGGCCGCGAACGCCGGCCAGGTATTGACCCGCGACGAGATTATGGACGCGCTCTGGGGGGGCGATTTCGCGGCCGAGAGCAACGTGGTGGACCGACACATCCACGGCCTGCGCGTCAAGCTGCAGAATGGCTGGCGCAATCCTCGGTACATCGCTACGGTGCCGGGAGAAGGTTATCGCTTCCTGCCGGTGTCTTCGGAGCAGGATAATGCGCCCTAGCCCGCCGTGACCAACCACTCCAGTCAGACCAATTGCCGTCGCGGTGGCTCCAGAAGCGCCTCCGTTAGCCTTGATTTCAGTCTCATAGTCCCACGCGCTCCACTGCTGCCGTGAGGTCGCCCAAAGGCGTCGCTACGCCGTCCGAACCCATGAGGCCATTCTGAAAGCCAGTGGTGTCACGCAAACCGCCTCGGATGTCCGTCATGGACGGAAGGGCGGTTTGGCGGTCTCGGCGAGGCCGCGGCCAACACGCGGGGCGAACACTCGCGACAGATCCCGTGTGACTCCGCAACCTGAAGGGGGAGTGGTACTCCTATTGGAGACCCTCCACCACCGATCATGCGTCCACACCACGCACATTGAATCTCCCACATCGTTGTCCTCCCCTGGCTATGCTGCTCAGGGGACCAGAATCATTGATCCAAAGCCCCGAAGGGCGCACGATAAGGTCACGCGTTTCCGGCGGGAGGGACAACACCCACCCGTGAGTATGTCACCTGGCACCGACCGGGATCCATCCCTTTCCAGGCCCTCAATCGTAGAATAGGCGCTCGTCAGGGTCATGTCATGACGCTTTCGTCATCCGCCGGTCGGACCAAGATCGTTGACCGTTGCCGGCACGCTCACAATGCAACTGGGCAGAGTGCGCCTGCTTCCCCGGCGTCGAGAGCTCAGTCGTCACCGATTCCGGGCCCGAACCATCTGAACCACCTGCTCCGCCAACTCCTCGCTTGGCTTCAATCCATCGAGAACGACGTCGCACGTCGTCAAAGCGATGCGATTGATGACCAGGTAGCCTTCGCGAATCTGTCCGTCGAGATACGCGTCCAGGAACTGACCGAGCGATCGTAAACACTCAACGCTGGCCGCCGCGTCTTCAAGCCCCGGTTGAATGTTGCGGCGGATCCTTCGAGCCAGGGCAACTTCGAGGGGAAGATCGATGATCGCCGCCAGATCGATCGCCTCGCGCATTTCTTCCCGCGCTCGTCCGAACGGCTCTTCGACCACGATGTAGCGTGCCGATTCCCGCCGAGCGGCGCCACCGGGCGGAAAGATTGGTTGCCCCTGGCGCAGAGCAATCAGGTCCCTGGCGAACCGGGGCGTTTCCCACTCGTTTGGATTCGCCCCGTCCCGGATCCAGGCCCCGACGTCGTTCGGATAGGTTGAAACTGATGCGTAATCGTCAAAGAACAGCGTGATCGCATCCCCGAGGAGACTGGCAGTTCGACTGACCACGGTTGACTTACCGGATCCCGATGGGCCCCCGATCGCGATGACAAAGGGCCGCGCGGCAGACTTGAGTTCATTCACGTTCACGGGCCTCAAATGGCAAAAGGTGGCAGGCGGCGGTATTGCTGGTTCCTTCCGCGGCGTGCCGAACAATCCGCGCCCGCAGCGCAGCTTGCTGACTACTGGTTCGAGCGCGCGCGCGCCGCTCTAACTTGCGGCGTTCGTCGCCGGTGAGGTCAAGAGGCCGTCGCTCTTCGAATGGGTCGAAGACAACTGGGTCCGGTCGGATGCTTTCTAACGCATCTTGATAGAGCGGTCCGCCGCACCGACCACATCGCGGCGGCTCTTGGGGTCGGAGGCGGACGCCCAGGCCTCCAGTCGATGGGACCAGCCTCATCTGGGAAAGCGGTTGGTCCCGGTCGCCTTCGACGTGAGCCGCTACGTACCCACAGTGATAGCAACGGAGATCAGCCTGGACTCTCATGACCACAATCCTTTCCCAGCACCCTCGGGGCGGCACCGGTCGGTTGCCGCCCCGAGGGATCATCCACGGGCCTGTCCGCCAGCACTTGCCCGGTTTACCCGTTTGTCCATGGCACCGAACGAGCCACGAACCGTGGCGTCGCAAACCGGACAACTGCTGTTCTCAGGCCCCTCCTGGCACCATACCACCGCGAGAAGCCCCTGTCATGACGGTTTCGGCATCGTGGCTCCAACGGGATTGTGCACGCCGCCGCTTGCGTAGAACTCGCTCGCCAGGTGGCCCGATTGTCCTTATTGATGACGGAAGCGTCATGACAGGACGCTCACAAGGCCCTATCTTGCTTTTGAGAGCAGTCTCAAGAACACTTGACGTAAGGGTAAACCGATGACGACGAGTGCAACGAGGGAATGGAAACGAAGGCGAGCGCATTGAAGTGCTAGGAGCGATCGAGAAAAAAACCTGGATGTTCGAGGCGTACCGACCGGCCGAGACACGCTGACGGACGACGGAGGGGCGCGATGAGTGATATCCACGGCGGAAGTACCCTCTTATCTGACCACAACGCGGCCATCGTGCGGCGGGTCGTCGAGGAGATTTGGAATCGGGGGGATCTCGATCTCGCCGATAACCTGTTCACCCCCAGCTACGTCAACCACTATGGCCTGATTTCGGATCTGGTCCGCGGGTCCGAGGCGATCAAGTTGAGCGTCGCCCTCTACCGCACCGCCTTCCCCAACATGCAGATCACGGCGCACAACCTGGTCGCGCAAGGGGAAACGGTCGCGCTGCGCTGGACGGCGCGGAACGCGGGATCCGATGAACGGACCGCGATTGCCCCGAGCACCACGCGAGGCACGCTCACGGGCATGACGTTCTGTCGCCTCGTCGGGGACAAGATCGCGGAGAGCTGGACAAGCTGGGACACGGCGGGCGTGCTGCGGCACGTGGGTGTCCTCCCACCCGAGCGAGCAGCGGACGGCGGGCACGTACCGTGACGCGGCTTGGGAGCACCCCAGCCACCCGGCAAGGAATCCACGTAGCCGGTCGCATCTCCGACTCGGGCGAGTCGGCAACATGCCACGGGTTTGCTGGCCACCTGAATGTTGACGACACTTTTGAACCGGGGGTAGCGGCTTGACCTCTCATTCCGATGCACTGGTCCTTTTCGGCGCCACCGGGGATCTGGCATTCAAACAGATTTTCCCCGCGCTCCAAGCGATGACTCGTCGTGGTCACCTGGACGTGCCGGTCATTGGCGTGGCAAGGCGCGCCTGGAGCGATGATCAATTCCGAGCCCAGGCGAGGGAAAGTCTGAAAGAGCACGGCGGGGTGGACGAAGAGGCATTTACAATGCTCTCCGCCAATCTGCGCTACGTCAATGGCGATTACACCGACCCGGCCACGTTCGAACGCCTGCGCGCGGCGCTCGGCGCGGCGGCGCGACCACTGCACTACCTCGCCATACCGCCCCCGTTTTTCGCCGTGGTGGCCGAAGGGCTCGCGACGTCCGGATCTGCGAAGGATGGCCGCGTCGTCATCGAGAAACCCTTTGGGCGCGATCTTAGCTCCGCCCGGGCGCTCAATCAGGTGCTCCTCGAGTTCTTTCCCGAATCGAGCATCTTCCGGATCGATCACTACCTGGGCAAGGAACCGGTGCAGAATCTTCTCTACTTCCGTTTCGCCAACTCCTTCCTCGAGCCAATCTGGAACCGCAACTACGTCGAGAGCGTTCAGATCACCATGGCCGAGAGCTTCGGGATCGCTGGCCGCGGCAAGTTCTATGACGAGGCCGGCGCGATTCGAGACGTCGTGCAGAACCACCTTCTCCAGGTCACCGCGCTCCTCGCCAGCGACGCCCCGGCCAGCAACGATCCAGAGGCGATGCGCGACGAGAAAACGCGGATCTTGAATGCGATGCGGCCGCTCGCCCCGGCGGATGTCGTACGCGGTCAGTACCAGGGCTACCGCGAAGAAGACAACGTTGCTCCAGACTCCGCGGTCGAAACCTTCGCGGCGGTGCGCCTGGCGATCGATAGCTGGCGTTGGTCAGGCGTTCCCTTCCTCATCCGCGCCGGCAAGTGCCTACCCGTAACGACCACCGAGGTCATGGTTACCCTGAAGCGTCCGCCTCAAGCGGTCTTCGGCGAGATCGCGCCCGGCCGATCGAACTACCTGCGCTTCCGTCTCAGTCCCGACGTCCTGATCTCCCTGGGAGCGCGCGCCAAGATTACGGGGGAGGCGATGATTGGCGAGGAGGTGGAGCTCATCGCACGCCGCCACCCGGGTGATGAGATGGCGCCCTATGAGCGACTGCTCGGCGACGCGATGCGTGGCGACGCGTCGCTGTTCGCGCGCGAGGATAGCATCGAGGCGGCATGGCGCGTGGTCGATCCGATTCTGGGCAACCCCACGCCGCTTTACGCGTACGAGCCGAACACCTGGGGCCCGGCCGAAGCCAACGCGCTCCGTTTCTGGCGACGGGGGTTGGCACAATCCGCGAGCGAAGGGAGCCAAACGATTAGGCTCGTCTTAATTGGGCACGACGGAAACTCCGCGGTGCCGTTTGCAGCCGTTCGCCACATTGGGACGGACGCCGTGACGATCGACGATTCCCGGATCGTGCAGGCACCGTCGGATAAGAACCACATTTCCGAGCGCGGGATCAGCACCCTGACCGGAGTATCCGTCATGAATCAGGATGGGGTGATCGTCGGAAGCGTGGACGACCTGGAATTCGATGAGGAGACCGGACAGATAGCCACGTTGCTGGTCCACCGCGGTGGCGTGCTCGGAATCGGTGGCGCCCACGAGGCGGTACCAGCTTCGGCTATTCGCGGGGTCGGCCTCGAAATGATCACCGTCGACACGTCGACCACGGTGGTCAGCCCTGTCGAGTCGACCTAACCCGTACCGACCCTCGGGTAAAGGTGATCTATCCTCCGGGAGACCGATGGGCGAGGCAAGTCCGCGCGTACGCGGCTGCTTCGTCGACATCGCGCGCAAGGTGGTGGGCCGCGGGGAACGGGCGGGGAAAGTCCTTGATTATCCCGGGGATGGGAGCGTCGGCAATATCACCCTGAACGTCACTCCCTCTGATTCGAATACGACCAACGCGGTTGGAGTCAATCTATACCAGGCAGGGACTACCCTTCTGTCGATGAACGCAGTGAGTCCGAAGCCGGGGACCAACAGCGGGACGTTTTCATCGACGACGGCCGGTCCAATCCTCGTTCAGGTCTATAACTATCTGCCGGGTCAGAATGCGTCCTACGCATTCGCCATAACCGGCCTCACCCCGTAACACCTCGTAGGGGACACAAACACTGGGCTCGGGTGGCGAGCGCACCCGCGAGCCCAGTGTTTTGTGCGATCGAGCCACTGCAGAAGCTTGAGTTGATGCTCGATCACCTGCTCGGCGAACCCGAACCGTTGGCCGGGCTTCTGGTCATCACGCGGCGCCGCGGTCGTGCGGGGGAAGGGGCAAAGCGCGTTCCGCGTCCAGCCACCTACTTTCGGGGGTCTCCGGAACGGTCCCTACCGTTGATTGACCTGCCTCATTATGATTGCTCTCGGACAATGTTTCAGCTCGATCAAAGCGGGAGCGAAAGGCTCCGCTCGGGGTAAACTGTCCCTCCGCGAGACGCACCAGTCCTCGATCGGTGATCAACCACTCTGCGTTGCCGCGCCCCCCACGCTTGACGCACTCATAGCGCTGCAGCCCTTGCAGAGTTCTCAGCATCCAGTCTGGGTTCACATGGAACTGCGCGGCGATTTCGTCAAGCGCCATGTATCCTCCAGGTTTTTGCACCTTCATCCACGAGAGAATCCCCAACACACTGGTTGTCAGACTTCCGGTCATTTCTGACCTCCTTGATCGTAGATTTACCGGAAAAGTGGTTGAATCGGTCCGCTCGCGGGGCGAAAAAGCCCGGCGCCCTGGACGGGTGGATCCCGTCCAGGGCGCCGGGCTTTCGGTGTCGCGCGTCAGGACGCGGATACCCCCGGAACCTTGACTGAGATACGACGCGGCCGGGCCTCCGGGCTCTTGGGGAGAACGAGGCGCAGCACCCCGTCCTCGTAGGTTGCATTAGCCTGAGCCGCGTCGACGGCGGCGCCGACGTGAAACGCCCGACGGTAACTGGCCGGACCAAACTCCGCCCAGAGAGGGCGCGCGCCCTCGATCGCCAGGGACTTGCGCTCGGCCGCGACGGTCACCCGTCCATCCTCGATGGTCACCTGGATCGAGTCGGCGGCTAGACCGGGAGTGAGCAGCGCCGCGTGGTAGGCGGAATCGGTCTCCCAGAGATTGAGCAGGGCCTCGCGGACCGGAACGGTGGTAGTCGCGGCGCTCGCCTCGGCCCACGGGGTCAGCAGGCGCTCGAAGATCGTGTCGATAGGGGAAGCGAAGGCGTCGCCGGGGCGGCGCATGGTCAAATTCATCATCAAAGAGGCTCCTTCACGGTAAGCTCGGGGAAGTGTGTCTTTATCCACACTTGTCATGATCGCACGCCCACCGTCAGAGAGGCATCAGATATGTGCATGTGGAACGCAAGAAGATTGATAATTGGCCACTAAAGAAACGGAGACTGCTGCACCAATCGTTCTCTTTGCGCAGGCGATTCCCGTGACTCCTGGTTTGAGCCTATTCAGGGGCGGGCCGCACTTTATGCCAGAAGTCGTTCTTGACATCGGGGACTTTGGCTCCATTCTGACCTGCTTGCGTCTTGTCTTTGCCTTCGAGTTGACCGGCGCGCCACTTCGCGGTGCCTTTCAATTCCTTGGGCTTAGCGTGGGATTGTGTCGGCACGGCGTCGCCCGCCGGTACGACTTCCTTGTCGGCTTTCCCTTTGCCGTCTGGGACGGACCCGGTTCGTTTCTTCTCTTTCATGACTTGTTAGCTCCTTCGTTAGAAAGTGAATTACGGATCTATTTGTCCGGAACGAGACCTGCGCGCTGACTCATTAGCACGCAGCGGATCGCGAAAATCAGCCCGACGGCGTCGGCAATGGCTGGGTGACGACAATTGTTCCCCGCATACCGAGAGCTTCGTTGGGGATGCCAACATATTGATACGTGCCCGGCGTGGTGAACGTGTGCGACCAGGTCTGCTTTGGCTGGATCAGGTTAGAGTTGAAGGGTTGAGCGCCTTGCGGTAGCGCGATGTCACCCTTTTTCGCCGCCTTTGCCGGATCAAACGTCGCCGACTGGGGCGCGGATGCGTCGTTCACCCAGGTGACGGTCGCGCCGGAGGAAACGGTGACGGTCGCCGGATCGAAGGTGTTCTGCCCGGTCATTTTCACGATGATCGGGGTCGCCGATTGGGCGGCCCCGGCCATGGTGTTCATGCCGGTCGAGACCCGGGCGACCGCGGTGGCGGCACTCGAGTTGTTCGAGGCTTGGGGTGAGCTACCGGCTGCGCAGGCGACGACGGCACTCGCGCCGACCAGAGCCAGCCCCGCCAGAAACTGGCGACGGACGAGAGAAATTCGGCGCCCGTCGGGTGAAGCTAGACCAGCTAAGTAAGACATAATATCCTCTTTCAAGACCGATCTTCCGGTGGGTCGGGTATCGAACCTGAGGCAATCGAGAACCCCAGGCGGATCCGTATTGACTATTCCGGAACCGATTCTTCTGCACTCCTCTGTCGTACAGTAGGCGCTCGCCGCGATCTCGTCATGACGATTTCGTCACGCCCGTCGGGCTGGTCAGTAGTGGACGGAGGGGTCAGGGAATCACATCTTTCGGATCCGGGCCCATTCTGATGACGACGGTATGGTGGTGCCCCTGATTTTCTAGCTTGATGACATTTCCGGACTGGCGCTGGCCGTCGATTTCGACCCAGGCCACTCCACGGCTCACGTGATCGGGGTTGTCGACGCGGATGTCGTAATGGGCGTCCCGGTAGCAATAGCCGAGCGTGAAACCTGGCCAGTTCGCTGGGATGACCGGGTCAAACTGGAATTCGTTGCCCCGGAGTTTGAACCCCAGCACCTCTTCCAGCCAGACCCGGTACATCCAGCCGGCCGAGCCGGTGTACCAGGTCCAGCCACCTTGCCCCACGTGGCCTTCCAGCGAATACACGTCGGCAGCCACGACGTAAGGTTCGACCCGGTAGCGCGCGACCGCCTCGGGCGTCCGCGCGTGCTCGACCGGATTCAGCATCCTCAGGATCTCGACCGCCCGGTCGCCCTTACCCTGACGGGCGAACGCCATTGCCAACCAGAGCGCCGCGTGGGTATACTGCCCACCGTTCTCGCGAACGCCCGGGGGATATGCCATGATGTAGCCCGGGTCGTGCGACGACTTCTCGAATGGCGGAGTGAAGAGCAGGACGAGCCCATCGTCCGCTCGGACGAGGTAGTCGTCGACCGCACGCAACGCTCGTTCGGTGCGCGCGGGGTCCGCCGCGCCGGAGATCGTGGCCCAGGACTGCGGAAGCGAGTCAATTCGCGCCTCTTCGCTCTCCGATGAGCCCAGCGGCGTCCCATCGTCGAAGTACGCGCGTCGATACCACTCGCCATCCCACCCGTGTGCCTCGGCGGCAGTTACCAGATGCTCGGCCTGCAAGCGACACTCACCTGCCTCGGCGTGTTCCCCGTGCCCCTCAAGCAACTCCGCGAAGCCGCCCAGCACGTCGACGAGGAACCACGCCAGCCAGACGCTCTCGCCTCGCCCCGCCTCACCAACCCGATTGAGCCCATCGTTCCAGTCGCCGCTGCCGATGAGCGGCAGGCCGTGCACGCCAGACGTCAGCCCCCGAGCGATCGCCTTTCGGCAGTGATCGAGAAGAGAAGAGGCTTCCGCGGACGTGGTCGGCACGAAGTACGCCTCGGGCTCGCCGACGGCGAGCTCGCGCCCCCCCAGGAAAGGCGCCGCCTCGTCCAGAATCCCCACGTCGCCGGTCACGCGGACGTACTGCGCCGTGGCGTAGGGCAACCAGAGCATGTCGTCGGAAATTCGCGTGCGCACGCCCGCTCCGGACTGGGTGTGCCACCAATGCTGAACGTCACCCTCGACAAACTGTCGGGATGCCGCGGTCAGGATCTGCTGGCGGGTCACTTCCGGTTTCGCGTAAACGAGTGCGAGACAATCCTGAAGTTGGTCGCGGAAGCCAATGGCGCCGCCCGACTGGTAAAACGCCGAGCGTGCCCAGACCCGGCAAGAGAGCGTCTGGTAAAGGAGCCACCGATTGAGCAGAAAATTGACCGCCAGATCCGGCGTTTCCACGTGGATCGTCTCGAGCAGACGGTCCCAAGCACCCCGAGTCTCACGCAGAGCCTGCTCGACCTGGACGGGGTCCCGAAATCGCTGGACGAGCCTCCGTGCCTCGGCGACGTCCAACACCTCGCCCAAGAGGAAGGTCACTTCCGTCTCTTGCCCGGGTTCGATCTCGACGACCACCTGGAGGGCCGCGCACGGGTCAAGGCCGGCTCCGGCGTTGCCGGAGAGCGACTGATGCGTTAGGGCGATCGGCTGGGTGTAGGTACCATTTCGGCCGAGAAACTCAGTCCGGTCGGCTGTGTAGCTCATCGGCGCCGGGCTCGCACTCGCGAAGGCTATCCGGCCGCCGAAGTCCGAGTGGTAGACGTTGCGTGCCAGGAGGGTCTTGCTTTCCGCGTCCCAGTTCGTGACGACGTGCATCTGGGTTTCCTCGCGACTCGTTCCGAGCACCCAGTCGACGTAGGCGAAGACGCTGAGACGACGGCGGCGTGACGAACGATTGCGCAGCCGCAGGCGCTGGATCCGGACGGGCGCGCCTCCCGCATCGTCCAGCGGCACGAAGGTCACCAACTCTTGCTCAATCGCGTGGCTATTGTGCTCGAAGACGGTATACCCCTGACCGTGACGCGCTCGGTAGGCGTCGAGTTCTCGGATCGGCGCCGCGGTTGGCGTCCAAGATACCCCCAGGTGCTCATCGCGGATGTAGATGCCCTCGCCGGGCGGGTCACGCACCGGATCATTGGACCAGGGAGTAAGCCGGTGGGCCTGAGAGTTCGCGGCCCAAACGAAGCCTGATCCGGATTCCGACGCGAGGGCACCGAAGCCCGGGTTGGCGAGCACATTGATCCAGGGCGCTGGGGTACGCGTGCCCGGCCCGAGATAAATGGCGTACTCATTTCCGTCGGGGCTGAATCCGCCCAGTCCGTTGAAGTACGGCAGATCCAGAAACGGGAGCGGTGCCGATGGTTCCTCGCTCACCGGGCGTCCAACTTCGAGGAGCGGGGACACCTGCGTCACCTCGGTTAAAAGCCCCAATTGTTGGACGAGCGGGCCACGCGCGGCGACCAGCACGACCCGAGACACCGCGAAGAGAAGCGTGAGAGCGTTGACCGCCAGTGGCTCGGCCGAGCGTAAAAAGATGCCACCAGGCTGGTCGAGTGGAGTAGCCGGCGCGTGGCGGGAAATGACCTGTCGCAAATCATCCTGGAGGCGCTGCTCGTAGCCACCGCTATCTTCATTAAGGATCAAGAGATCGACATGAAAGCCAAGGTGGCGCCAGTACGTGTGGGCAAGTAGTGCTTCTCGGACAACCTCCATGTCGCGTCGGTCGCCAATCGTCACAAGGAGAATCGGCACATCGCCGGAGATGCCATGGCCCCACAGGTCAGCCTGTCCAAGTCTGTTGCGGCGGAGTTGGCTCTCCGAAGCCCGCAGGCGGGCGTTCGGGTAAAGGAGGGGACCGGCAAGTTGTTGGAAGTGTCGAAGGTCATCACCGGTTACCCGAAGTTGGCGAACGACCGATTCCCCCAGGTTCATGGCGGCGCCGAGAGCCTGGCAGGCGACGTGGAAATCCCGGTACTTCTCGACGAGGGAGAGGATCATCTCGCGGTTCTCGGCCGCGCCGGTCACGAACGCCAGTTCGACCCGCTCGCCCGGCTCAAGGGCTATCTCGCAACGCAGGCTGAAGATCGGGTCGAGGACCGCCCCGACGCTCCCGGAGAGTTCAGACTCGATCGCCAGGGGTTTCTCCAGATCCCGGCCTCGCCCCACGAAACGCGTCCGGTCCGTCTCGCACCCGGTGACCGTGATCGCTCCCTCCGGCAACGATGGCAAGCTCAGGACGTGGGCCGCCCAGACTGGCGGGTCCTGCGCGACGCGCGGCTTGCGCCGCGCGAGGACAGCATTCCGCTTGGGGAGGGATTCGGTTTCGACAAAGAGTTTACTGAAAGCCGGGTGGGCCAGGTCGGCGGCATGGGGGGCGAGCGCTAGCTCGACATAGCTGGTCACTTCAAGGCGCCGACGGCGGTTCGAGTAGTTGGCAAAGGTTAGATGGGAGATCTCGACAGCGTCCTCGGGAGCGACACCAATCTCGGTCGTCACGCCAATCCCAAAGTCACGTCGCTCGAATTCGGCGCGGCCGGGAGTGAACCTGGCAAGATACCGAGAGGAAGCCGTTCTCACCGGTTGGTAGGTCGCGGACCAAACCGTATCGCGGTCCAAATCTTTGACGTAGTAGAAGGTACCGTGGAGATCGAGCGTCGTGTCGGCTCGCCACCGCGTAATGTCCAGGTCACGCCAGCGGCTGAACCCTCCTCCAGCCGAGGTGATCATCACGGTGTAGGCACCATTGCCAAGCAGGTGCGTCGCCGGAGCGGGCGCGTCAAGCGGAGCTGTCGGGTCGGCCGGGCCAACCACGGTCACTCGCGTGCGCGCATCGCCGCGCTCGGTCGCCGCGACAAGCAGGGGGGCTACCGGAGTCCGCTCAAAGAGGAGTGGCTCGACGGCCTGGACGCGAAGGTCGGCGTGGAAACGCCCCGGCATCACGCCCGCGTGGATGACGTTGTCGAGCGCCAGGAGCGTCATGCCCTGGTGATGGACCATATAGGTGTGGACCACGACGCCGTGGCTCCCCTTGAGTTGGCGCCGTTGGGTATAGTCCATCGACTCGTAGTAGCCGTAACCGCCACGTAACCCCGACTGGGTGAGCCGTTTGAGGTTTTCCAGCGCGGCATCCCGATCGACCATGAGGGCAAGCGCGCTGGCGTAGGGCGCCACGACCAGGTCGTCGGCGAGACCTCGCTTTAGGCCAAGGCCAGGGACTCCGAACGCCTGATACTGGTAGATCAGATTGGCGTCGAGGGTAGCAAAGGCTGACTCGGAAATACCCCACGGAACGCGCTGTTGGCGACCGTAGTCGATCTGGAGTCCGACCGCCTCCCGAACGGCCCCGTCGAGGAGCGTGTGCCGGTAGCCGCGCGTGAGGAGTAGCGGCATCAGGTACTCGAACATCGTCCCACTCCAGGAGAAGAGTACCCGATGGCCCTGGGATTTCCCGAAGGGTCGTCCAAGGGCAAACCAGTGCTCGGCCGGCACGTCGCCCCGACCGATCGCCACCAGGCTGGCCAGCCGCGCCTCGCTGGCCAGGAGATCGTAGTAGGACGAGTCGGAGCGTCGATCATCGACGTTGTAACCGACGGTGAAGAGCCGACGCTTCGCGTCATACAGAAAGCGCATATTCATCGCATCGGCGAGCCCTTCGACACGGTCGCTGAGCCGCTGAAAGCGCGCGGCGAGATTTTCCGACGACGCCGGGGGGGCTACATCTAACGGCGTCGGCTCCTTCCGTCCGGCTGAAGTGACGTCAAGGACGCGCTCTCCGGACGTGCGACAACCGTCGACGACATCAAGCCAGGCCAGCACCTGACGCTCGACCTGAGACGCCCAATAGGCAGCTCCCGTCTCGTCGTCCATGGTCGAATGACCACGTTGGGTAGAAGCGACGTCCCTCAGAGTCGCCCCAAGTTCTCGCGCTGGCCCCACGGCCGCGCGCAGGCGCTCGACGATCTCTTCTGGTTGGTTCGGAGGATCGGCGAACAGCCTCGCCAGGGTTCCGGTGACGTCGCCCATGCGCCTGGCGTCGACGCCCCGGGGAAATTCGGGGACCGACCATTCGTGGATCGGGACGAGCGCGAGGGTGTCTGCCAGGCCTCGTAGGGCTTCCGGTCCGATAATCGGCCGGTGGCTCATCTCTCGGTAGCCCTGGGCAAGCGTCCAGAGACTCGCCAGAAGGTTGCCACTGTCGACGGTCGAGACGTAGCGCGGCACGAGCGATTGGAGGGTCCGGGTGTCGTACCAGTTGAGCAGATGTCCCTCGAATCGTTCAAGCCGATCGAGGGTATTCAGCGTCGCTTCGCCGCGCTCGGCGACCTGGACTGGTGTGAGGTAGCCGAAGTCGTGGGCAGCGAGCGTAGCGAGTAGCCAGAGGCCGACGTTCGTCGGTGACGTCCTCTCGGCAAGCTCGGACCGCGGAGCGTCCTGGTAATTGTCCGGTGGCAGCCAGTTGCTCTTCGGCCCGACGAAGTCGTCGAAGTAGCGCCAGGTCTCGCGGGCGAGTCGTCGCAGCATGTGGCGATCCGAGTCCGGCAGAGCGCGGTCGGCCAGGGAGGGTTGGGGAGCACTCATCCACGTGACGACGGCAGGCGAGAGCAGCCACAAGACCAGGAATGGCGCAGCCGCGAGCATCGCATCTGAACGCGCCAGGATGAGCGCCCCCCCTGATCCGAGCGAGACGAGGCTGACCAGCACCATCTGCCCGACGAGCCGACGGTCCCGCGACAGCGCGCCGCGAGTCGCCGCGTCGTAGGTTTGCCATTCGAGAAGGTCGCGATGCGAGATGAAGCATCTCCAAAGGGTGCGCGCGACGGCGTCCAGCATGAGAATAGCCTGCTGAGGCAGGAAAGCCGCGGCGATAAGCGCGCGCAGCCAGGCGGTACCTTGTTCGCGCCAGGTTCGCCCGGACGCCAGGACTTCCGGTGCCTGGCCCGGCATCCAGGCGGTCAGATGCAGCGCCGGGGACAGCAGGATTGTCAGTCCAATGAGGAGACTCCAAGTCGCTGCCGAGACCGGAAATAGGAGCCAGCCGACCAGCAGCAGACAAACGCTCGTGGCCGGGACCAGGCTGCGGCGGAGATTATCGAAGATCTTCCAGCGGTTGAGAGGCCCAATCGGATTATTCTCCCGCGATCCTCCCCGGAGAGGCGTGGCAGTACCTAGCCAGGCGGCAATCTGCCAGTCGCCGCGGATCCAGCGGTGCTGGCGCCCAATGTCCGCGACATAGCTCCCCGGGAAGGCATCGTACAACTCGATGTCCGTGGCCATCCCGACTCGGACATAGGCCCCTTCGATCAGGTCGTGGCTGAGGAGCGTCGCCGTTGGGAAACGGCCGCTCAGAACGTGGTCAAAGGTCTCGACGTCGTAGATACCCTTGCCGTAGTAGCTGCCCTCGCCGACAAGGTCCTGGTAGAGGTCGGAGACGGCATGCGTGTACGGATCCACGCCGCTGGAGTCGGCGAATACTCGGGCAAAGCGCGTCGCGGTCGCGCTTGGTAGGCTCGGGCTCACTCGTGGCTGGATGATCGTGTAGCCGCCGATGACGCGTCGCCCGTCGGCGGCGAGGCGCGGCCGATTCAGCGGGTGCGCCAGCGTCCCGATCAGGCGCCGGGCCGTGCCGTGTGGCAATTGGGTATCGGCATCCAGGGTGATCACGAACCGCACGCCGCGTAGCGCAGAAGGCTCACCCGCGATCAGCCGCAGCGCCTCGGGAGATGTCCCGTCCTTGTCCTGCAGCCAGGCATTGAGTTCCTCGAGCTTGCCGCGCTTGCGCTCCCAGCCCATCCAGCATTGCTCGGTCTCGCTCCAACAGCGCGGGCGACAGAAGAGGGCAAATTGATATTCGGGATAGCGGCTGTTCAATAGGCTAATACCGTGAACCGCGGCGGCGACCAGCGCGGCGTCCTCCGGCATCTCTCGCTCGGGAGCATCCACCAGGTCGGCCAGCAGAGCGAACGGGAGGTTGGCATCGCGGTTCGCCAGGAACCGGACCTCAAGCTGGTCCAGGTCTTCCTGAATCGACTCCGACGAGACGAGGAGTGTCGGGACCACCGTTAGGGTGCGCCACTCGTCGGGCAAGCCATCGGCGAACGCGAGCTTGGGTAGACGGGCGGGCTGAACTGCTATTGCGACGATGAAGTTGACGACCTGAACCGCTAACTCGCTCACCGGCACAAGCGCCAAGACACCGAGCACGACGAGGAGCGAGAGCCGAGCCAGGCTCAGGTTTGGCTGGACGACGAGCGCGAGCAGAACCAGCGTCGCCGCCGTCGTACCCACGACGATGCTGCCGAGGTAAAGGAGTGACGGATGGCGGAAAACGCTCACCTGGAGCTTCTGGCGTATCGTCGGGAGGTAGCCGACTCGGGCTTCCAGCAGGGCGCGCCCGGCGTCGATCAAGTGGTAGCCGACGTGGCCTTGATAGCCACCCCCGACCGCGGAAGCTGCCTCGACGGCGGCACGTGCGACCTCAATCTCGGTTACGTGGGAGCGCCGGGCAATCTCTTCGACAACGTGGCGGTAGCGGTCGCGAGTTTCAAAGTCCATCAAGCGGTAGACATCTGCTTGTTCCCCTCGCAAAACCGCCTCGACAAGGCTGATCTGCTCGAAAACGTCGCGCCAGTCCAGCCGGGCAAGTAGCCGCAGACTGCTGATCCCGTTGGCAATCGTCGCCTGGTCGGCGACGTGGCGGCGATCCTCCTGCTGGATTGCCTCGAACACCGGCTGGCCCCACTTCAGTTCCAGCCAGGCGAGCACCGGACCGAGCGCGAGGGGCTCGCCCTGAAGCTGGCCGATTAAACGGTCGGCGAACACCGTGGAAGGGCAGGACTGGTCGCGAGCCAACTCGGCGAGGATAAAGAGCAGATGGTCAGACGATCGACGGGCGGTGAGGAGGAGTCGGTTGGCCCAGAAGTCGGCCCATTCGAACTCGTGTTGCTGATCATCAATCCGGGTGGCCAGGTAGCTCAAGCGCTCGGTGAGGGCAAGTCGGAACAGCAGGGGCAGAGCCCAGAGTTCGCTCATCGTTAAGGGCGAGACCCGCTGGTAGGCGAGAAGAAAGTCGACCATGTCTTGCTCGGCGAGATCCGCGTCCGTGTGAGCGACTAATTCGGCGGCAAGGTCGTACGCCCGCGACTCGCCTTGGTGGAAGCCGACCTCTAGAGTTGGCAGTACGTCGTAGAGTTGGTGAGAGAGGTTTCGACGCGCTTCCGCGAGTTGGCGTTGGATCACGTAAGCGTTGTCGATCAGCCACTCGGCCGAAATCGAGATTGTCTGATCGAGCTGGATAGCCAGGGCAAGGTCCCTGGTGATCGCGTCAATGGTTCGCTCGCAGTCGCGCAGCCGGTCCCACAGCGGCTGAGGGCGACGCGACCGGAGAGCGCCGGTGTGTCGCTCCGCCAACCGGACCGCGTGAAGCCGTAGCCGGTCCGTCGAATAGCGCTCACGACGCTGGAGTTCCGTAACTCGTTCGGAAACGTCGCGGTGCGAACGGACCGTGAATATTGCCGGGAGCGTGTCTTCCCCCTGCCGGAGCAGTGCGACGAGGGCTCGGGCCTGGTTGATCGGCACCTCGACGATGACCAGCGTCTCACCAGGAACCACGGAGCGCTGGTAGCGATCGATAAGAGTCTCGCGCACGCCGAAGTTATCGACCGCGATTCTTCCGCCGGGCAAGCTGGAAATGGCAGCCATGCAACGGAAGCCGGCATGGCGGATACTCCGAAGGGCCTGCCGGCCGGATTCGCGATCTGGATAAGAGCCGAGGACGAGATCCGGGACGACCTTCGATCCAATTCTCATTCTGTTAATAGCACGTTACTCCGGTACACATCATAGATCCCTCGCCGAATCTCTGGAGCCGGGGGTATCTGGCGTCTGAGGCGTACGGCACGGAGGGAAGAAATGAGCGCCGTCCGGGAGTCGGGTCGCGCAGTTCGGACAGATCATGGCCTTGTTCCTTGCTCCTACGACGGAATCGATCGAACGTTGGTCGCCTTGGGGGTCCCGCGACGCTCGTCTCAGGTCATGCTCGACGGTCTGCCCGACTTGGAAGAGTTCATCCGGCATTGTCCCCCGAACGTCGCTCGGGTGGAAGACGATATCCTGGCCATCGGGTGAACCTCCCTCCGTCCGGATGAAGCCAAAACCGCGGTCGCACACCAAGTTTTTCATGGTACTAATCGCGATCACTTTACTTCTTACAGGTTGACGCAGCATGTACGCATAACAATGTTGTGTAATTCGTGTATATTTTTTCACCTTTTTTGAACGGTACTCCTATGCCGACGCGCTGTCAATACGGTCGGAGTTGTGTCGCTAGCACCGGGCAGCTAACCAAGCTGTTGAACGACGTGGTATACTGCATTCACTCGTCTCCCCCAAGGCCTCTGGAAGGAGACACGCGATGCCCAGGGCACTGGTCACCGGCGCTAACGGCTTCATTGGCTCCCACCTCGTTCGCGAGTTGCTCCGCCGAGGGTACGAGGTCGTTGGCCTCGTCCGCTCAACGAGCGATCTCCGCTCACTACAGGGATTGCCGATCACGCTCGTCATCGGCGACCTGCGTGAACCCGCGACTCTTGACGCGCCCGTTCGCGGAGTCGACTACGTTTTTCATCTCGCAGCCGTGGTTATGGGGACGTCGCGGGATGAGTTTCACGATTCCAACACCCAGGGAACCTGGAATATGCTCAAGGCCACCACTCGGTCGGGCGGCGGGCAATTGAGACGTTTCCTCTACGTCTCCAGTCAAGCGGCGTTGGGACCATCGCCTACACCAGCCCCACTCGACGAGACCGCCGAGCTGCGACCAATTTCCTGGTACGGTGAGTCCAAGAAGGCAGCCGAGGACCACGTCCGGTCGTTTGCCGATCGGTTCCCGACGACGATCGTTCGCCTCTCCTCGGTCTATGGCGAGCGGGAGCGCGAGATCAGCCAGGCGTTCCCGGTGATCGAGCGGGGACTTCAACCGAGGATTGGCGTCGCCGAGAAGGCGACGGTGTTTGTCTACGTCGCCGACGTCGTCCAGGGTATTATCGAGGCGGCGGAGAGTCCCCAGAGCGTTGGTCAAGCGTACTACCTCGCGCACCCCCGGGTCTGGTCGCAGGAAGATTTGGTCCGGACGATCGGAGGCGCGATGGGCAAGCCGGACGGGATCCGGTTCCCGGTGCCGCTCGTTTTGTTCCGCGTGGTTGCCCCGCTGGCCGAGTTCATCCATCAGGTCACCCGCCAGCGGCCGCAGCTGACGCGCGACAAAGCCCACGAGATGTCTCAGCGGTACTGGGTGATCGATCCGTCCAAGGCGAAGCGTGATTTTGGCTGGGAAGCCGCGCACGATCTGCTCGCGGGGATGCGGCCGACGACGGCCTACGTTCTCGACCGGGAGCGAGAGGTGCGCGCGATGCCGCTCGAACGCCAGCCGATGCTCTGGCTGAAATACCTGGCTAGCGCGATCGCCCTGGGAGGTTTGATCGAGACCACCTCGGCGCTGGGAAAGTTCTACGCGTTCCGACCACGCTGGGGTTCGCTCGTCGCGGTCCTGGGGTGGTTTGGGCTTGGCATGGGGTCGCTGGCCATGGTCGCGCGAGAGCAGGACGACCTGGTCCAGTTTGCTGTCGGCACGGCGCTGGCGTCGTCGGCTGAGCTGGCGAACAACTGGAAGCTGGTGCCAGGTGTAAGTTGGCAGGTTTCCCCGGGCTGGCCCTTCGGAATCCGGAATGGCGTTCTCCGCTCACTGGTTCTCGGGCTGGCCGGCGGAGGGTTTGTGCTGATTCTCAACGCGCTTATGCGCGCGTTCTACGAGCTCCGTCTGCGATTCGGGTAAGGCAAAGGAAGGAAGCTCTTGATGCTTTGGGCGATGGACGAGCGTGGAGGACAAAATCCCCAACGTCCGCGAGGCAGCGAGCTATGGCCAACCGACTCCCAGTTGGAGCGGCCCGACCTCGGGGTTTTGCTCCGGATCATCGGCGTCAGCATCTGGCGGGCGGTCAAAGAGCGACCGGGGCAGATTATTCTTTCCAGCTATTTCTTGATCATGCTGTGGGGAACCCACGGGAACCTGGAAATCCTCAAGTACGTCGTGCCGGGATGGGAGGGGCCGGGAAGTGACCCGAATCACCGTCGTCGACTGATTCCGGGGGTTCCGTGGGATCAAGAGCTGATCTCGTTCCTCGCCGGATTCGTCCTGCTGGTCCTGGTACCGATTGGCTTGATCAAGCGAGTCTTCCGACAGTCGCTGAGCGCGTATGGGCTCGGCCTTCCGGAGCGTCGCTGGGAGCTCGCGCGGCTGACCGTCGTCTCGCTCGGCCTGGCGAGCGCGCTCCCGTTCATCCACGCGACCCGAGACCCGGACATGCGAAAGGTCTATCCGCTCTACCGCAACCTGGACCCGAACAATCTCAAGCAGTTCATCCTCTATGAGCTCAGCTACTTCCCGTTCTTCGTGGCGATTGAGTTCATCTATCGCGGGTTTCTGCTGTTCGGCCTGGCCGGACTGCAGCCGGAGGTCGAGCGCCACGCCGACCTGCGTCCGTCGGCGGCTCATGCGCCCGAGACCCATACGCCCCGCTCGCATTTCTTCACCCGCTACGCAATCCTCATCCAAATGTTGTCCTACACCGCCTGGCACTTAGGCAAGCCGCTGCCGGAACTCTGGGGGACCTTCCTCTGGGGACCGACCGCTGGCGCGCTGGCCTACACCTGCCGCTCCATCTGGCCGGTCGTCCTGGTTCACTGGCTGCTGAACGTGAGCCTCGACGGAATCATCCTCAAGATCAAACTCCCGTGCATGACAGGGTGAGGAAGTCCACTACTGTCGCGGGCAGCCGGAGACATTTTGCCCAAGGCATCCGTTCGGCTAAGCGACCTATTTTGCGACCGGCGAAGGCGCGAATAGCCCAACCAGGGCGCCTACCGCGGCGGCCCCGAGAGTGACAAGTCCCTCAGCAGTACTTTGACCATTTACAGCCAAGCTAACGGCAGTTATCAGCACAAGCAAGCCGAGCACCGTTATCGCGATGCGGTAAAGCCATTTGTCTTTCTGCCATGCCGACTCCGTAGACTCTTGCGCTTTCTCGCTAAGCTTTTGGAGCTCTGACATTGCCGTCGGGTCTTGGCTCAGTGCGGGCCAATCCTGGGGCTCCTCTTTGACTATTTCCACCATAGCCTGCGCCGATCGCGGGTGATTTGCCATTAGATCCTCCTAAAGGTCCGTAACCGCCTTGGCGGCGTGTTCTTCACAGCTTTTGCGGATGGCGTCCGTTGCCTCGTTCGTACCAGTTTGGCAACCACCGAGCCGGAACGAAGGTTTGCCGACGCGAACCCGTCAAGCCAGTATTTTGTGCAATGGTTCCTATCCGGGTGCTCTGTCACACACCCACTGCCAAACATTAGCAAGGAGACGGTCCCGACTTTACCGGCCTCATCCGTCCGCAACCATTGTGCCGCCAAGGATACCGTGCAGTGAGCCGCGGTCGCGTGGGTCTTCGCGTCGAAGGACGGCTACGCCGTCTGTCCGGTCGTTTGCCGAAGTGGACCAAACTGGCCAAGAACCGCAGCGAGGTGCGCCACGGCTATACGAAATTGCGGTCGAGCCTGCCGATCAGATCGAAGAGTACGGGTGGCTCAGTGATCAGCGTCAGTCGGTACCGTTGGTTTGTTCGGGGGTGTACCACTTGTACTGCGGCACTTACCGACCGGAATACACGAGGGACGCTCCACGAAATCTACTCGTCAGTCGCATACGTGCACGGCCACGGCAAAGTGGTTGGTGGCCGATACATTCCCCTCCCACGGGCGCCACATTTTGAGCTGCAGGTGGGCCATGCCTGGTTTGATCGCCCGGAAGTCCATGACGCGGGTACCTCCGGCGCCGATCCGTGATGGGACGTTCGGAATGAAATCGGTCTGGGTGAACTGCAAGGTTTGGTCGTCTACTCCGTCGATGTCCCAAACGTAGCCCGAGGTAGGGTTCTCCGGCAGATGCACCGCTACCACATCGCCCGGATTCACCTCTAAAGCCTGGCCGTTGCTCGTTTCGGTGACCACGATTTTGGACATTGGAGCCGAGCCTCCACCAGAATTAGATCGCGTGACCTTGGACTGGCGCATGAAACGAGCCGTCGAGGCGCCTCTTTTGAGAGGCGCGCCTCGCACTAAGCGGCCGGCCGACGCTCGCGAGTACGGCGCCCACCAGCGGGAGAAATGGTTGCGGCGCGTTTGGTTGTTGAGACTGTAGTCAGTCCGAAATTACCCAGATCGACCCACTTTTCACTGATGATCGACCACCAATCAGTCGCGACTCCCTGAAGAACGTAATCGTAGGGAAGCCATCCGTAGCCCTGATCACCCCAGCCGGACCCCCAGGAGTTGCGGATTAAGAGGGCGCCAGTCGTCTCCGTCGCGGCCGGCGCGCTGTTCTTGATCTTCAGCGAGTCGTCGTAGCCGACGACGTCGACCGCGTGACCACCCAGGATGCGCTCACCGGCCATCGGAAAGGGAATCTTGCCAGTTACGTTTGCCTGCGATAGCGAGCTATAGACGGTAAAGCCAAACATCGCCGGGAGACCTGCCGCGAGGTTCGTCTTAACGCGGAGCAGAAGTTGGTCCAGTGGAGTCCCCGGCGGATCATAACGGTAGTACGTAATCGTCTTGAAGTTCTCCGCGAAGGCGTAGCAGAAGGCCGACGGTTCAGCGTCAAAGTTAGGTGATTTATCAGTGTAGGGCCAATACTCCTCGGGCGGCGTCCCAAAGAGAACGAGGGCAGCCATTGTCGCGCGCAAGTACGAACCCGAGTCGCCGGTCAAATGCATGAGACTTCGGCTCGCCTTATACAAGAAGAGGCGAGACGCGTCGAGATACTGGCCGTCCGCGCGCTTTTCGAAGTACTCGACCAACCCTACGCCTGCGTTCGCGGTGCACGATCCAAGGTCCCCTTGGTCCTCGATCGGGGAGCACCATAGGCGCAGGTCGATATCGGGGGGAAGTTGGGCCGGGTCGATATCCCGTAGACTCTCCACCCCAACTTGCCCCAGCAACTCCGACGGCGGCGGCTTCTCGGAGTTAGACTTACCAAGCGAGTGAGGGGTGTAGTCGCGAAAGTCCGGATAATCGCGCAGCCAGCCCATCGCGTAGGGCATAACCGACCAATCGTGCTCTGGCATGCACTCACTCCGTGGTGTAACAGTTGTTCGCGGGTATAACCCGGCCATCGGCCGGCAGGATGCGTGCCAGTAGTTTGGCTCTCTTTATGGTAATCCCCAAAATTATTGGGGGGCCACCTTATTTCCCCACCTGCCCCCATTGAGCCAAATTACGCGGAACCAAATTACGCGTCCATCCTGAAGCAGTTAGGGCTCACCGACCAATACCGAGTTGGCCCCGCGTACGGCGTCAACGGCAGTTGGTCTCGAGCGAGGTCGGTCACGCATCGCTGGTACAAAACGTGCTGGTCGGCCAAGCAACTGCCCCTTCCTATTTAACATCTGGTTGATGATGTGGTACTGGCACTATAGGGACAAGGCGCCGGCGAGAGCATCGTTGGGGATCGGATCGGAGCAGAAGTGAGTAGTCATAACGTCAACCAAGCTTTCTCCGTAAGCCCACAGCCTTCAGAAGAAGAACATGCCGGCGGTGGCATCCCGGAGTTTCTCAAAGCGCTTGCTGTTTTGTTAACGGCGATTGCCGGACTTATCACCGCGCTGTACGCTGCGGGAGTCCTGAAGGGCTTTCCGCCATCCGGGGCGGAGGTACCGGCCCCAACTGGCGCAGCCGTTAGCCTTAGCCCGTCGAGTCTGGACTTTGGTCAACAGCAAGTCGGCACCAGGAGTTATCCTAGAACAATCATCGTCACCAGCACCGGTACTGAGTCCCTTACGGTTCAGAATGCTAGTGTTACCGGTACCGACCCGCAGGACTTCCATATCACAAGCAATGACTGCAATGGTGCCTCTCTACCACACGCAGGCAGCTGCACCATAAGCGTCAGTTTTAGCCCCACCTCCAGCGGTCCACGTGACGCCACTCTGGCTATCCGGGACAACGCATCCAATAGTCCGCAGCAGCCCTCACTTAGCGGAACCGGAGGATCGACGGCCGGTCCCACTCCTCCACCTCCACCTCCCCCTCCCGCTATCACCCCCACGAACCTGAACTTTAGCACTCAGGAGTCGAGGACCACGAGCCAAGCAAAAACCGTCACGGTTACGAACTTGAGCGGGACGACCCTCTCGATCACGAACGTCGCCTTCACCGGTGATCAACCGCAGGACTTCGACAAATCCACCGACACGTGTCTCGGCGCCTCGCTCGATCAAGGTCGCAGTTGCATCATCAGCGTCGCCTTTGCTCCGACGGCCGAGGGCGACCGGACGGCCGATCTGACCATTATCGACAACGCCACCAATAGCCCGCAGCGGGTACCACTCAAAGGAGTTGGGCTACCAAGTACGGGAACCCTGACTCCCACGATCACGCCAGGGATAGGCGAACCAACAACTGGCACCACACCGGAGGAAAACTCACCTACTGCGAGCGCCACGCCAGAGGGAGGTTCACCTACGGCAAGTGCCACGTCCGCGGCAGTTACACCTGCAACGGTCGCCACGGCTGCGCCAGCCACGCTTCCATCGCCCACCCATCTGCCGACCAGCGCAACGACGCCAACTACACCTCCCTTTCCCGCTCCTACACCTTAGTGTCCCGTAAGGGGCGGGAATGGAGCCGGTCGTGGCCCCTAACTTGCCGGCGTGCGCGAGAGCCGAGCGACGCCGTGAGGTGGACCGAGCAAGCGACACTCATGGAGCAACAATCGCCAACGGCAAACGTCGGTCAACCAACTCTTCCGAGGAGTGATGATGCCAGCACCAACCTTACGTGGCCCCCTGCGAACGAGCGGCAGTAAGATTCTTGCCGCGGATGGAGCCGTGACCAAGATTGCCTCGGTCGACATGTGCGGCTTCCCGCTCTATTTCGAGCAATGGGCCAAGGGACACACTCTGGCCAAGGTCCTCGACACCGTCAAGAACCAGGGATTCAACTGCATCCGCCTGGCCATTTCCAGCCAGCTTTTCATTGACCGAGATTTGCTCAACCAGAACGGCAGTGAGATCCGCAATAACATCCGAGTGAATCATCCGGAGCTGGCGGACAAGATGCCGATCGAACTGCTCGACTACTTCGTCGCCGAGGCAGGCAGGCGAGGTCTGGGCATTATCCTGGATATCCACAAGAATCGGCACGGTGACTTTCAGGCCGAGCTCTGGTATCAGACTGCCAATCCGGACGATCCCAGCGACACCGTCTTCGTGGGCTTCAACGATCCCCAGAACAAGTGGACGGACAAAACAAACGAGCCGACCTTTGTCCACCTCTGGCAGGCTTTGGCGCAGCGGTACAAGGGAAACCCGACCATCCTGGGCTACGATCTGTTCAACGAGCCCCACGGTCGGGCCAGTTGGGGCGATGGCGGACCGACGGACTGGCGGCGGGCAGCGGAACGGGTGGGTGGAGCGATTCAGCAGATCGATCCGACCAAGCTCATCATCGTCGAAGGGATCGGGCCCGACAGTGGCCCACTCCCTGCGGAGAACGAGCCGGTCCGAGCGGCGTTCTGGGGTGAGAATCTCAACCGAGCCAGCGCGTTCCCAGTGCGGCTGAGCAACGTCGTCTACTCCCCTCACGATTATGGCCCGAGCGTCTCCTGCCAGTTCTGGCTTTGTCCGACGATCAACCCAACCGCCATGCGCGAGGTGTGGGAGCGGCTCTGGGGTTACCTTGCCCGCAACGATGTTGCCCCGATCTGGGTTGGCGAATTTGGACAACCAACCCTCTACGCCGACGCGCCCGGCGGGCAGCAAGTGCGCCAACTCCTCGACTACCTGCACGAGATTGGCGCGCATTTCAGCTACTGGGTACTTAACGACGGGGCGTCTGGCGACACCGGCGGATTGGTCCTGGCGGCAGGCAACAGCGACGGCGACCCCGCAATCATCGTGGAGAAGCTTGAGGTACTGTCCCACTACCTCACGGCTCCGGAAGCGAGCTTCGGGAATGGGAAATCGGCGTGCCTGAACGGTTTCGTACCCAACTACCAGCCGTACGATACAACCCACGAGCCCAATTTTCCGCCGGCTCCCCGCGTCCTGCGGATGGTTCCGATGACTCGTCCCGCGGTGGTGACGGGTCCGGAGCCAATCTGCGCAACAAAATCTGGGTAGAACCACCTGCTCACGCAACTTCAATGGCAACGTTTTTCGCCGTGATCGGCCACGAGTATTCTCACCGGCGGGTTCGCCTTGGCGAATCCGCCAACCATCGAAACCGGCCTTTCTATCGGGTTTGTCTGGCCATCATAATCCTAATCGCCTATAACCGACGGGGAATCGCAAGGGTAGCGGTCGCCTCTATCGGTTGCGTGGCCAGCCGATGGCACCCAATCTGCAGATCCCGCTCCTTGATACCCCGGAGGGGAGTAGGACGTGTACATCTACCAAATTATCGGACGAGCGAATACCCCCGAGGATGCCCAACGAATCTGCGAGATCTTCGGGCACAGCCTGAGCCGCATTCAGTCGCCCGGTTATGCCCGTGGCTTTTGCGCGGTCAACCAGCAAGACAAGACCAGTGTCTTGATCCAGGAAGAGTGGTACAACCTGAGCAGCTTTCGCTTCTGGCAGCAGTCGGAGGAGTATCAACGGCTGCGCGAAAACATGGAACCGTTGACCGAGGGAGTCTGGGAACCCCAAACGTACATTGGACAGTCATAGCTCGCGATGTGACACCGATGAGCCCCAGCGGCGCGGCACCCGGAGATTATTTGCCGTGGCCCAGCCACTTTCCAAAATCAATGGACAGATCGCGCTAGCCCCATTTTGACGCAACACAAATCATCACTTAGAATGCACGTATATAGGATCGCGTAACCTGCGATCATCCTATCCGCGTGCACCGGTTGTGACCATGCCACACGCGAAGGTGAGCCGCTTGAAGGTAGCGTAGGGGGAAAGGCGGGATGGCAGACTGGAGCTTTTTGACAAATCACGGGCTGGTACTTACTTACGTTGGGCGGCATCCCGATAGCACCGGGCGGGGATTGCCCTGGCGGTCGGGATCACCGAACGAGCCGTCCGCAGCATTGTGACCGACCTTCAGACCGCGGGGTATCTGGAGCCAGAACGGGTGGGGCGACGCAACCGTTACCGGATCAACGCCACTCAACCGCTGAGGCACCTGGGAGAACGCAGTATCACCGTCAGAGAGTTGCTCGCCTTACTCTGGCGCGACGAGGAAGGTGCCGCGGAAACTGAACCACTGGCGGTACTGTCCCCCGGCGGTGCAATAGCGCGACCGACGGAGCAATCCCGGTCAGTACCATGTCAAGGAAGTGAACACCAGTGACCGCAAAGAAGATGTGCACAACGTACCGATATGTGGTTCGGGTGGGGCCGAAGTTCGTTCACGGCGGGATTACCGACAATCTCGATCGATCAAAGGTTGAGGCAATGGCCGCGTGGCCAAACGGGCAATTTTTCCAGGTTGGAGAGAAGACGAGCCTGGATGATGCCCGCGACTGGGTGAAAAGAAATGGCTTCTCCGCGGAGATGTCGGCAAGGTTAGGAGTGGTGCGCGGAACGTCGGACCAAGTTCTCTGATCGACGTGGTCTCCGACCGGGTGTGGTGACATCTCGATCGGAAGACCACTTGCGAAAGCCGGATGCGTGCCTCGATTAGGAGGTCGGGCCTTTGATCGGTGCTCCGTCTGCGCGGGTTTCCGCGGTCGCCGCTTCGGGCACTGCTCCCCGAACGCGCTGCACGCGGGCAATCAGAGTAGTGGGATCGTCGAGCAGGATCACATTGGCTGGGAGCGGCAGGTCCTTCGCAAAGATTTGCTGATCGAGTGTAGCCAGACCGCGGATGTCAACTTCGATGACCGACGGTAAGTCGCCGGGGCGTCCTTCAACGTTTACGTGAGTGGTCGGGTTGACGAGCACAGCATTCCCGCTGGTGGCCGCGGGTGCTTCACCGCTCAGGACGAGCGGAATCGCTGTCCGAAGCAGGTGATCCATGCGGGTAGCGAAAAAATCAACGTGCAGCGGATGCTGATTTGACCAGTCTCGTTGGACGGCCCGGAGGAAGACGCGACGCACTTCGCCGGAGGGCCCGATGGTCAAGTCAATCGCCGTCGTTGGCGTGACCTGTCTAAGGAGATCCTCGAGCGCCTTACTTTTGATCTGCACCGGAACTGACGGTGCTCCATCGCCATAGACATTGGCCGGCGCATACCCCGCGCGACGAAGTACCCCGAGGCCCTTGCCGATCGTCGTGCGCGGTTCCACGTTTACCTGGACTACCTGAGTCATGACTTTCCTCCTGTTGATGCCCCCTTCAACCAGTCGTGTCGACGGGATCAAAGGAGTAGTACGGAATTGTTATGCGTGAATCCTAATTCACTATTCTAGACTGTACTCCTCTTCTATTCAACGGTCAACATCGGCAATCGGCATTCCGCTCCGAGCCATGTTGACAGCGTGTCGGCCAAAGAGTACTGTTGTGTTAGGTGAATCAATATACACGAATCTTAAAGCATGATTACGTGTGCATTTTGGCACCTGCCAGTAAGGAGTATCGTGATGGCAAAAGGGACCATAAAGAACTTGGTGAGCGAGCGCGGTTTTGGCTTCATCCTCCCGGAGGGCGGATCGCCGGACGGCAAGGACCTCTTCTTCCACCGGAGCGACGTTCAGGGGACAATCCAGTACGAGCGACTTCAGGTCGGTCAGTCCGTCGAGTATGACCTGGGACAGGACGAGCGCCGAGGGACACCCAAGGCGACCAACGTTCGATCGGTGTCCTCGTAGGTGCAAGACGGCTACCCGCCACGGTTGCGCGACTCGGTTCCCAGACATCGTCCTTAGCTGACGTGATTCAGCAACCATCCGCGATCCGAGAAGGATGGCAACCTCTTCCACGCGGTCCCGAATGGTACAGTTACCGTTTCGAGAGTCACCGACGGGCGGAACCGCCAGCCTTGGATTCGAAGAGCTAGGAGCCGTCGAACCTTAGTGCTGACGTTGTCGCTAACCGGGCCGGCGAAGCTCCGGCCGCGACGTGAGAGTGTGCGGAAAGAACAGCGAGGTTTGGCTTCGATGACGAACACAATCCCCCTCTTGATCCGTTGCAAGGCGTGCGGAGCCCGGGTTCCGGCCCCGACGGTGACCGAAGCAGGCGAGTGGCCCTTTAGCTGTCCCAAGTGCGGAAAGAGCTTTATCCTGGTTACTCAGTCAATCGGGGGCGGCGACCTGAACGGCCAAATCCGACCAGTAGTCTGAACACACAGGTAGTATTGTCGCTTGCTTTCTGGTATAATCAATTACGTGGCGAAAATTGCTGTTTGATTCTTCGAGCCTGCTGCGCTGTCACCCGCAACCTTCCCTCGCGGAACTTCTGCTCACGCTTTTGGGACCCGACCGCTCCGCCAACGCTATCTCTTGGAGTATTCGCTCATGTCTGTTTTTGCCGATAAGAATCTCACCTGTCGTGATTGCGGAGCGCCGTTCGTCTTTACCCAAGGCGAGCAGGAGTTCTTCGCGGAAAAGGGCTTCACCAACGAGCCCGGGCGCTGTCCGGACTGCCGAGCGGCGAGCAAGGCCCGTCGCAACGGGGGATCCAGTTACAGCACCGGCGGCGCGGGGGACTACGTCCGTCGCGAACGCCAGATGTACCCGGCCGTCTGCTCCGACTGCGGAAAGCAGACCCAGGTTCCCTTCGAGCCGCGCTTGGACAAGCCGGTCTATTGCAGTGACTGTTATACGCCGCGTCAGCGAACGTCCGGAGAATCGTACGGTGACCGCTCGGGCGGCTACCGCCGCTCCTACTAAGATTCGTTGACTGAGGCGGGATCTTCTGATCCCGCCTCTTTCTTTTTTGTCCAATTATTTCCCGTGCCATCAGACCGCCCGGAGAGTGTCGACGACATCGCGAAGAGCGTCCGTTTCGTCGTGGGCTTTTCTCTCCAGAATGTCTTGACCGTGGAGAGAGTCCTGCAGTGTACTCCATCATGTCTGAGGCAAGCGCGGGAGAGGCGACCCACCCCACGGTGTCGTCACCGTGCTCGATTTCCTAACCGCCATGTTGGACAGCCATTGCGCTTCCGCGATACGAGGTAGTGGATCATCGCAGTCGGCGATTACCTGCCATCGCACGGTTGCTGGAACCGCAGATTCGCCAAGAAGGACGGTGACCGGCGATGACTCACGGGATTGTCGAGCGTGAGGACTTAACCTACGCGGGCTACTATCTGTACCAACTCTGGGAACTGGACGACTCTGGTAAACGAACAACGAGTCGGTGTATGGCTCCGGTGCTGATGGTCAAGGGACAACCCGATCCGGACACTCTTGACCGGGCACGGCGGGCGATCCAGACGATGGCGCGGGAACTGGGGATCGAGATTACCGCGGTCCCGTGGTGACCTCAGGCGTTTGGGATGCGTCGGCAATGTCGAACGGCTTGATCAGTCCCTGGCGGACCTTGACGCTCCGCGCGACCCGGGGTGAGGGTCTGCCGGAATAGCCGGATTACGCGTCTTCTCGGACCACTTCCAGGTCCCTACTACGCGCGGCGGCCCGCAGGGTGCTCTTCGCCTCGCCCGCCTCGAACCAATCGGGATTGCCGGCGCGAAATTGGATTGAGACGCTATCCACCAGAGCGAGCCGACGACCTTGCGTGCTCAACTCCCAGAGTTCGTAGCGACAGGTTCCGTTGCGTCGTTGAATTGGGTCTTTGCGTTCGATTACCGCGCGCGTTATGAACTCCACCACCATCACCCCTTGTTCGGCGACTCACGCCCAGGCATCACAGAGCGCTCAAATCGATAGCTGTACCACTCGGGCCCGCGCGAGAAGGGCTGCCAGCCCTCTTAGATTAGCATTGCGATTAACTGGTCGAGCACCAAGTCCGCGCGGTGGCCCCCCACCGGACCGTCCTCGACGATCGCGCGGACCGGTGTCCGACCGTGCGACAGTGTAGCGCCCGATCGCCTGTTCACATCATTCCAGGCTCGCGCGATTACGTTGGTATCGCAACCGCTGGGCTTGCTTGTGCGTGGGCGGTGACCTCATAGGACGCCGAAGGATCGAAGCGGCCCTGCATCACCCGTATATACATGGTTGGCTCCCACAATCGGCAGATATCCTGCACCCGCAATGACAACCAGTGCCCGAGATCCTGTGCTCGTCGGGAATGCTGAAACCGCCCCCCTGTTCGCTCACGAGGTTCTGGATCGTACCCAGGCCATTGTGCCTTCCTCAATAGTGACCCACCAGAAATTGCTGTGATATAATGAACTTCTGGTTAGGAACCATTATACATGCATTACGATTCCTATATTCACAGCGTAGCCCCGTTTGAGATGGATGTCAAATGGTGATTCCCAAATCGACCACGCCGTGGAGCTTCCTGACGAACCACGCACTCGTGCTGACCTACATTGGGCGACATCCGGAAAGCACTGGGCGGCAGGTTGCCCAGGCAATCGGGATCACCGAGCGCGCGGTTCGCAAGATCATTGACGACGTGGAAACCGCCGGCTACATCGAGCGCGAAAAAGTGGGCCGACGCAATCGCTACCGCATTAACCCGACGCGTGCGCTCCCTTATCTGGGCGAGCGAGCAGTGACGGTGGATGAGTTGCTCCGTCTGCTCTGGCGGGATGAGGATGTTGTTTCTGGAGAATTCGGTTCTGAGAAATGACCACGGAACTCAGTCCAGCCACACCAGGCCGCTGATGCCAAGCCCGTTCCTCAGACGCGTATAATTCTGCCCGGTGGCATCGACCAGCGCTAGCCCCATCTCGCTGGCAACCGCGAGCCAGGTTCCGTCCGGTGACCACGCCGGCATTGGAGTGTGGTCCTGGGTGTGGGTGATCTGCCGCGGGTTGCTGCCGTCCGCTTGGACGAGCCAGATGTCGGCCGGCGTCCCATCCGCCTCGACCGGCGGCGCGAACGCATCCAGGACGCGTTCGCCAAGGGTCTTCCGCGTCGCGGATTGCTGAATCAGACCGGCCCCGGCGAAGGCGATGACCGGAGCCTTCGGGGCGAACTGTGGCGAGGCAACGTAGGCAAACCCTTGCTGCTTGGGAATTTCGACCGGGTTGGTCCCATTGGCTTGGGCAACGAGCAAGTGCCAACGATTCTGCGCATCCATAATCAGGTAGGCCAGGGACGCGCCATCTGAGGAGAGGGTCGGGTTCTGCCCGGTGGTGACAAAGACTGGGTGGGCCGGATCCGTCAGGTTAACGCGCTGGATGGTCGTGGTCGTGCCTTTGTACTGACCGCCGACGTACGTCGGTGCTCGAAGCGTTGCGAGGATGGCCTGGCCATCCGGCGTCCAGCACGGAGACTCGTAGCTAGCCTGGCCGGTTCCGTGCGACCGCAGCAATTGAGCGTTACTGCCATCGACGCCCATAAGGTAGAGGTCGCTTCCAGTGACCGCGCTTGGATCCTTTGGTGTCAGGTAGTAGGTATAGACCACCCGCTTACGATCAGGCGAGAGCGCTGGCGAAGCGACAAAGTCCCCGGTGGGAAAGTGACTCAGGGGCGTCGCGGACTGCGTCGCGAGATCATAACTGAGAAAGGCACCGTTACGGGCAACCAGCAATCGCCCGCCGGTGGGCGCGCTCCCAACCGGAGCGGCAGGTGCGCCACTTCCCTGAGGGGGAGGATTGCCTGAGCCACCCGGGACCGCCGAGCAGCCGGTCGCGACGGCTGCCAACGCGAAACCGCCAATCAGGCCTCGCCGGGTCAAGCCTCGTGGCAGAGGTGGGCGTCGAGATTGTCCACCGTCGCTCAATCTTGGCAACAACCTTCCTCCGAGCAGCAGTCCTCGCCGCTCCGGGTGCTAATGCCGACGCCAATCGCCACCGCGCCTCGATCACCATCCAGACGACGGTGACGCCCTCAATGAGGAGCCCACGCCGGAGATCCGGGTGGCGCTGTTCGATGGGGCGAACCATGCTTTTCCTCCCCACCCGAGAAGATAGGCAACTGGCCGGCGAGGGTCTGATACCGGAGCGCGAAGTTCAGGAATTCGGCAGCTTCGTTCATCTAGGAGTTTTCATCGTGAACCTAATTTAGACTCGTCCAATTTTGGACTGTAGCTTTTGTAATAGTCAATAAAGGAATCCTGTAATCTTCGCGCAACCTAGGGCAACCGGGCCGGCAACGTTCGCCAGCTAATTTGTTGTTAAAGCCGCCCCGCCAGGTTGGTTCGTGAGGGCATCATGCCGCGAATCCTGATTTTGCATGCCACGGTTGGTTATGGGCACCGGCGTGCCGCCGAGGCCCTGGGTCGCGCCTTCACTCTCCGAGGGGTAAAGTCCGTTTGGGTCGAAGACACTCTGGCCTATGGTGGCCCTTTCTTCCGTCAGCTCTACGCGGGTTCCTATCGCGAGTTGTCCGAGAAAGCGCCGGTGCTCTGGGCATACTTTTACGAGCGATCCGACGACATCGAAGGCCAGCTGATTCAGGGGCTGCGCACGCTGATCGACCGCATCGGCGTTACCGAGCTTGACGCCCTGATCGAGCGATGCCATCCCGACGCCATCGTCTGCACTCACTTCCTACCGGTGGACCTCCTGGCTAAGCAACGGCGCTCTGGGGCGCGAATTCCCCCTCTCTACTGCGTCGTGACCGACTATACCGGCCACGTCTTCTGGGCCTACCCGGATGTGGATCGATACTTTGTCGCCACTCCCCTAACTGGGCGGATGCTGACGCAGCGAGGAGTTCCGAAGGCGCAGATCACAGTAACCGGCATTCCGGTCGACCCGGCCATCGCCGAGCCTCGCGACCGGGACCAGACGCGTCACACGCTGGCTTTGGCTGGTGGTCCGGTGATCACGCTCTTTGGCAGTGGTCTTAGCGTCAAGCGAGTGCGGCAGATTGTGACGGACCTGCTTGATAGTGAAGTACGCGGAACGCTCGTCGTGGTTGCTGGTCGAAACGCCGCCCTGGTTCGCGCTCTGGACGACCTGCCGAGCGGTACTCGTCTCAACCTCCGTTCGCTTGGCTTTGTGGACAACGTTGACGACGTGGTGACGGCAAGCGACCTTGTGATCGCCAAAGCCGGCGGCCTGATCGTCAGTGAGGTCCTGGCGCGAGGCCGACCGATGGTGGTTGTCGATCCGATTCCCGGACAAGAGGAATGGAACGCAGATTACGTTGTCAGCGTGGGCGCCGGAGTACAGGTCCGGCTGGGAAAGATGGTTCCGCTGGTCGTCGAGAATCTACTTGCCAACGAGGCACATCGGCGGCTGTTGGAGGAGGGCGCCCACAAGGCGGGCCGTCCGCGTGCGGCGCTAGCTATCGCGGACTACGTCCTCGCGGACATCGCTCGTGGTGATATCTGGAAGGTCGCTGGCTGATGACCAGCGACAACCTACCGATTGTAGAGAAGGACCAAATGAACGAACAATCCGGTGAGGACCGTGCCACCAGCCAGCATTCCACTATCGCCACCTTTCCGCGAGACTTTCTCTGGGGTAGCGCGACCGCGGCGCATCAGGTGGAAGGGAACAATCGGAACTCCGACTGGTGGGACTGGGAGCAAGCCGGTCGCTGCAAGAATGCCCAGCGCTCTGGCGACGCCTGCGATCAGTATCACCGCTTCCGCGACGACTTTGCGTTGCTCAAGGAGCTTCATCAGAATGCTCACCGACTGAGCATCGAATGGGCGCGGATCGAGCCGCGACCGGCCGAGTTTGACCGCGCCGAACTCGACCACTACCGCGCCGTCCTTACGGCGCTCCGCGACCTGGGCATCGAACCGGTCGTCACCCTTCATCACTTCACGATTCCCCGTTGGCTCGCCCAGCGGGGTGGGTGGGCCAACCCGGACGTCGTTCGGCTGTTTACCAGATACGTGACGAAGGTGGTTGAAGAGCTAGGCGACCTCGTTCGCTACTGGGTGACGATCAATGAGCCGAACTTTTTCGCCGCCGCGGCCTATCTTCAAAGCCAGTTCCCACCGGGGCAAAGTAACCCCGTTACCTTGATGCGGGTCGTCGCCAACCTGGTCCGTGCTCACGGCCACGCCTATCACGCCATTCACCTTCTCTACCCCGAGGCACGAGTCGGCGTAGCGCACCACTGGCGCCTCTTCGATCCTTACCATCCGAAGCGGTTGGACCGCTGGGTCGCCGGACTTCGCCACGAACTTTTCAACCGTGCCTTCCCGCGCATGCTCGTCGACGGGGTTCTGCGTTTCCCCTTCGGATTCGGGCAGATTGTGCCGGAGGCTCGCGACAGCCAGGACTTCCTCGGTATCAACTATTACACTCGTGAGTTTGATCGCTTTTCCATTGAACGGCCCTTCGATCTATTTGCCCGCGAGGTCGTCACCACCGCGACGCGGGACGCGTGCGGCGCCGAAATCTATCCGGAGGGCTTCGAGCGCACATTGCGGGAGGCCGCGCAATTCGGAAAGCCAATCCTGGTCACCGAGAACGGCGTCGCGGATCAAGCCGACGAACTCCGTCCCGCGTTCCTGGTCAGCCACCTACTAGCACTCCATCACGCGATGCAGGCCGGAGTGCCGGTGATTGGCTACCTCCACTGGACATCGTTGGACAACTTCGAGTGGAATGAAGGCTACAACCTGCGTTTTGGGTTAATCGCCGTCGACTTTGCCACGCTAGAACGACGAATCAAGCCCAGCGGGCACCTCTACGCCGAGATCTGCCGCACCGGTTCGATCACCGCCGAACAGGTCAACGCTACTCGCCAATTCGGCGCAGACAGCGCGTTATCACCGCGGATCCAACTGAAGGCTGGGTGAATACGATCGAGGAGGTCTGGCGATGGCCGCATCGGCTCAAAGTAGCCACTTGCCGCGCCGGCTGAAGCTGATTTATGGCTCGGCCGACAGCGGATTCAGTCTGCTCGCATCCTTGCTGATGTTCTACTTTGCCTATTTTCTCCTCGAGGTTGCCCGGGTACCGCCGGATCTTGCCGCCGCCGCTCTCTTCGTCGGGCGAATTGGAGACTTTGTCGGGGGCCCCCTCATCGGCGCCTTCACCGATCGCGTCCGCACGCGCTGGGGACGCCGCCGGGTCTTTCTCCTCTTCGTGCCACCCTTCCTGGCGCTGTCCTTCGCGCTGCTCTGGCAGACGCCGCCCTTCAACTCACCATTCTGGCAAGCCGCGTACGTCGCCGCGGCACTCCTCTTTTTCGATACCTGCTACAGTCTGCTGCTGATCCCCTATACGGCACTCACGCCGGAATTGACTCCAGATTACGACGAGCGCACCAGCATCAATAGCTACCGCATGGCATACTCAATCCTCTTTGGATTGGTTGCCGTGGCGATTGGCGCGCCAGAAACAATCGGCCAGTTCTTCCCGGACCCACGCCTGGGGTACGCTGTCCTCGCCGTCGGTTGCGGCATCTTCGCGGCCCTCCCTCCATACCTTGTCGGTTGGACCGTGCGAGAAAGACCGCTGACCGAGGAGGCTCGTCCGCTTTCCGTCGTAGCATCAATTCAGGCGGTCGCGGCGAACGTGCCGTTTCGCTTCGCGCTCGCGCTGTACGTTATCTGCTGGGCCACCATCGACCTCGTCGCGGCCTTGCTCCCCTTGCTGCTCCTCCACTGGTTCGGGATGGGCGAGCACATCGGATTGATCCTCGGTCTCATTCTCCTGAGCGCGGTCTGCTGGCTGCCGGCCTGGGTCTGGGCGTCGGGGCGTTGGGGAAAGGATCGGGCCTACGAGGTCGGGGCGGCAATCCTCGCCGTGCTGCTCGTCGCCGTGGCCGCCCTGCCGAGAGAGGCGACCCAATTCGTCTATCCGCTCGCGGTGCTGGCCGGATTTGGGGTTTCAATGGCACACGTCATTCCCTGGTCGATCATTCCCGACGTCGTGGACTATGGTGAGTGGACCACCGGCCGGCGCGAGGAAGGCGCCTATTATAGTCTCGTCGACCTCGCCCAAAAGGTCGCCGCTTTGGCGACGGTGCCGCTGGCTATTTTCGTCCTGGGTCTCTCCGGCTACGTCGCCGGTCAGCCGGTCTTGGGGGCCGCGCTCGTTGCCCTGAGGCTGCTCACCGGCTTGGCCCCAGCTGCCCTTTTACTCGTGGGAATAGGGATAGCACTCTTCTATCCGGTCAGCCGCAAACGCCAGGCGGCAATTCAGGAAGATCTCCGACGACGCAAAGCGGCATAGCCAGCTTGGCGTGAGGATCGAGCGGAGGAGGACCATTACCGGGAGGGAGATCATGGCAATTACAAGCCCAACCAGGAGAGAAAGCGACCGAGAAGCGATGCCGAGCGCGTCGACCTCTTTAACCTTGAGAGATCTCGTGGAAACCTCGGCGCGGCGCTTCGATCAACACGGGGCGCTCAACGGCTGGATCGGGGGAACTCGGCGGAGCATCACCTACGCCGAGTTGGCGTTGGTAGTGGAGAGTTTCGCCGCCGGCCTGGTCAAGTTGGGACTTCGGCCAGGTGACAAGGTGGCCATCGTCGGTGAAAACGGCCCAGAGTGGGCAATTGCGTGGCTGGGGACCACGTTGGTCGGAGGCGTGAGCGTACCTATCTCAATGGCCTGGGGAGCACACGAAGTCACTAACCTGGTGAACCAGTCCGGGGCACGTTTCGTAGTCGCGAGCGTCAGCCAGGTTCCTAAGATCGATCTGGCTTCACTCGACCGAGTCATTGTGTTGGGGCCCACCCGAAAGGGAGGCGAACAGCCAGCCCGGGTGATGGGAGATCTCGGCACTCGGGGCATCTGCGTCGACGAGGTCGCGCGAACATCGAATCTTGCCGAGCAATCGACGCCAGCCATTCTCATTAAGCCGAATGACCTCGCGACTATCGTCTACACCTCGGGAACAACCGGTGCGCCCAAAGGGGTTATGCTCAGCCACGCGAACCTCCTCGCCGACGCCACGGCGGCAGTCCAGGCCATTTTCGCAAGTCCGAAGGACCGTCTCCTGCTCGTCCTTCCGCTCCACCACACTTTTCCGCTTGCCTGCGGCCTGACAACCGCGCTCCACGGCGGCCTGGAGATCTTCTTTGAGTCCGACCTCCGTCGAATCTCGGAGCGCATGGCCGAGGTCAAGCCAACAATCTTCATGGGCGTTCCGGCCCTGTACGAGACGATCTACCGGACCATGGTCGCTCGGCTGAAAGCAGATGGCAAGCTGGCAACGTTCCGTCGGGCCGAGGCGGTCTCGGCGGCGATCAAGCGGCGAACCGGGGTGAATGTCGGCCCAATTCTCTTCCGAGAGCTGCATCAGAAATTCGGTGGTCACCTTCGGTTCCTCGCGACCGGGGGCGCGGCCGCTACGCCGGATCTCATTCGGAGGTATCTCAATCTGGGGCTCCTCCTCCTCCAGGGCTGGGGACTTGCCGAGGCCACCTCCGTCGTCACGGCCCAATCGCCGCTCCGTTCCCGCTTCCTCTTCACGAACTACTACGAGCACCTGGCGGGATCGGCGGGGCGGGCGGTGCGGGGGATTGAGCTTCGCCTCGCCGACGTGCCAGACAAACAGATCTCGGTCGCGGCGAGCGGTGAGGGCGAGATTCTCGTCCGGGGTCCGACGGTGATGCAAGGTTACTTCCAGAATGAAGTCGCGACCCGGAACGTCTTTCAAAATGGCTGGCTGCGGACCGGTGACGTCGGGCGGCTAGACCGTGAGGGCAACCTCACGATCACCGGGCGCGCCAAGTCGGTGATCGTCTTGCCTTCGGGTGAGAAAGTGTATCCCGACGAGATCGAAGGGAATTTTACGGAGTGTCCGCTGTTGCGCGACATCTGCGTCCTCGGCCGAGAGTCGGATCAGAAGCAACCGCAGATCTGCGCGGTACTCTATCCGGATCCCGCGGCATTACGCCAGCGCGCGAGAGAGACCGGTGAACCACTCACGCTGGAGACGATCAGAAACTGGGTCGAGGATGAACTGGACCGCGTCCAGCTCGATTTCGCTCCGTACAAGCGGATCCAGCGGGTGATCCTGGCCGACGCGCCGTTGCCGCGCACGGAGTTGCGTAAGGTGCGCCGCGGCCTGATCAGCCCGGAAAGCCCGTTTGACCTCGATCGTTTACTCGAAAGCAGGCCCACGGTGACGTAGCGAAATGATGAGAATACCGTTGACTGGATGTTGTCGTCGGCTCGGGCGAGGTGTAGCCCAGCTCGGACTACTCTCGGTTGGCCCTTTGAGATTTGGCCCGGCTATGCATCGGTGGTCCGTGGCGCCGTACTATCGGCTGATGCAAGTTCTCCTCTGGGCAGGCGGGTTACCGGTGAAGGTGGTAGGCAACCCGCTTCCGGCGGGCCCACTCGTCGTCGTCGCGAACCACGCGTGCTTCGCCGACGCCGAGTTCCTCACTCGCATCAGTTGGCGGCAAATCCACTTTTTGGCCACCGCCGAGGCCCTACGAAACCCACTGATCGCCCACTTGTTCCGACACTCGGGCATCATCCCGGTACGACGTTACCGCCCGGACGTTACGCCGTATCGCGCGATTCACCGATTCCTCCAGGCAGGCGAAATCGTCGGCATCAACGTCGAGGGTGAAGACACTCCGCTTGGCGATTACCAGGGCTGCCTACCGACCGTCGCCGCGCTTGTCGCGCGGCTGGGAGTTCCGGTGGTACCGGTAGGAATCTCCGGAAGTTACGACGCCGGTCCACGCTGGGCCGGTGTGCTCCGCCGTCGGCCAGTGACCCTGCGTGTCGGCTCGCCCATTGCGTTCGAAGGGCCCGATCCGAAGACGACGATTGATGAGGCAATCATCGCGCTCCTCGAAGAACCGGAGCAGCACGTCCACCTGGACGGCCTGCCTCGCGACAAACTCTCTCGGGTTCTCTGGGCTTGCCCGCGTTGCTTCGACCAGCGATCCTGGTCATCGTCGAGACTTTGCTGCGATTCCTGCGGTGCTCACTTCGACCCAACACCCGACGGATTCTTTGTCGACGAAACCGGCCGGGTGTCGACGCTCGCGGCGTTGGGTCGCCCCGTCTTCGCCCAAGCGATTTCCACCAATGCAATCGTGTGTCCAGCCCAAGGATTCCACGAGCCGGCGGACCGGGTTACGATCCGGCGTCTCGATCCGCTTGGGGAGCAGGTCCTACGGGTGTCGAAGGGCGACCTTTCCTTCGGCTCCCTTACCATCCCAACGCACCAGATCACCTCGATCTCAGTAGAGGGGAGCGATCTTCTGCAGATCGCGACCGAAGACGGGATGTGGCAATTCCGCCCGCGGGGCGAATCAGCCTTCCGTCTGCGGGAGGTCATGCGGTCCTGGACGCACGCTGGACGTCGGCGGATTGCTCAAGCGAGCGCGCGGTCGTAGCCCAGTCTTCGACGATCTTCCGAAGGCGAAACACGGAGTAATCCCGGGTTCGGAACTGCCACATCGCTTCATCGGTTGCGATCTCCAAAGTGTCCGACCGCTCGGTTATGACCGAACGGATCCGAAGCATCGGAATCGTTAGAGTTCCGAACGTCATTTCCTTCGGGCTAATTCGGAGCTTCCCCTCCCCCAGGCGGTTCAATGGACCGACCGGTCCGCGCAGCGACGGCTCGGAGAATCCACTGACCGAGCACGCAACCGAATCGGCCCGGGGTTCCTTGTCGAACAGCGGGGTACTAAGGGCGACAAGGGCGGAGAGGTGCCCGCGCTCGTCGACGATGTAACCGGCGTCGTTCCCGTAAAAGCGCGCGCCGCATCGCGCGCAGACTAGCTCGGTCGGATCCCATCCGTCCTCGGCAAGGCACCTTGGGCACGCCCAAAGAACTCGGTAGAACTTGTCTCGAGGCAGGCCAGCGAGATGCACGGCTGGCTCGCGTTCCGGAAGAAGAGAGCGAATGGCATGGTCGATCGCTCGCTTTGGGTCCGTTTCGTCGAAGGTGATCGGCGGGCCAATCTGGATCCGGATCGCCCGCCGACGCAGCACGTCCGCCCAACGCGGGCCGGCGTCGTAGTTGCCGGAGATTCCCACCGGAATCACCGGAACACCCAGCCGGGCAATGATGGCAGCAACTTCCGGGCGGGCTCCCTCGTACGATCCCAGTGGCGACCGCTCACCTTCGGGGAAGATCCCGATGATTTCCTCATTGGCAAGGAGACGCAGCATCACCCGGCAGGCCGAGGGATCTGGATGGTAACGACGCAGGGGGATTGCTCCGGACCGCCGAAAAAGCCAGGCGGACCATGCCGAGCGGAACACATCGGCCGTCGCGAGAAACCGAATCCGACGCCAGGTGATCCGGGTAAGGAAGGCCGGATCGAGGTAACAGGCGTGATTTGCCACGACAACGTAGGGACCGGGCGGCAGATTCTCGCGTCCCTCCACCGCGACGGGGAAGAACTTCAGGAAGATGAGCGTTTGAGCGACGCGGTACAGTGACAGGCGGGGAAAGAGACCAACCTCTTCCCGGTAGAATTGGTAGCTGCCGCCGAAACGACGAGACAGGGTCCGCTCCTCGATACGCGCGTAGGCCATCCAGCCAAAGAGGAAGACTGGCCCAGCGATGAGGAGGCAGCCCCACGAGCCAATGAGGAGGGCGGCGCCGATCAGGGCAACCTGATATCCGAGATACATCGGATGGCGAACGATCCGGTAAGGCCCGGTCATGACGAGTTGGCTTGGTGGGAGCATGCTAATCGGCAATCCGTGACCGTGGTAACGCAACGCGCTCGCTCCCCACAGCACGAGAAAGAGGCCGAAAACGACCAACGGCAAACCCCAGAGCGAGGCGGAACGGGAGAAGCCAAAGCGGGCGTCGAGAGTCTGACCAGTTGCGAGAACGATAAGAGGAAGTGCTCCCCAAAATACGACGACATAGGCCACCACAATTGCCGCCTTGCGTCGCCATTTCGTCAATTCCACCGTACTACCTCGTACACCGCCACGCCGGGCTCACCGCCGATCTCACAGGGCGCTCGAAACTTCGTCTCGTGGGGATTACCGCTTAGCCGCGCCAGAAGAACGCGTAAGATCGCTGGCCGCAGCCCATTGATCCCGGCAACGTCCGTTTCGAGGAAGACCCGCGGCGGGCCGAGAACGACGGCGGCAGGTGGCATGGGCGAGTCGGCAAACTCCTCGACAATTCGACCGTCGAGCCAGGAACTCTGAATCGTCAGAGACGTGGTTCGCGCGCGGACCCACGTCGCGGCGCGCGGACCAGCCACGGCACGTCCCCAGGTGAGCTCGCGAATCGGGACACGCCATGGAAACAGATCAAACCAGACCCGATCTCGGTAGCCGCGTCCGCTTAACCCGGCACGCCCCCCCCGGCCAGGACAGCCACCCTTCGACGTCCGCGTCCGGGACCTCGATGCTCCAGGTCAAGGTCCGCCGACCATCCCGGAGGAAGGGAGCGCGCAAGGTACACGGTGGATAGCGGGGTTGGAAAACGAAATCGCCGCTGAGGCCAGCCGTGTGGAAGGACAGTCGGTCCCCTTCGACGACCGCTGGGCCAAATCGTAGCAACCCGCTCATTCGGCTCACCTCGCGGGCGCTGGCATCCCCGTGGATCACCGTGCCGTCGGCTCGGAACCAATCCACGGTTACTCGTGCGAGCCGAATACCCAGGATCGCCACCGACGCGAGGTACACCAGCAACACGCTACCGTCCGCTGACAGGACGTCGACGTACCACTTTTCGAGTGTAAACGGCCAGCCAAGCGGATCAGGCGGTAGATCGCTGTCAGCTAGCGGTTTGGACGTTTGTGGGCGCGCGTCAATCACTCGTGCGTTTCGAGACGAAATGTCTCGATCCAGTCCGGCGTGCTTCAGGAAAGTCACGCTCGCGGTACTATTCCAGATTCCCATTTTGCTTGTGTCTCAGTGGGTCGATGGCGCATCACTGGCGACTGCTCATTTGGTCCGCAAGCCGGTCGCCTGTCCTGTTCGGGCCGGTCTCCCGGTCAATTGCGCGCCCGAGTCCCACTTATGGGTATACCAGTCTGACGTCAACGGCTGGGTTGAAGGGGGTTACGTCACGGTAAATGCTGGATTATTATGGGGAATTAGTTCATTGTTGGCGGGTTCGGCTTCGCTGCTGGCCCAACAGCGCAACACCGTCGAGTACTGCTACCCCGCTTGGTTGAATCGGTCATTCTACTAAGCGCATTCGGCCACCGGTATCCTCTGCTTTCACGGGAATTACTTCTCGCTTCCCCGCGGGCGCCGGACAAGCTGCTTGGCCTGGTGGACTTCTCGATCCATTGGCACAACGCCGACCGATCCGTCGACTTCCCAGACCACAAATCGCAAGTCTTCTGGATCGGCATAACCGCGTTCGCGGATGGCCGCGAGAACCTCCACTTCGGTCAGTCCCGCGCGCCGCAGTTGCCGCGCGAGAAATCGACCGTTCTGAACCAGAATGATCGGCCCGCCGATCAACACGCGTCGAAACCATCGCCAACGCCATAAGGCGTCGGTTAGCAATCGATTGCAGACGAAGAGGATAGTGGCCGAGACCAGCCCCGCCAGCAAAGACGTGTCCCCGGCGACCATCGACGTCTCCACCGCGCTTCCCAGGAGCATGATGACCGCTAGCTCAATGAACGTCAGTTGGGCCACCTGCCGACGACTGATGAAGCGAAAGCAGAAGATCAAAAAAACGTAGATGATCAGGGTGTGCGTAGCGACCAGTGCGAGTTGTGATAGCGCGCTCAACATCGGCTCCCCCACTCGGCCGAGGCTATTCCATCTTAACGGTGGTCTGACGTACGCCCGACGCGCTCAACCGGATACAATCTAACAGTGATAGTATATGGCCGGGAACTCGAGGACGCTCGTCGTAAGGAGACCCATGCTGATCGATTGGCTCGCGGCTCTCTTTTCTCATCCGAGTCTGATGGGGGCGCTGATCATCGCGGGAAAAACGGCCCTGATCTACGTCTTTCTCATGGCGGGTCTTCGCCTCCTTGGCAAGCGTGAACTCGGTCAGATGACCGTGTACGACCTGGTACTGATCATCGTCCTGGCGAACTCGGTCCAGAACGCGATGGTCGGCAGCGACAACACCTTGCTCGGCGGCATCGTCGCGGCTTGTACCCTCCTGCTCCTGAATCGTCTCTTTACCCTGGTTCTCGTCGCCAGTCCCGAGTTCGAACACCTCACCGTCGGCGAGCCGGTCCTTCTTGTTCGGAATGGCCATTTTCTGCGCGACAACATGCGGAAAGAAGGCATCACCTCGGAATTGGTTATGGCCGCGCTTCGCGAGCACGCGATCGGTGAACTGGACGACGTGCAAATAGCAGTTCTCGAAGTCGATGGCACGATTAGCGTCGTTCCCAAACACGCAACCGTCTATCGAACGCGCCATCACTTCCGCGGATTACGCGTCACCTGAGACAGCCGGACCCAGGAACGTTGGAAAGGGATTCTGCGTGGAAAACTCCGAGGCCTGGTTTCTCAGCCTGATCGCGGCCCGAACCTTGATAGTTCTACTCGTCGTCTATGCCGGGATTCGCTTTACCGGAAAGCGCGGGGTCGGCGGCATGAACATCTTCGACCTGGTGCTCGTCCTGGCGCTCGCCAACGCGGTCCAAAACGCGATAACCAGCGGGAGCGGCAATTTGTGGGTCGGAATCGTCGCGGCGGGAACCCTGTTTGTGGCCGATCGAGCCCTCGGGATTGTCTTTACGCGTCGACCGCCCCTCGAAGGGAAGATCACCGGTAGCCCGGTGGTCATCGCCCAGAACGGTCACCTGGAGCACACGAACATGCGTCGCGAGGGAATTACCGAGGACGAGGTCCTCGCCGCGATTCGCTCGTTCGGCCTGGCTAGCCTCGGCGAGGTGAAACTGGCCATTCTCGAAGGGGATGGCTCGTTGAGCGTGGTCAGCAAACAGACATCGTGACCCACCGCCCCGAGTCTATCGGTAATCGTCAAGGGCTCGGAAAGGGCGGAAGGTCCGGGTTGATCCGCAGTTCGTTGACGATCCGTCGCACGCCCCGCGGGCAGGCCTCGCGGACGACGCGCTCCGCCTCCGCCTTTTGGTCTGCGCTCACCACTTCGCCCCGCAGGTAGACGATGCCGCGGCTGGTATCCACGTTTACTCGCAAAGCCGACGCCGGCTCAAGCGTTAGGAGCGCCGACTTGATGTCGGCCGTGATGCGCGCGTTATCAAGTTGGTCCCCGACGCTTTTCTCAATCTGCTGGATCAACGACCGACTGGCCGAGCGCCGCATGGCGACCTCCGTACGGATGCGGTGCTCGGTCGTGCGGCAAGATAGAGACCCTAGCCGGTCACGCCGGCCATCTGCAGGAACTTCAGCCCGATCAAGCCGAGCATCACCAGGACGTAAATCCGCAGAACCCAGAGCGAGACGGCTGTCCAGCGCCCTAACCCCATCCGACCTAGCGGCATCTTCGCTCGGTCCGCCTCGGGAAGAACGTCGTAGAGGTCCTCGCGGATCAACAGATCTGTCTTCATCGCGCTCATCGCTCCTCCTTTAGTTCGGCAAGAGATTCGGGAACAACGCGGTCAACCCGTACACGGTATTCAAGGCCAGCAGGCTAACGACGATGGCGATGGCCAGGCCATTCGCCCAGCGTCCGTTCACCCAGTTCCCCATCAAACTCCGATCGTTGAGCAAGAGCAGCAAAAGCAAGAGTGCCGGGGGCATCAGGAGGGTCGCCACGATCTGGACGGAGAGAGCGATCAAATCGAGGGGCGCTCCGGGGAGGAGAACGATCGCCGCCCCGATGGCGACGCTCCCGACGTAAATGCCGTAGAACCAGGGTGCCTCGCGCAGGCTCGCATTGAGACTGTGCGCCCACCCGAAAACCTCGCCGAATGCCCACGACGTCGAGAGATTGATCGTGATCGCGGCAACCAATCCTGCCTCGAACAACCCTAGCCCGAAGAGCCGAGCCCCAAGCGTTCCTAGAAACGGCTGCAACGCCTGGGCGAACTGGGCCTGGCCAAAGGTCGAAACGTCTACCCCCGCCGGATGCAGGGTTGCTCCGGTCACGATAACGATCGCTATCGCGATAACGCCCATCACGACACTACCGACGAGGGTGTCGAGACGCCCGTGCGGAATGTCGGCTTCGGTCAGCCCCTTGTCGACCACCGCCGATTGCTGGTAGAAAAGCATCCACGGCGCGATGGTCGTGCCGACGTTAGCAATGATCAGGAACAACGCCGAGCCGGTGAATCCGCCCGGCAGGGCAAAGCTCGTGAACGCCGTAGCAACCTGGAGCGGATTCGGGTGGACGAGGATGGCCAGTGGCACGAAGATGAGATTGAAAAGGGCCAACCCCAGGGTAAGCCGCTCGGCGGTCCAGTAGCGGCCAAAGAGCGCGATCGCGAGGACGAGGACCGCCGACACCGGTACCCCGAGCGCCAGGGGCACGCCAAAGGCAGCCAGACCCGCGCCCATGCCGATGAACTCGGTCACCAGGGTGAGCAGGTTGCCGATGGCGAGGTCGACGAGCGAGAACCAGCCCCAGAACGGTCCGAAGCGGGCGAAGATCAACTCGGCGTGCCCGCGACCGGTCACCGCGCCCAAACGGACGGTCATCTCCTGTACGACGTAGGCCACCGGAATCATCAAAAGGAGGAACGGCAAAAAGAACCCGAAGCCGAACTTCGCACCGGTGGTGGCGTAGGTGATCACTCCACCCGCGTCGTTATCTCCGAGCATCACCAGGATGCCGGGTCCCACGAGGAGCCAGAGCAATAGGAAACGTCGAAGCCAGGACGATGGATTCTGGCGCGCCTGGCGGATGCGAAGTCGATCCTCGGCGCGACGGAGGGTCTCCGGCGGGAGCGAGGACAGACCAGCCATAACCTGGGCCATGGGAACACCTCCATGGATTGATCGGGACTCGCGGTTTGGCTCCGACGCCCGACCATGCCCGGCCCCCAGGTCTGGCTCTACATCACGCTTTGGGGCCCTCGCGGTTACCTCGGGCACGCCAGCGTCGGACGTCGCTCAGCCAATAGTTTTGCCGACCGACCGGGCGCCTGAGACCCAAGGTCCTCGGGCACCCGGTCGGCGTACGATCAGAATCTCCGGAACACACGGGAAGACACTCCTTTGGAATCGTCACATGACGAGAGCAATCGCGACCCAGCACAAACTAGCCAGCTGCTTGGAGTCTCCGACCCAGTCGCCGTGACGCGGGGAATCATTGAAATGAAGAGTACGTGGGGAAGCGGAGGAGGGCTAAGGCGCGCTACGCGATGCTTCTCGCGGCTCGTGTCCCCGAACGCTCGGGGTGAGCGCACCGCGACGCTCGCGGCTCGTGCTCCGATTCCGGCGGACTGCTTCGGGATCTCGGTTTATGACCGGCGTCCATGCGCTCACCCCCTTTCTTCGGCCGTGTCGAGTCAATTTAGTCATTCGCCGGTATGCGCCTTCGAGGCGACTAGCCACGCGACTACCGTCGACACGGGGCAAAAAGAAGCCTCCCCGTCGAACCAGGGAGGCAGATTGTTCGGTACATAGCCTCACTGGTTGAGCTTCAGCACTGCGCGGCGTAGGGTCTCACCCAGCCACCTCGGACGAAGCCTTAATCCGGCCCCATCTGTTTTACCCATTGGCGTCTTTCGACGTTTCCGGGCAGTGGCCTCTGTCGCGCGCAGACGCCTCGCCTAACGAGGGTCTTTTCACATTGCGAGTATAGCATCGCCGGTGTTCTTGGTCAATGCATATTTTGCTAGCCATTTTCGTGCCACCACGGTCACCGGTTGCCTCCGAAGGGGAAATGCAGGCCACCGCGCGACACCAGGGACTTCAGCGTGTCGGCAACGACCAGGTAAACCAGACTGAGCAGCAGCATCACCCCGACCAGAACCGGCGGAACCGGCGCCATCAAAAGTCCTCGGGTCGCGAAGAGACTGACCAACGCGACGTCGACCAGCGTCGTCACCAGCAGCCAACGACCGGGGCGCGACGCCCAAAAGTGGCGTCGCTCTCGGACCAGATAGACTGTCGCCTGACTGCTGAAGACGAGCCACGCGAAGATCAGGGTCTGGGTCTGAGCGAGACTGAGCCGCCAGAGGTCGCGGCTCGCCAGGAACACCCCGCCGTTGAAGACGAGGAGGAGCAGCGCGATGGCAAGCGCGGTCGTGACGAGGGGACGAATTGCCCAGCGATCCGGTGTCGGCGAGGGTTCCACGCGGTCCGTCGTGATCGCCATCGTCGCGAAATCGTTGGCGAAAATCAGGAGAACCATCAGTAACGGAGTGATGACGAACACCCGGCCGATCAGCAGCCCCAGGCTCAAGAACAGCGGAATCTCGATCTTCTTGACGCTCATGTTCAAGGTATAGGTAAGCATGCGCTGATAGATGCGCCGACTATTCGTCACCGCCTCGACGACATCCCCGAGGCCCGGTCCGGTCAAGACCAGACTGGCCGCCGCCTTCGCGACGTCGGTGGCACTCGCCACCGCGATGCCCACGTCGGCCTGCTTGAGTGCCGGAGCGTCGTTGACCCCGTCGCCGGTCATGCCCACCAGATGCCCATCCCGCTGCAGGGCGCTGACCAGGCGAAACTTGTCCTCGGGAAAGACGCCAGCGTAAATATCAAAACGTTGCAGCGTCGACGAATCCACCGGATCCGGGAGACCGTTGGGAGGACAGACGTTCTCGCCAATCCCAACCTCGGCGGCGACCGCGCGCGCGGTCGCCGGGCCGTCGCCCGTCAGCATGAGCACGCGTACCCCCAACTGGCGTAGGCGTTGGATCAACGTCCGCGAGTCCGGCCGTGGCGGATCCGCCAGGGCGACGAGACCGACGAGGGACAACGCCTCCTCGGATCCGGCTGCCACCGCGAGGACGCGCGCCCCGGTCGCGGAGAGATCCTCGACGTCCGGCTCGACCCGGGCATCGGCCGCGACGCAGAGATCCGCGATCACCCGCGGCGCGCCCTTGACAACGCGAATCACCCGGTCGTCCTGGCGAACGAACGCCTCCGATCGCTTGGTGGCGGGGTCAAAGGGGAGAAAGCGCAGTCGTTCAGACGTCGTACCAGTCGCCCCGCGCTCCCGGGCCGCTTGTAGGATCGCCAGATCAATCGGATCCTGGGTGGCCTCGTCGGAGGCGAGCGCGGCGAGCATCAGCAGTTCGTCCGGCGTGCCGGGCGAGTAGGGGCGTAGCGCGCCAACCGCGAGCTGGTTCTGGGTGATCGTCCCGGTCTTGTCGGTACAGAGAACGTCCATCCCGGCCGCCTCTTCGATCGCGGAGAGACGGGTGACGAGCACTCCCCGGGTCGCTAATTCCAGCGAACCCAACGCCGACGCCAGGGTGAACGTCGCCGGCAGGGCGACCGGTACCGAGGCGATCAAGAGGATGAGAGCAAAAGGCAGGATCTCTGACAGCCGAACGCCGGTCTGGAGCGCGTCTCCCAGGACCGTGACCGTGAGAATGAGGTCAAGAGCCACGAGGACCGTGACAATCCGCAGGATAATCCGCTCGAGGTGACTGGTCGCTTTCGCGGTTCGGACCAACTCCGCCGTTTTTCCGAACGACGTTCGGGTTCCGGTCGCGCTCACCGTTCCGGTCGCTTCACCGCGGCGGATCACCGTTCCCGCGTACGCTATCGCCTCCGGACCAATCTCCGCCGGAAGCGCCTCCCCGGTGAGGACCGACTGATCGACCAGAAGCTGACCGTCGGCAAGCCGCACGTCAGCCGGAACGAGGTCACCCACCCGGAGGTGAACGACGTCCCCCGTGACAAGTTCCTCGGCCGGAAGAAGCCCCCAGTGGCTATCGCGGAGGACTCGCGCCTTGAGGGCCAGGCGGCGGCGCAGGAGAGCCAGCGCATTCTGCGCCCGGCTCTCCTGGACAAAACTGAGCAGCGCGTTAAAGAGCAGCAGCGCCGCGATGACGACCGCCTCGGCCGTCTTGCCGAGCACGACCTCCAGCACCAGTGCCAGTTCCAGCATCGCGGGGACCGGAGCCCAGAACTTGCCTAACAGCACGCGCCACGGCCGCGGGCGTTCCTCGCGGACCGCGTTCGGCCCATACTTTTCTAAGAGCTGCCGTGCCTGCTCGGAGGTCAGACCCGGGCCGGCGGCCCCTTCCGGCTCAGCGCTCCCGGCGCTCCTCGTCGCATCGCTCATGGCAAGCCCCCGGAGGAAGGATTGGGGCGTGGCGCGGCGACTAGAGTGCCTTGCTGCCTCGGTATTCCCCGTATTATATTGTACTTCCACCGTCAATCGTGAGACCGAGAGGGTGTGACGCGCCCCTATTCCTCGGGCCACTCCGGCTCGGTTGGCGGCACTTCAAACAGGCCCGCGCCGCGACGACGGCCCCAAAGCGCGGCGCGGGAGCCGGCAGTGGGTACGTCACCGCCCGCCTGTTCGAGCGCGGCGTCGTCGAACTCAATGCCCAGTCCTGGCTTGTCTCCGAGAACGATCCAGCCGTCTTCGATCTGGTTGTCGACCTTCAGCACCCTTTCCCGGCCCGCGCCGACAACCTCCATCATCCAGTGGTTCGGCAAGACGGCCGCGAGATGCGCCATGAAGTTGCCCGGGCAGTTCATCATCGAGACCGGTAGCTCAAAGCCATACGCCAGATCGGCGATTTGCAGAGCGCCGGTGATCCCGGAATTGCCGGAGCCAATGTTCAACACGTCGACCGCTTCGTTGGCGACGAGGGGCATAAACTCGCCGATTTCGTTCAGGTTCTCGCCGGTCGCCACCGCCGCGCGGATGCCCTGGGAGACCTTGCGCAGACCACGGTAGTCCCAGCGGCGAGCCGGCTCTTCGGCCCAGGTGATCTCGAAATGCTGCTCCAGGAATTGAATGTTCCGAATCGCCTGCTTCGGCGACCAGTACTCGTTCGAATCGATCAGGATGACCGGCGGTCGGCCCGATTGGCTGAGCGCCTCGCGCATGATGCCCAGCCGACGCAGGTCCGCTTCGCGATCCAGACCTATCTTCAGCTTACCGGCGGACATGCCCTTTTGGGCCATCGCGGCGTAGAAGGCGCCGATTTGCTCGTCGGTCAAGCTCAGATCGATGCCACTCGCGTACGCCTTCACCCGGCGGGTCGATGCCCCGAGCGTTTTCCAGAGTGGCTCGTTATTCGCCTTGGCCTTGGCGTCCCACAGGGCGACGTCGAGCGCGCTGATGGCGTTGCAGATGATCCCGCGGTTGCCTCCCTTGAAGGCAGAATCGATCATCTTCTTCCAGAGGCCGCGCACGCCTCGAGGATCGCGACCGACGAGCAATTCGCTGACTAACGCGTGAATCTGATTCCGCGCGGCTGGCGATCCCAGCGAAACGCCGGTCACGCCCTCGTCGGTGTCGACGGAGACGGCAAGGCTGGCCATCACATCCCGGCCAACCGGATCGTTCGCGTCGCCAAGGGGGCGATCGAGTTTCATCATAAAGGGCCTGGTGCGCACGCCGGTAATCTTCATTTGCGCTCCTCAGTTGGGCAGATTGTCGCGTGGTAGGTTTCGCCGGACAAGCGGTTGTCGCATCCGCGACCTGGGACTGTCGGGCCCGGCCGCTCTCCTATGATACTCGGCCCCCCCCCGACGCCGGGCAGGTAGACACCGGGTTCGATGCACACCACTTCGCCTTCCACGAAGACGTCCGCGCTGGCGGGGACAATCGACGGCAGGGTGTCGTCCCCGATCCCCAGTCCGTGTCCGAGGTGGTGAGGAACGGCATCCGGATAGCCTGCTTCGGCGTTTTGGGTGCTGCGGGCCCGACCTAACCCCCTGACCCCCTCGTCATAATTCGGTCGTTTTCCCACTCTGTTGCGATTGATAGGCCGCCAAAATGATCTCGACGGCCCGTTTGCCGTCATCGCCGGTCACGCGGGTGGGTGTGCCTTCGATCATGCCCCGGGCATAGTCTTCCCACAACCGCGTGAAGCCAATCTGCCAGCCTCCCCCGACCGGAAGCTCGATCGGGTGAAGCTGATCGTCTCCAAAAAGCTTTGGCGAGATAGCCTGGAGGAGAAACGGTTGGCTCTCGCGATTCGGTCCCGGGTTCGTTCCGAGGTGAAGGTAGCCCTCTCGACCATGAAGTTGGATCGAGTGGTCGAACGGGCCGTGGGCGACGCCGAAGGTCGCGGTCATCTCCGCCAGGGCGCCGTTGCGAAACTTGAGGATCGCCACCGCGGTGTCTTCGTTGGTCATCTCGACTACTTTGCGCTCACCAAACAGGCAACTCACCCGCGCGACGTCGCCCAGGAGCCAGCGCAAGATGTAGGCGGGGTGGACTGCCTGGGCCAACAAGACCCCTCCGCCCCCCCGTTTGGTCCCCAGCCAGGGACGCGCTCCCACGGTGTTCGGCCCTTCGTACCCGTTGGTTTGCGCCAGGAACACCTCGCCGATCGCTCCGTCCCCCAGCATCTCCGCGATCCGCTCCACCGGCCGATCGTACACCCGATTATGGACGGGCAGGAGTTGGCGATCCGCCGCGCGCGCGGCCTCCAGCATCCGATCGCATTCGTCGAGCGACTGACCCAGGGGCTTTTCGCAGACGACGTGCTTGCCGGCCTGAAGCGCTTCGATGGTAAAACGGGCGTGCAGGTCGTGAGGCAGGAGCACCGCGACACACTGGACCTGCTCATCGCCCAGCAAGGCCTCCCAGGTGGGGTAGACCTGTTCCACTGCGTATTCCCGCGCCCGTTCGCGCGCTCGGGTCTCGTCCTGATCGTAGATGCCGACAACGTCGACCCCCTCGGCGTCGCCGATGGCTCGTAGGTGGACGGTCGAGATGTTTCCCGCTCCGATGATCCCCACCGTTAACCCCATATCGTCCTCCTTGTTGATAGCAGCACCCCAGGGAATTGCGCGGTCGTCAGCCAGTCAACCTTTGATGCCGACTCCGACGAGCCCTGAACAATGTAGCGCTGCAGAGCAAAATACACGATAACCGGTGGAATGCTCATCAGCGTGGTCGCGCCGAATATTAAGGGGAAGTCGGCCAGTGTCTGGGATTCCCGCTGGGTGAGATTATAAATCAGCCGTTGAACGGTGAGAGCGATGGGGGTAATGTCCTTGTTCCCGCCCACGAAGATGAGCACACCTACGGTTCTTTACCTGATGGCCCTGGCGTCGAGTTCCCATCTCAGCCCGGCCGGGCAGGCATTCATCAACGCAACGAGGCCGGAGATATTCAGATTTCGTTCATACCGTGCCCTTGTACGGATGTGTGCTGTATGCTAAAGTAGCCGTGCGAGTCACCACAGAGAAACCGCCGGGAGGACTGCCCAATTCAAAATCATCCGCACCTCGAAGAGTTGACACCCAGTTGTTCGACGCTCCTGAGCACTACGGGATCTCTTTTGATCTGAAGCTGCTCCGATTACGTCACCCGAGACCAGACCGTTTCCGCTATCCCTTTGCCGCACTTCCGGCGGTTCGAGAAGTGATCGAGTTTTGCTCGATCGGTTTGGGTAACGTGCTCTCTCAGCGCGTCCCATAAGTCAGGTGGACTGCAAGCAGCGGGTTGCCTCCGCTCAGACGACCGGTCCGAGCGGGTCACGCGTTCCACTCCCGCGAACATAGCTCCCGTACGAGGCTGCGCCCAACGAATCCGTCAGGCGCACTAAATGGCGGAGCTTGGCTTTTCCCCGACAGTCAGTCATCCATTCCCCCAGTTTTCGTGCCGGGCACGTGTCCAAGGAGACTCTTTATGTCTACACGTTCTTGTGACGTCGCAGTGGTGGGCGCCGGGCCGTACGGCCTCGCCGCCGCGGCGCACCTCGGCAACGTCGGAATCGGGACCCGCGTCTTTGGCGAACCCATGGAGTTCTGGCAAAGTCAAATGCCGGTCGGCATGCTTCTGCGTTCGTCGTGGGATGCGTCCCACATCTCCGATCCCCTTCGACGATTAACGCTAGACCGATTCGAGAAGAGTCGTGACCAGCAACTGTCGCGCCCTTTGCCGCTTGCCGACTTTATCGACTATGGACGCTGGTTTCAGCAGCAGAGTGTTCCGGATGTCGACCGGCGTCGGGTCATTCAGGTCGAGCGCCGTGGACCCCGATTTCGCCTCTCGCTGGATGACGAGGATGCCACCGAGGCGACGTGCGTTGTCGTTGCGACCGGCCTGCGGTTTTTCCCGTATCGCCCGAGCCAGTTCGCGGGCCTGCCGCCGTCCCTGGTCTCGCACGCCTCGGATCACCCCGACCTGGCCCAGTTTGCCAACCGACGCGTCGTCGTGGTCGGCAGTGGACAGAGCGCGTTGGAGTCGGCGGCGCTACTCACCGAAGGCGGAGCCGACGTCGAAGTCGTCTGCCGTGCCCCGGGCATCCGGTGGTTGAGATCCGGCGCGTGGTATCGTCGCTACGCCCTGGCTCGGCTCGTTCTTTATCCGCCGACGGATGTGGGCCCGCCCGGACTGAATCAGATTGTCGCCCGGCCGGATCTTTTCCGGCTACTGCCCTTGCGGCTTCAGCGTCGAGTTGCCTATCGTTCGATCCGACCCGCGGTATCGGAATGGGTTTATCCACGCATCCGGAAGATCACGATCACCAGCGGTCGACAAATCGTCTCCGCCGTTTCGTCCGGTTCGAGTATCCTCCTCACCCTTAATGATGGGAGTGAGCGAGAAGCGGATCACGTTCTGCTCGCGACCGGCTACCGAGTAGACGTTCCCCGGCATCCCCTCCTTGCTCCCGACCTGGCCAGCGCGGTTCGCTGTGTCGGCGGCTATCCAGTTCTCACGGCCGGCATGGAGTCGTCGGTGCCCGGACTGCACTTTCTGGGGGCGCCCGCCGCCGCGAGCTTCGGACCACTAATGCGATTTGTCGCGGGGACCGATTATTCCGCGCGCGCGTTGACCCGGCAGATCTCGGTACACACCTTTCGCCGTCTCGCCGCGCGCTTTCCGAGCGAGTCGTGGCCAGTATCCGCACGCTCCTGACTCGTCAGTCGACGGAAGTCGTCGGTCAGCGACCAGTGAGTGACGGGGCATTGATCGTCGGCGGCGATTACCGAGCTCTCGCCACCGCGCGGAGCCTGGGGCGACGCGGCGTTCCGGTGTGGGTTGTGGCCGACGACCATCGCATTGCCACGGTTTCACGCTACACTCGTCATAGCCTGTTGTGGCCAGCCACGACCGACGACGGACAGGTGGAGTTTCTCTTGGAGCTGGGCTCCCGGTCCGGTTTGGAAGGTTGGACGATCTTCCCAACCGGTGACACGGCGGCTGCCCTCATCGCTCGCCATCACCAAGCGCTCCAGCAGTCCTTTCGGCTCACGACCGCGCCTTGGGACGTCTTGCGGTGGGCCTACGATAAGCGCCTCACCTACCGTTTGGCCGCTGAAACTGGTCTCGATTACCCGTGGACCACGACTCCGATCAGCCTTGAGCAACTGGCAACGCTCGATTGCGCGTTTCCCGCCATCCTCAAACCAGCGGTCAAGGAAGTCTTCAATTCGTTCACCCACGCCAAGGCGTGGCGGGTCGACGATCGCGAGTCGCTCCTTCGTCGCTACGCGGAAGCTCGAAAGCTCATTCCTCCCGATGCCATTCTTGTTCAGGAATTGGTTCCGGGCAGTGGGGAAGATCAATTCTCCTACGCCGCTCTCTGCGACCGGGGTCACCCCCTCGCGTGGGTAATCGCTCGCCGACTTCGGCAGTATCCGGTCGATTTCGGCCGGGCCAGCAGTTTCGTCGAAACCGTCGACCAGCCGGAGATCGAGGAACCCGCCCGAAGGCTTCTCGCGCGTCTTGGCTATACCGGACTCATCGAGGTTGAGTTCAAGCGCGACCCTCGCGACGGGCGCTATAAACTTCTCGACCTCAATCCTCGCGTTTGGGGATGGCACGCTCTCGCGCGGCGAGCCGGGGTTGACTTTCCTTATCTTCAGTGGTGCGTCGTCCACGGCGAACCTGTCTCGAACGTTCGGGCGAAACCGGACGTTCGTTGGATCCGCCTGGCAACTGACCTGCCCGCGGCAGCGATCGCCATGCGGAGCGGCCAACTCACTCCGCGAGCCTATCTCCAGTCGTTCCGCGCCCCCCTGGAGCTCGCGATGTTCTCTATCGATGATCCCCTACCCGCTTTGTTGGAAATTCCCCTGGCTTTTTGGGCCGGCCTCCGTCGGGGAGCTTTGTAAGAGCGACCAACTCCCGATCCCTCCAAACATCCGCCCCTCCGCGCTACCGGCCGCGCAATTTAGGCACGAGGTATGGCAGAGAAGTGAGGACACGTCGAGTCTGCATTCTACGCCACGCTTACTATCCGAGTGACGTACGGGTAAGCCGCGAGGTCAACGCCCTGATCGCTGGTGGCTATGAAGTCGAAATCGTGTGCCTGCGCCACGACGGCCAGCCGAGGTTCGAAAGCCGGGACGGCGTCACCATCCACCGCGTCCCGATCGGCCATCGCCGGGACCGGCGCCTGCGCTACATGTTTGAGTACGCCACATCGGTCATCCTGATCGGAGGGTTGGCTACCGCGCTGCACCTTCGCCGCCCGTTCGACATCGTGCAGGTCAACACGATGCCAGACTTCATGTTGTTTGCCGCGACCGTCCCCAAACTTCTCGGGGCTCGGCTCGTACTCGATATGCACGATCTGATGCCCGAGTTGTACATGGCCAGGTTCGGCGCCGACGCGGACCATCCACTGGTGCGCGCGCTCGCCCTCCAAGAAGGAGTGAGCATGCGTTTTGCCGACCGGGTCATTACGGTCACCGAAGAATTCAAGAGAATTCTGGAGAGGCGGCATGGGAAGAAAGAAATCCCGGTGATCATGAACTGCCCGGACGAGACCGTCCTGCCCAGACGCGAACCGAAACGTCCATCCAGCGTGGTCGATGGTGCCACAGCGGACCGATTCGTTCTCATTTCACACGGCGTGATTTTGGAACGACTGGGGTACGATACGGCGGTTCGGGCGGTCGCGTTACTCCGGGACAAGATCCCGGGTCTCGAGCTGCGGATTGTCGGCGATGGCGAGTACGTTCCCTATTTGAAGGCACTGGCTGATGACTTAGGCGTCGCAGCCTGCCTGAGTTTCATCAAGTATGTGCCCCTCAACCAGATCGCGGAGTTGGTCGGCCAGGCTGACCTTGGCATTGTCGCCAACAAGCCAGACGGGTTTGCCGATCTTCTCTTGCCAACCAAACTCCTCGAATTCGTCTGGTTAGGTATACCTGCTGTCGTGGCCCGGACCAGGACAATCGCCAACTACTTCGACGACAGCATGGTCGCCTACTTCTCACCAGGCGACGAGCGTCAATTAGCGCAACGGGTTTGGGAGTTGTATCAGCGTCCCGAAAGGCGCTACGAGTTAGCGGTTAACGCGAGCCGATTCTTCGATCGGGTTGACTGGGCGCGGGAGAGCGAACGTTACCGGCACTTGCTCGACAACTTGTGTTCGAACCAACAGCTGTCTACGGCGTCAGCACAACGTTAGGTGCTGGCAAATCGCATCGACGTCGATGAGGAGTAAGAAGTGATCCAGCTAAAGAAGTTCTCCGATCCCCGTGAGATCGTCACCTTTCGGTCGCCCTACAGCCTCACTCCGGAGCTGGTTGACGATGATGTCGTACTGGGAGAGGGTTGTGAGATCGACGTCAGCGTTCTGCTGGGCTATCCGACCGGCCGGCAAATCGCCGGCCGTCAACTAGTGGTGGGTCGAGGAGCCCGCATTCGCAGCGGCTCGGTGCTTTATGTTGGGAGCCGGATTGGCCTCGGGCTGCAGACCGGCCACAATGTCACCATCCGCGAGGAGAACGTCATCGGAGACAACCTCAATATCTGGAACAACTCGACGATCGATTACGGGTGTCAGATCGGGACCAACGTGAAGATCCATACCAACGTTTACGTCGCCCAGTTCACGGTCATTGAAGATGACGCCTTCCTGGCACCAGGCGTCACCATCGCCAACGATGTGCACCCGGGCTGTAGCAGTTCCAAAGAGTGCATGCGTGGCCCGACGATTCGGAGAGGCGCCCAGGTAGGATGCAACGTCACCATCTTACCGTATCTCACCATCGGCGAGCACGCCGTCGTCGGCGCGGGCAGCGTCGTCGTGCACGATGTGCCCCCTCGGTCCGTGGTGGTTGGCAATCCAGCGCGGGTCATTAAGAGCGTCGACGACCTCCACTGCCCCCTCGGGCACCGTGACGGCCCTTGCGCACCAAACCGGCGTCTTGCGACCAGCGGGTAAAGCACGGTTGAGGGGAGTAAGCATTGAACCTCTTTGCTCACAGCGTTCGGTCGAAAGGAAGTCTCGCCTTCGTTCGACGGATTGGGACGGTGGCCGTCAACTTTGGAGTGACCCCCGCGAAGACCGAGCAGAGTCTCAACGTATACCTTCAGACGCTGCAAAGATGGGGCTACAGCGCGACTTTTCCGATAACCGCGGTAGTATTGCAGCGGCACGCCCCGATCATCCGACGCCTGAGCGCCGAAGGCGTTGAGTTTGCCGTCCACGGCTACGCGCACACCGATCACACAACCCTCAGCGCGTGGGAACAACGCACGCACGTCGCCCGGGCAATCCGAATCTTTGCCGAGGAAGGAATTCCGGCCGACGGCTTCCGCAGCCCATACCTCCGGTACAACGACGACACTCTCGCCGCGGTGGAAGAGCTTGGCCTCGACTACATCAGCAACGAGGTCGTTTCGTTCCCGTTGATCTCTCAGCACGCGGTCGCCCCCGAGCGATGGCTTGGCTATCAGAAAGCTCTCAGTCTCTATTCGGCGATCCCGGCGGATTCAGCGCTGGTCCGCCCACGGATGCGCGGTCGGTTGGTCGAGATTCCGGTGGCGATGCCGGACGATGAGATTCTCGTCGATCGTCTTGGCCTAACCAACGGCGAGCGCATTGGGCAGATCTGGGCAAAGCTGGTCGACGAGACGTACCGAAGACAGGACCTGCTGACGCTGCAACTGCATCCCGAGCGAGGGCGGATTTGTCGAGTGGGTCTAACGATTGCTCTCGCCGCCGCGCGCGCCAAGCCCCAACCGGTTTGGATGGCCCAGCTCCGCGAGATTGCCCGATGGTGGAGACGACGCGCGGAGTTCCGGTTGACCGTCGAGACCGCGGGGACCGGTCAATGGAAGATTTCCTCCAACGCGGACTCCCACGCGACCGTTCTGGTAAGGAACGTCAAGGGGAGCAGTACCATCGACTGGGACGGTTCTAGCGCGGTCCTGGAAGGTGGGTCGGGAATCGTGGAGTGCCCGGTCCGTCCGGTGATTGGCGTGTCGCACGCGAGCGCTGCTCTGCAAGACTTTCTCCGCGAAGAGGGCTACCCCGTGGTCGACGACAGTGCGCCGAACGACTGCGCCCTCTTCTTCGATCGCCCCGGCGCGCTGAGCTCCGCCGATCAGGTCTCGGTACTCCGGAGAATCGAACACGCAAGGGTGCCTCTCGTCCGATTTAGTCGTTGGCCAGACGGCGCCCGGAGCGCCGTCGCCGTCACCGGCGACATCGACGCCATGACCCTGGGAGACTTTGTTCGCCGAACCTGGGAAGTATTGTAATGTCGTTGGACTATCAAGCCGCGAAGGTTTCTCCAACGCCGAACGAATCGTATCGGGTCCGCGTCGTCGATCCCAAATCGTTAGGCAAGTGGGATGAATTTGTCGCCGAGACCGCGGGCAGCACAATCTATCACCACTCGGCGTGGCTAACGACCCTCGCGCGCTGCTATTGGTTTCGTCCGGTCTTTCTCTCGCTGGAAAGCGCGGACGGCGATATCGGCGGAATCCTCCCGTGCTTCCTCGTCACCAGTTCGCTGACCGGTCGGCGTCTCGTTTCGCTACCCTACACCAACGTGGCCGGTCCACTCTGCCGTTCGGGGGTCGATCCCGCACCCTTGCTCGCCGCGGCCCTGGACGTTGCGCGACGGGAGCGGTGCCGCTACCTCGAAGTCCGGGGACAGCCAGGATCGCCTTCCCTCCAGTCATCGCAATTGACCAGCACCGACTACTACGGCAGTTTCCTCCTGAACCTCACCGACAACCTCGCGGGCACGCGGGCAAAGTTCGACCGACGCGCGCGCCGGGGCATCGCCAAGGCGGTTCGATCCGGAGTTCAAGTGACCTTTGGCGAGGACCGATCCGCCATTCAGGACTTCTATCACCTTAACCTATTCACGCGCCGCAAGCATGGCGTTCCGGCCCAACCGCTTGCGTTCTTCGAGGTTCTCTGGGAAAATCTGCGACCCTGCGGCGCGATCGAGGTCTTGCTCGCGACGTACGACGGTATCCCGGTGGCCGGAATGGTTGTCCTCCGTCACAAGGACACCGCGATCTACGCTTACGGTGCGTCGGATCCCCGCTACCTGAGCTTCTCGCCGAATCACGCCCTCTTCGACACCGCGATCACCTGGGCAATCGGCCAGAATCTGGCGATCTTCGACCTGGGAAGGACGGCCCCCGACAACTCGGGCCTGGTAGAGTTCAAACGCCAGTGGGGCGCGGCGTGGGTTCCGCTCCCCTACTACTACTGGCCCCAAAGGAGTGGATTCGTCGCGGAATCCGAATCCGGCCTCAAGCATCGTGTCTTTACGGCCGCCTGGCGCCGCTTGCCGCCCATCCTGGCTGCCCGCATCGGTCCCTTACTTTACCGACACCTGGCCTGAGAACGAGCGTTCCGCGACGCCAGTCGCGCCCGGCCGTAAAGGCGAATTCGAAACTACTTAATCAGTTGCTTCAGTCGGGCGAGAAGCTCTTCTTCCCAACGGTGGCGGCGGCGCCACTGGTCACCGTTGGGAGTTGCCGTGGCCGTCGGAGTTGCTGACGGCGGGTCCGTCGTCGCGGTCGCGGTCGGCGTCGCGGCTGGCGGATCTTTCGTCGCCGTCGCGGTCGGTGTCGCGGTCGCGGCATTGTGCGTTGCCGTTGGGGTCGCCGCGGGCGGTTTTGGTGTCGACGTCGCCGCGGGCGGTTTTGGCGTTGACGTCGCCGCGGGCGGTTTTGGCGTTGCCGTCGACGTGGCGGCTGGTGGCTTCGGAGTCGCCGTAGGAGTAGATGCTGCTGGTTTTGCCGTCGCGGTTGACGTTGCCGTTGGCGGCTTTGGCGTCGCCGTCGGCGTATTCGTCGGTGGCACTCTCGTGGACGTCGCGGTAGGTGGCACGAAGGTGGCCGTCGCGGTCGGCGTTGGTGGCGCGGTGGTCCGCAAGAGGATGATCGCATTCTGGTTCTGAAGGGAGACGCTGGACACGAGGGCGCCATTATTGACCGACGGGTCCTGGGTCCCACTGATTCGCCGATAGGTTGTCTCCAGGCTCACTCCCTGGGTGGACCCGGTGGTGTTCACCAGCACGATGCCATTGTCGAAGTCCCGACGCCATACCCCGTTGCTCAGTTGAGAAGCGGACGCGCTGGGATTACCCAGGTAGCCCTTGCGGCTCGCATCCCCGGTGGCCCGTCCACTGGTCAGGTCCACCGAGTACTCGTCATACCACCAGATGTTGACGTACCCTCCTGACTGGGGGCCCGAGAAGGTGAAGTAGCCTTCACCCAGCAACGTCACACCCAGCCAGTAGCGCATCTCCGCATAGTTGGTCTGCAGTCCGGAGCCTTGATTGAGGTCCTGCAATAAGATGTAGTACTCGTTCCCGTAGTGGTTCGTCGTCCAACCCAAATAACGGGTAAAGTTGGCGTTGAAGTCGCCGGCGGGAATTCCCCCGCTGGGATACGATCCCTCCCAGTAATTGAAACCCTCGCTCAACTCACCATTCGCCGAAGAGTTGTCATAGAGGGGACCGTTCCCCATGACGATCGCGTTGGGGCCGAGCAACGCGCGGGTCTTTTGCATGAGATTCTGCATCCCGGCTTCCCACTGAGTGTTAACCCAGTTGCTGCCGTTCGCCTGAAGGCTATTCGTGCCATTGTGGTACAAGTCCTCGTTGCTGCCCAGCCAGTCCACGTAGTTCCAGCAGTTATCGAAGAAGATGCCATCTCCGACACCGTTGGCCCAGTAGGTATCGTGCACCCATTGCGCCAGGAAGTCGGTCCAGCGTTGACCGCTACTGTTCGTTGGACAGACGTCCGAGCAGTTGGTCATGTTGTTTCCAAAGACGATATTGGATCCACTCGAGGTCGTCAGGTACCAATTGTTCGAGAAGCCCGCGGTGTTCAGAGGGCCCCCGGCGTCCGCGAAGTTTCCAGTCACCGAGTCCATGTATGGGAGGATCTTGACGCTCGGATTGGCTTGCTTAATCGCGCCATACTGCGAGCGAGCGAAGCTTTCGCCTGACAAGATCAGCAGGTCGTACTGGCCCAGCGCGGGTACCTGGGAACCACTAATCGGCCCGTAGTACACATTTGCCAGGCGAGGAAATGCCAGTCCTGCCGCCTCTGCCGTCCCGGTGAAGGCACGAATCCCCAGTGGGACACCGGTGACTCCTACCACGGCGCCGGCCGCCATAAACTTGAAGGCTTGTCGTCTTTTCAATTATCTCACTCCGTCCTTAGGACTTCGAAAGCCGTATCCAGCGGAGCGCGTAGAGCCTGACTGCCCCCGGCGGCGTTAGCCGCCGGCAGCATCAACGGTGCGGACTCCAAAACAGGAGCCACCACACGCCAGCCGTTGCCTCGGTAAAAGACGACAGCCAGAGTTATTTGCCACCGACCAGAAAATGTCGGGGCAATATAGATCTACTCAAGGGGTGCGAAGCAGACACTACGCCGAGGACACGTTTCGAAGTTTGAAGTTTGGTTCCGAGGAAGCTATTTCCAGCCACTTCCACGGAGAGGTGCAAAAGAGGTGCGAAAGTGCGGAGGCGCCAAACAAACTAGCACATTGGTGCCCTCCACTCACAGTACAACCAAAGAGCGAATGGGTACCTCCCTGGTTCCGACCTACCATAACTGCTAACCCACTTCGGGTCAACCCCTACGGCCTAGCTAGTACTAATTAGCTATTCGCCGATAACTTCGCTACGAGACGACACCGTGAAAGATTCAGAATATCCCGCGATTGCACTGGTCACGATTTGGTACCGCGCCGCCGAGGCAATCGACCGATACATTGCGAACCTCAAGAACTTGGACTACCCGTCAATCACGCCAGTGCTCGTCATCCACCAACAAAGCAGACAAGAAGTTGATCGTCTTCGCGCCAACGTACCCGGTGCGCTGATCCTGGAACCGGGTGGCAACCTGGGGAGCGCCGCCGGTTGGAATCTAGCGATCCGTCGCCTCTTGACGGGCAACGAAGTGGCCTACGTCGGGATCTGGAACGTGGACGTCACGCTAGACGCTCGTTGCCCCAAACACCTCGTCGCGACTATGGAGGCCGACACTTCAATCGGGGCGTGTCAGCCACTCATCTTTTTCGCTGACGAGCCAGCCGTGGTGCAAATGTATGGGGGAACTCTGGACCTGAGCAGTGGCCAGGGCAGTCACGATTACCAGGGGACGGTTGATTTGCATCGACTGCCCCCGGTGCGCGACGCACAGTACTTGGATGGAGGCACAATGCTCATCCGCTCCGAGGTGTTGCGTCGGGCAGGTGTGTTCGATGAAAACTTCTTTATGTATTCCGAGGACAGTGACTTAAGTGTACGGATCCGCAAGGCAGGATATCGCACGGTCGCCGTGCGCGACGCCTGGGCTTGGCATCACCACGGGTCAAGCCAGGGGGAACTGCCACGACCGTATCAATTGTTCTATGAGACACGCAACCGCTTTCACCTGGTGCGAAAACACGGTAGTTGGGCGACGTGGTTGCGATTGGTAGTTGAGACAAGCCTGAGGTCTCCTCGAAATCTATTCTACTTCCTACGACGACGCAAGCTGGATTTAGTGTGCGCTTATGCCGTCGGCTTCGCGTCCGGGGTCGCTGGAATGATGGGAAAACAGGGATGGGTGGATTGATGGCCCACACGCTCAATCGGTCGCCTGGACAGAGGTGTGACAGTCCAGAATGGTAGCAACTGCGAAGAGCACAACAATCGCCCAGAAGGTCACGCTTTCGACCGGCCTGAATCTGGCCCGCCAAATGATCGCCGTCGTCAGCGGCATCATCGTTGCTCGCGAGGTAGGTCCCGACGTGCTCGGGATTGTTGCCTACGCAGGGGCGTACGCTGGCATGTTCCAGTCATTCTCCGACTTGGGATTCGGCACGGCTCACATCAAGCGCGTCTCCGAAGGATACGACCTTGGCGAGTGCATGGGGACGATGTGGATTGCAAAGATCACCGGCCTGGCGGTCATGACGTTAGCCGTTTTGGTTTCCTTCTGGGTTGGCGGCTACAAGACGTTTGGCGACCGAACCGGCGAAGTTGTGTTCTATCTCGCGGTCGTCTCGCTCATCGCCAGCCAGCTTAGTATGGTCCAAGTCTGCACCCTCGCCGCCTTTCAAGACGTCGTTCGCAAGGATTTGCCGGCCACTGGTATCCAGGTAATCAATTCCCTGCTTCGGGTATCCGTCGCCATTTTGGGCGTTGGCGCCATCGGATTGGCTGGCGCCGACGCCACGACGACGGTCGTGCTCCTCGGCATCTACCTGTGGTTACTCCGCAAGCTTCCACTCGCCTGGCCTAGCCGCGCTACTTTCAAGATCTATCTGACCTTTGGACTACCGATGTTCATCGTCGCCCTGGTAACCAGCGTTGGTAGTGGACTCGATCGAATATTTCTCGAGTTCTTTGCTGGGACCGGTGCCGTTGGTCAGTATTCCGCTGGTATGCGCCTCGGGGCCATGCTCAACTTCCTGTCCACGGCGGTTGCTGGCTTGATCTTTCCAAGTATGTCGCGGGCGTACGCCGAGGGACGGGCGGAGGAAGCCTTCGCCCTTTGCGGGCGCGCCGAAAGGCAACTCGCGCTGGTGCTGCTGCCCCTTGCCTTAGGTGTGACGGTGGTGGCTCGGCCCACGGCGTCCCTGCTCCTTGGCGCGAAGTATCCGGATACCGGCTCAGTCATCGTCTTCGGCACGTTTGCCATGATCTTTCATACTCTCACCCAACCTTATCGCCAGATCATCAGCGCGTCCGAGAGGGTCACCGTCAGTGTCTGCGCGGAACTGGCCTTTTTTGGACTGCAGGCTGCCTTGCTGTACGTCTTCGTTGGAGATCCTCTCGGAAGTGTCCCAGCCTCAATTCGCGGCGCGCCGGCTGCCGCGATCGCCACTGCCGCCGCCGCGGTCATCGCGGCAGTGCTTTGGAGAACACTGGCCGTCCGCGTCTTGAGCGCCAAGCTTGAGAGGCGCGTCTGGATTCACGGAGTTTCCGCGGCGGTCCTGTTCGTCCCTGCTTACACGTTAGCCTTCTCCTCACAAGCCCTGCCGCTGCTTTCCACGGTGTCGTTAGCCGCCGTGGTTCTATCAATCCATTTGGCTGTCCTCCGCTTCAGCGGAGAGCTCGGACCGGATCAGATTCAATTCCTGCGTAGTCTTGTCCCTGACGTCTGTTTCGAGATCATTCCTCGAATTACTCGAGTAATCGGGTGAGTTGATCCGGGTAAAGGAGAAACAGGGTGGCTCAGCTTTCAAAGGTAATCTTCATTGGCCATCGGCATTACGACGCCTGGTTCCCGCCATTCGGTGAAGACGCGTGGTATCTCGCGGGTGGTCACACCGGCTTCATCGCGACCCACCTCAAACACTTCGCTCCAGACGTGGCAATCGAAAGCTGGCGCCCGGACGCCACCGTCACGCACTACACGGAGAGGACGATCCAAGGAGTCGTCTGCCGAGTGTTCCCATCTCGGTACGTGCGGCCGCTTGGCGACGTGTCGGTCAGCTTGTTGCACCTTTTACGTCAATGCGTTGGTCATTCCGATGATCTCGTCATCCATTACGGGGGAATCACGAGCATTCAGTTCTACTACATCCTGGCAGCTTACGCGTCCGCGAACCGGATCGTCGGAAATCACCTTGGCGAAACACTTCGCGCTAAGCGGCACACGCTACGCTCGCTTCCAACGCGCTTTCTCGAAAGACACATCCTGCCCCGGACACACCATTTCCTCTGTGCCGGGCGGACGATCGCCGTTGAGTTGTCCAAACTTGGTGTCAAACCGGAGGCAATGAGCTTTCCAGAGATTGGCGTTGATCTGGCTGCCTTTCGTCCGCTAGATCAAGCTGCTGCGCGCCGGGAAATCGGGTTAGACACCAACAAACCTTTGATCCTCTATATCGGACGAGCAGATGCGACAAAGGGATTACCTGAGCTTCTCGAAGCGATGCCCGCGGTAGCATCCAAGACCGGCGCTGGACTCATCTCCGTTGGTTGCTTGGAAGGGGACGTGTATTACAAGCGCGTTCAAGAGATGTCCATCCGGAATTGGCATCAGGTACCCCACCACATCCTGCCATTCTTTCACAATGCTTGTGACGTACTCGTACGGCCGGCAGGAATCGATCGAGGCCCGGTGTCAGTCGGGGTTAACGTCATTGAATCAATGGCTTGTGGAACACCGGTTGTATCGCCAACTCTCACCGAGCTTCCAACGTACTCTCGATACCAGGACATTGTTGGCACTCCACCGGGTGATAATCTAGCCGATTCAATCGCTCGGGTTCTAAAGGACGGGAAGCGGCACCGGGCAACCTCGTGCCGGGAGATGGTTGCTCCCTACTCTTGGCCGGTCTGGCTCGGGAACCTCCTCGCCGTATACCAGGGAAGCACGCAAAGGAATCTCCAATGATGCTCTTCATACTCGTTGCCGGATTGCTCGCGGTCGCAGATCTTTACGTTACCCACCCGCGCCTCGCCATCGCCCTGTACTTACTGACGCTGCCAGCTTTCCCCTTCTACTGGGCACCGATTGCGCTGCCGGCACTTAATTACCTGACTGTGCAACAAGCCGTATCCATCGGCCTGCTACTGGGCTTTCAGTTCGAACTTTGGGGCCAGCTTCGCCGCAGACAACTCAACCAAAAGCGTCTCACGGCAGAAGCACTGGTATTTGCAATGCTTCTACTTTGGTCGCTTTCCGGCTTTGGAATCACAACATTCACCGCCGCAACCCGCCAATTCTTCTTCAGTCTGCTGGACTACTGGGTCCCGTTCGTTCTCGCCATTCGGAACCTCGCGACTCCGGAGAAGCTACTGCCTTTGTATCGCTGGATCACCTATCCGGCCGTCGCGGTTGGCGGCCTCACCCTGTTCGAGTACATCGTCCAGGAACCAGTTGCTTGGAACTTTTTTAGTAGCATCCAAGCCGGGACTCGGGGTGACGTGTGGATGCCAACGCTTCGCGCGGGAGTCCTACGGGTTCAGGCAACATTCGGTCAGTCAATCTTTCTCGGATTTTATCTCGCCTGCGCCGCGATGCTTGCCCTGATCATTGCCACACGATCACGTGGCGTCGGTCGGGTAGGCTCTGGCGTCTGTGCAATCTTCCTCGCGCTAGCCTCGTTCCTTCCAATGGCTCGGGGATCGATGATCGGGTTGAGCATTGTCATCCTCGTCTTGTTGCTCTTCGCAAAATCGTCAGCACGGTGGGTCATTGTCTTTGGATCGGCGATGTTCATCCTCTTCTTTGTCATCGCCGCACCATACGTACCTAACATCGCGAACTTTTGGAATTCATTCGTGCTCACCGCGTTTGGCGGAGCCTCGGGCGGAACGCAGGCCAGTCAACTGGCGAATTTGGATTATCGGTGGGGAATCGTCGGAACCGGACTCAACATCATCGATCACGCGCCTATCTTGGGATATGGTGATGTCTCCGTCAACGGAACCTGGCCCATCCCGGACGTTGCCAACGTTTTTCTTGAGGTCGGCCTGATTTCCGGACCACTTGGTCTCATCGCGTTTGTCATCTTCGTTGCAAGGTTCCTTTTCCGACTAAATGGCATCTGGCAAGAACAGCGGGGAACCGAGAACCGCTACGCAATCATTGGGTTAATCTGCGTGTACGTCCTAATCCTGGTCTCCTGGCTGGATTCCAGCTGGCCCGGCCAGTTCGCGCAGTTGAGCTGGCTCTTCCTCGGCGTCGTAGGAGGTTGGCGAGTCAATCCCTCAAAAAATCTCGTTGTCGCGCCGTCCTATCGCTACCAATCTGCAACCGCGGATCGGCGCCCGGTCCTCGTTCGTTCGCATAGTCGGTGAATGACGACACCCGTGCCATCGACTATGGCGGCAAAGGACTGATGACAATGCGGGTAATCTACTTCACTTCACCGTCCTTCTTGGATCCGGCACTCCATTTAGTGCGCGAGCTGAGCCAACTTGTCGAACTTCATCTCGTGCTGGAAATCACCCCCGAGGGATGGTTGAATGGTCCATTCGACATACCGCGGCTACCGCTTCCCTCTGGCATTGTCCCGGCGGCAGCGGTCCTTAACGATCGTTTTCCGCCACGCATTCAGGAGCACTGGCGCGACGTGGCAAGTTTCAACTTCATCGTACATAACTGTCGCCGCGCGGTACACCCGGCCGCCTGGTTCGTGAGCCACCAGGCATTTCGTTTTATGAGAGATCTGCGGCCTTCTGTGATCCACTTCGACGACGTGTCACTTCGCCAGGCCTGGGCAATCCGCGATCTGGGTAATCTCCCCATCGTGCTCGCCATTCACGATCCCGAACCACATAGCGGTGAGCACAATTGGCGAAGAACTCTTACCTGGAAGCTCACTCTAGGCCGAGTGCGCGAGTTTATCCTGCACAACCACGGTGCCACGACGACTTTCGCCCAGCAAAACCGAATCGCGCCCAACCGGATCCACGCGGTTCCGTTAGGGGTCTATAACATGTACCGCGAGTGGGCCGCGGGTGGCGAAGCTGACCTGCTGCCAACAAACGCGACGGTGTTGTTCTTTGGCCGAGTTTCCCCCTACAAAGGACTCGAATCCCTCTACCAAGCGGCGCCTCGAGTGGCGGGAGCCGTTCCCGGCGTACACTTTATCGTCGCCGGCCGTCGCGTCCCAGGCTATAGCCCGCCTTCCCCACCGCCTTTGCCGAACGGCGGGCGGATCGAAGTAATCGACGAATATATCCCCAACCAACGCCTGGCCGAATTGTTTCAGCAAGCGACCGTGGTCGTCTGTCCATACACCGATGCAACGCAAAGCGGGGTGGTTCTCACGGCCTACGCGTTCGGCAAACCAGTCGTCGCCACGAGCGTCGGGGGTCTTCCGGAGTACGTCAAGACAGGCGAGACTGGTCTCCTGGTGCCACCGCGAGACCCGGAGGCGCTGGCAACCGCGCTGACGAGCATCCTCGCCAACGACGGCCTTCGGTCGCAGATCAAAGCCGGAATCGCCCGGTCGGCGAAAGGAGAACTTGCCTGGAAAGTCATCGCTCGGAAAACCGTCGAGGTGTACGAGGGTATCAGCTGACGAGGATGGTGCTCCATTCAAATTACCTTATCGATAGGAGGCACACGATCTATGGCTATTCGAAGGTACATCCCGGTTTGGCTACATTGGTGGTGGGCATTGATACTCGGCTCGGCGCTAGTTACCGCGTTGACGTTCACTATCGTTTCCCGTCACCCTCCAGTCTACCGAACCACCGCGACGCTCTTCATTAACCAGGTCTCGACAACTGGTAGCGTCAGCTATCAAGACGCCCTGCTCAATCAGTCGTTGGTCTTTACGTACAGCCAGATGCTCGTCAAGCCAGTCGTGCTGGACGAAGTCGCGAGGCGGTTAAGTCTGCCCTACAGTTCCACCGATCTCGCCGGCATGATCTCCATCCGACCGGTTGCTTCAACTCAACTGATTGACATCACAGTTTCCGGAAGCAACCCCACGCAAGCCCGGGACATCGCCAACACGGTGGCCCTGGTCTTCATCGCCCAGGAGCAGCCTTACCTCCCGACGGCGCAAATGACCAGCGCCATCAGACTCGACCAGCCCGCCTTGCTTCCCACGTCGCAGTCCGGCCTCGGACCGAAGGCTTACGCGGCGGGGGCCGGCGTCGCGGTATTGGTTGTCCTACTCGGCGTCATTGCGTTGATCGAAGATCTCCGTCCCACTGTCCGGACACCCGAAGACGTCGAGGAATCGACTTCCCTGGGGGTCCTCGGTTCGGTTTCCCACATTCCGCTGCCGACGAACCCATCCATCAGTTGGCAGCAACTACACCGGGCGTCGGAAACCTACCGATTGATCCGCGCCAATCTTAGCTTCGCGTGTAACGGGGATACCGTAACCACACTTCTCGTGACGAGCGCGGTTCCCGACGAGGGAAAGTCGACGACCGCCAGCAATCTGGCTATCGTCCTGGCGCAGGCCGGAAAACGGGTCATCCTGGTCGACGCGGATCTCCGAGCGCCAGACGTGCACCGCATCTTCAACCTATCCAACGACCGCGGATTTGCCGACCTGCTCACCTCCGACGACGACGACATTCACCGGTATCTCCAACCTTCCAGGACCGAAGGCCTGCGCATCCTCACCTCCGGATCGCCACCGGAAAACCCCGCCGAACTACTCGAGTCAACCCGAGTGGTCGGCGTCCTGGAGTTGCTGAAAGCCGAGGCCGACGTCGTCATTTTCGACAGCGCGCCGATCCTCGGGCTTGCGGACTCGGTCGTCCTGGCAAACCGGGTCGACGGGACGATACTGGTCGTCAACGCCGAGCGGACGCCGGCCGAGGCGATTCAGGAGGCGAGCGACCTGCTCCGAAGAAGCGACACCCGACTCCTTGGTGCGATCCTCAACAACACGAGAAACAGCGCCAAACGCTACTACCGCTACCAGGCTCGGGAAAACCATCACCACGTCACCAGTCTGTCCTGAACTCGCGAGTGCCGCCTCACCTTTGGTTTCCGAACCCTGACATGTCCATCCTCACTTTCCCAGTCTCGTGGTTAGCCGGCGGCCATCCGCTCGCGGTGATCGCGTGGCAGCAGGTCCGGGTCGAACCTTTGCGAAAGGACCAATCACCATGCTGAAAATTGGTATCGTGGGCTGCGGCTACTGGGGTGCGAAGCACATCCGAAGCCTATTTGAGATGGGGGAATGCGAAGTCGTGGCCTGCGACCAGGATACCCGGCGTTTGCACGACATCGCGCGGCGCTATCCATCGATCGCAACCACCGACCGGTTCGAAGACTTACTTAACCCTGATGTTGCCGGGCTGATCATCGCCACGCCAATATCGACTCACTACACGCTGGCCCGCGCGGCCCTCCGAAGCGGTCGCGACGTCCTCGTGGAGAAGCCACTGACTAACGATCTCGTCCAGGCCGCGGAGTTGGTCAACCTCGCGGAGCGAGAAAACGCAGTCCTGATGGTGGGCCATACCTTCATCTACAATCCAGCCGTCGGGGCTGTCCGCCAATTGATATCGAGTGGCGAATTGGGAGACATCTGCTACATCGATTCGGCACGTCTGAACCTTGGCCTCGTCCAGAAAGACGCCAACGTCCTCTGGGATCTCGCTCCCCACGATCTATCGATCATTCTGTACCTCCTGGGAATGGATCCGACCGTGATCAGCGCGCGGGGGGCCGCGCACCTCGATCACCGCACTCACGATAACGCCTACCTGGACCTGACCTTTCCCAACGGCACGCTCGCGCACATTCACGTTAGCTGGCTCGAGCCGTGCAAGGTACGCCGAATCACCATCGTAGGCAGCCGAAAAATGGTGGTCTACGATGATATCGCTCTAACCGAAAAAGTCTGGCTCTACGATCGGCGAGTCACCCGCTCCCATCACACCGATAAGTACGACGACTTCCATCTCTCCTACCACTATGGCAACACCACGATTCTTCACATACCCGACGATGAGCCCTTACAAGTGGAACAACGGGAATTCTTGAGTTGCATCGAAGAGCGTCGCCGGCCGGTCAGTGGTAGTTTTCTTGGGCTCCGCGTGGTCACCCTCCTGGAAGCCGCGCAGTATTCCCTGCGAACCGGTGGAGAGAGGGTCGCCGTCGGCAAGTTGCTGACCTCCGACGAGGCCGATCTGAGGCCACGCATTCAAGAAATGCTGGCTGGACGTTTATCGCCGGGGGTGGAGTCCGGCGACAACAATCATCCCCTCACGAGCCAGCGATCATGATCAAACGAGTCAAATCGGCGAGACAGCCTCCGGAGCAGTCGGGCGTCGTGCCCCAAGTCAGCCATTGGGGATGGTACGAGAGGGGAAAACCGATCATCGATCGCGTTCTCGCCCTCATCGGTCTTATCCTGGCTTTTCCGCTTTTGGTGGCGATCGCCGTTGTGATTCGTCTCGACTCACCCGGCCCGATCATCTTCCGTCAGCGTCGCGTCGGTAAGAATGGCGACGAGTTCACCATGTATAAGTTCCGAACGATGGTGACCCGGGCTGACGACTCCTTGCACCGCGCCGCGGTCCAGCGGTTCTTTCAGGCCCGGTCATTGAGCGAAGCCGGCCTCACGACATTTAAGCTGCAACACGATCCCCGAATCACCCGGATCGGGCGGGTTCTTCGCGCGACGAGCCTGGACGAAGTCTTACAGCTTGTCAACGTCCTCAAAGGCGAGATGAGCCTGGTTGGCCCGCGTCCTCCGATTGCCTACGAAACCGAGATGTACCAATCGCACCACTGGCGTCGGATGGCAGTTCAGCCCGGCATAACCGGCGTCTGGCAGGTGTACGGTCGATCGCGGGTGTCCTTCGAAGAGATGGTCGCGATGGACCTTGACTACATCGCTCACCGCTCGCTCTTCCTCGATCTCAAGCTCATCCTGCTGACCTTCGGAGTGGTCGTCAATCGAAAGGGAGGAGGATAGACGCGACAATGACCCGACAGATTCCCGTTCTCTTTCTGGAACCGACCCTCGAACCTGGTGGCGCCGAGCACGTTCTCTTCAATCTAATCACCAGACTCGATGGCGCACGCTTCAAGCCAATTGTTGGGTGTTTGAAGGCGCCGGGAGCGATCGGCAAAGCACTCGCGGCACAAGGCGTCCCGGTCTACCACGACCTGCTTCCTTCTCGTTTCGCCGTGGCGCGGCTTCCGTCACTTGTCAGGCTGATGCGTCGGCATAAGGTGCTGGTTGTCCACACGACAACCCAGCCATTAAACACCTTCTGGGCGGTCCTTGCCGGTCGATTGGCCTTCGTTCCGGTACAGGTCACGACTATCCACAACACCTGGGGACTGGGCCACTCCCGTCGGATGTCCCTGGTCGACCGAGTCGTATTGCCGAGGATCGACACGGTCGTGGCCCTCGCCGAATCCCACCGCCAATACCTCAACGAAAGAGGCGTGGATCCCAGAAAGGTCGAGGTTATTTCAAATGGCATCGACTTGTCTCACTTCAAGCGGACAACCAGCCTGAAGCGAGCGGACCTGGGACTACCCGACAACGTGCCGGTCGTCGGGGTCGTCGCGCGGCTTCGACCAGAGAAAAGTCACGAGACCTTTCTCCGCGCCGCGGTGATCACTCGCGCCGAGGTACCCGCCACCCACTTTGTCCTTGTCGGCGACGGATCCGAGCGAGCCCGCCTCGAAAAGCTCACTCACACGCTGGGTCTGGAAGATCAGGTCCACTTCCTCGGACAGCGTGACGACGTCGCGGACGTTTTGCCACTGTTGGACGTCTCGGTTCTTCCGTCGCGGACCGAGGCACTTCCCCTGGCTATTCTGGAGTCAATGGCCGCCGGGGTTCCGATTGTCGCTACCAACGTCGGTTCCGTCCATGAATTGGTTAGCACCGGGTACAACGGAGTGGTCGTGCCTCGAAATGATGTCGGCGCGCTCGCCACGGCAATGGTTGGTGTGCTGAGGGACCCGGACGACGCTCGTCGAATGGCGGAAAACGGCCGAAAGCGCGTTGAGCAGTACGACGTTCAGCGCATGGTTCAACAAATGGAAGACCTGTTCGAGCGACTGCTCCGGGAAAAATCGGAACTTCGCTCGTCACCCACGATGACGACCGGTTGACCTCGCTTCACATCCAGACGCTTGATACGAGTTCCACGAGCTCGTTGAAGGCAGCTAAGTTCAAGAAGGAAGGGAACCATGCGCGTTCTCGTCCTCACCAACATGTACCCCCACGCGAAGAATCCGTCCCTCGGAATCTTCGTCAAACAACAAGTGGAGTCGGTGAGAAACCTCGGAGTCGATGTCGACGTCCTTTTCGTGAACGGTCCGGAGAGCAAACTGAACTACCTGCGCGGGACCGTGGACGTGGCGCGACTGGTTGCCGCGGAACGCTATGATCTCGTCCACGCCCATTACGTCTTCTCCGGCTACGTCGCCCGGGCACAGTTTCGCTGTCCGATCGTCTTGACCCACCACGGCATCGAGGCGCTCACCGGATGGCAGCGGTATTTGTGCAAGGCCATCACGCCGCTGGTCGATCGCGTTATCGCGGTATCAGCGCAGGTGAAATCCGTTATTGGCAACCCAAAGATTCGGGTCATCCCATGCGGCGTCGATACGGAGCTGTTCCGGCCCGGAGATGTCGTCGCCAGCCGCCGCGCCCTCGGCCTTCCCCGGGATCGGAAACTCATCCTCTGGGCGGCGGCCATGCGACCGGAAAAGCGTCTTGACCGCGCCCAACGCGCGGTTGCGTTGCTCCAGGAGCGCCTGCCGGAGGCCGAGTTGGTGGTCGCGTCCGGCAAGGCTCCGCCGCAAATTCCGATCTTTATGAACGCTTGCGACGCGCTCGTGCTGACGTCCGAGGCCGAGGGCAGCCCCCAGGTTGTGAAGGAAGCAATGGCCTGCAATCTACCAGTGGTATCGGTCGACGTTGGCGACGTAGCCGAAGTGATCGGCAGGACGAGTGGCTGCTACATCGCCAGTAAGGATCCGGCCGACATCGCGCTCAAGCTGGAAGCTGCCCTTCGACAAGGTCAGCGCACGGACGGGCGCGATGCAATCGAACACCTTAGTTTGGCCAATACTGCTTCGCAAATCATCGACGTCTACCGAGACGTGACGAACCGAACGTCGAAAAAAGGAAAGTCGCTATGATCCCTCTGGTCGACCTTCGCGCTCAGTATCAACTGCTGAAGGACGAGATTCGCGGCGAATTCGACGCAATCCTCGAAGGCATGGAACTGGTGCCCGGTCGGAACTCCCGTGCCTTTGAAGAGGAGTTCGCGAACTACCTGGGCGCGCGTCACGCGATTGGCGTCGGCTCGGGTACCGATGCCCTCTACCTGGCTTTGCGAGCGTGCGGGATCGGGGCAGACGACGAAGTCATCACCGTCTCGAACACCTTCATCGCCACGGTCGAGGCGATCGCCTTGGCCGGCGCCCGGCCGGTGTTTGTCGATATCGATCCGGTGACCTACACCCTGGATGTCAATCAGATGACCCGGGCGATTACTCCGCGCACGAAGGCCATTCTCCCGGTTCACCTCTACGGCCAACCCGCCGAGATGGCTCCAATTCTGAACCTCGCGCGGACGCACCGACTCAAAGTAATCGAAGACGCGTGCCAGGCGCACGGCGCCATGTACCGTGGCCGCCCGGCCGGCGTCCTCGGCGATGTTGGGTGCTTTAGCTTCTACGTGAGCAAGAATCTCGGCGCCTATGGCGAGGGAGGCGCCGTGGTCACCAACGACGACTCGATCGCCGATATCATATCCCTCTTGAAAAACCACGGCTCACGGGAGCGCTACCACCACGAATACCTCGGAGTGAACTCACGACTGGACGAGTTACAGGCCGCGGTGTTACGCATCAAGCTGCGACATCTGGACGAATGGAACGATCGTCGAAGGGACCACGCGGCGCTCTATCAGCGGAATCTGGCCGGTTTAGAAATAGTTCTCCCGACCGAACGCGCGGATGCTCACCACGTCTACCATCTTTACGTGATTCGCGTCGAACAGCGGGATGCCTTGCGTGATTGGCTTGCCCGACACGAGGTCGCCACCGGTATTCACTATCCGATCCCGATTCACCAGCAGACCGCGTGTCGGGACATCGTACCGGTCGGCCTGAGTTTGCCGCAGACCGAGTACGCGGCAAGACAGATTCTCTCTCTCCCGCTCTACCCCGAAATGCCCAGCACTGCGATCGACCGGATTACCCAACTGGTGGGCGACTTCTTTGCGTCACCCGCCGCCGAGTACTCCAGCCGCACGCGGGCAAATCGGTCATTGCTGAGTAACTGACGGGAGCGACAAATCTCCCCGGGACACGGAGAGATTCGTCGTCGCTTCGCTCGTCAGAGTGACAACCCGCGATCGTTGCACGTACGGACGAGACTAGCTGAGAGCGGTACTTGGAGGACTCGTCGCCTGGAGGATGCCATGAAGCGAAGAGATCTCGCCGTCTTTCTCATTGTGGGAGCCGCCTTAACGATTACTAAGGGCACCGCTAGCATTTCCGCTCCGTTATCACCAGATCCCGAGGATCGTCGTTTCCCATTTCCCCGCCTGGCGAACGTCTATTATGGCCCCATTAGTAGAGCGCACGTCCTCCCGCTCGCGAGGTACGATCTGCTGATTTGTTCTGGCGAGCACTTTGCCAGTGCCCGGTTTGCTGCGATTAGGGACGCCAACCCAAACGTCAAGATTCTCCCCTACATCGACTCGGTGACCGGATCCTTCGCCGACCCGGGCGGTCCCCGGGACACGGTAGGATTCTCGAACAACTGGTTTCTCCAAACGTCGAATGGCTCCAACATCGTCTTCGAGCATCGCATGACCAACTGCTCGGATCTCTGTCCAACGAACGCGAAAGGCCAGCGTTGGACCGACTTCCTCGCCCAGTGGGTACACGATAACTACTGGGCGAAGGGCATCGGTGACGGCGTTTTCTTCGATAACTCGTGGAACCTCGTCGACTGGGTGTCCAGCAATGTCGACCTGGGCCACACTGGCGGCAACGACATCCAATCCCGCGGGGGGACCTGGGTCAATCAACACTGGGAAGCCGGAATGCAGAACCTGGTGCGGGCAACCCGTGAATTGTTCGGATCCAACGGAATCGTCGTCTGCAATGGCCCGCTCTATGGCAACACCTGGGAAAATGGTCAGTTGAATGAAGGCTTTATCGATTGGCAGACGCAACTCAACTCCAATAGCTTCTCCGCCAACCTCACCCGCTACTTCGATTGGACCACCAATCATTACGGCAGCGAGTACTACGTCATGTGTCAGGACCCCAACCAGGGATTAGGACTGCAGAGCAATTACTCCGAGATGCGCTACTGGCTAGGGGTGACCTTACTTGGCGATGGCTATTTCACCTTCTCGGGCCCTCAGCCCGGCAGTTACAGCAACATCTGGTGGTATGACGAGTACTCGGTGGACCTGACCAGTGGACGGGCCACCGGGGATGCGAACCGCAAGGGCTACCTGGGCTATCCAAAGACGTCGGCCACGCAACTCCGGAATGGGGTGTGGCGTCGGGACTTCGACAATGGCATCGTGCTGGTGAACACCACCGGGTCCACCCAGGGAGTGAGCCTGGAGACAACCTATCGGCGAATCAGCGGGACCCAGGACCCGTCGGTCAATAATGGCGCCCTCGTCTCCAGCGTCTCCCTTCAGAACCAGAATACGATCATCCTCTTGCGGAGAACCGCTCCCCCGATCAGCCTAACCGCGACGTGACCGTCAGCCCGAGGCCACGAAGAACCGGTCTTCCGGTCCGGTCACGCTCACTATCAGTATTGGCAGGGCACTAATGGACCATGCACTACGCGTTGGGGTACTGCTAGGGACACTGGATCAACCCAACTGGGTTCACCAGTCCATTCGGGAGATCCAGGCGTCGGGGGTTGCCCAGATTGTCACCAGCTTTGTTGTACGGTCGCACCATCCAAAGGTCACCGCGACCACGAACGCGCCGGTCGACCCGCATCTGCTCTACAAGCTTTATACCCGACTTGATGCTCGGCTGTTTCGGAACGAGGTCGATGCACTCGCGACAAGGTCGGTGTACGACCTCCTTTCCGGCTACCCTCAACTCGAAGTGACCCTTGATCGGTCTGACGATAATACGTCGTGGTCACTCGCCAAGGGAGAGCTTACCAACGCACGCGCGTTCGGCCTCGACGTACTGCTGAGTGTCGAGGAGACATTCACCCCTGACCACCTTGCGCCATTTGCGGTCGCGGCACGCTACGGGGTTTGGTCCTATCACCTCGGTGATCGGCTGGAAACGAAAGGTGGCCCCGGTGGATTCTGGGAAGTCATGGACTGTCGGCCCCTCACCGGCTCACTATTGGCGATGACCAGCGGCGATCCGCCCAGGAGCAGGATCATCTACCGATCGTACGCTCCATCGGATAACCGTTCGGTCCGGCGCAGCCAGAACAATTACTACTGGAAAACGGCAGACTTTGCCCTTAGAAAGCTGCGCAACTTATACGAGAACGGAGAGTGCGCCCTCGCCGACGTATCATCGGATTCGAGCGTTCCGATTCCTCCTCGATACTCTCGTATCCCCAATAATCGAGAAATGCTCCGTCTCCTTGGACGGTTGGCGACCAACTATGTGCGAGGCAAAGTCGACCAGTTCATTCGCGCCCCGCAATGGTTTATGGCTTTCAGCCGGAACGGTCCCGGGGAATCGGGAATCCGCGAGGTAGGATCCTGGACGTCGCTTGTGCCACCGATCGGCCGCGAATGGGCCGATCCTTTTCCGATCCATTGGCGAGATCACAACTTTATCTTCTTCGAAGAATACGTAGCAAAAAGCCGGAAAGCGCACATTTCAGTAGTCGAAATTGATTCCAGCGGGCGGTTCAAAGAACCAACCGTCGTCCTGGCCCGCGACTATCACCTGTCGTATCCTTTCGTCTTCGAGTGGGAAGGCCAGCACTACATGATTCCCGAGACCTCGCAGAATCAGACCGTGGAGGTCTACCGGGCCGAGAATTTCCCCTACTCGTGGAAGCTTGAAGCGGTGTTGCTCGATAACATCCGCGCCGTCGACGCGACAATCGCGGAGATCTGGGGCCGTTGGTGGATGTTTGTCAACGTCGCGGTGGAGGGCGCGTCCACCGCGGATGAACTGCACCTCTACTACGCCGACGGGCCGCTCGGCCCGTGGACCCCCCATCGTACCAATCCGGTGAAGTCCGACGTTCGATCCACTCGTCCCGCGGGCCGAATCTTTCTGAGTGACGGAACCTACATCCGACCAAGTCAGGATTGCGGGGAGCGCTATGGCCACGCGATTGTCCTCAATCGCATCCGCCGGCTCGACCTCAATGGCTACCTGGAACAGGAGATCGGGCGAATCGAACCAGCGCGACCGGGAGAACTTCTCGGTGTTCATACCCTGAACGTCTGGGGTAACCTGACCTGTATCGACGGGGAAGTCAAGCGATCAAGACTCCTTCATCGCTTCCGGCGTCCCTCGTTTGACGAGTCTCCCCTCCACGTTGACAGCCAACTTCCGAGAGCCGGCGAAGCCGGTGCAAATCCGACGAACCCACTGGGGTTGCGGGTTGGAGCGATCCCCTAGCCACGAAATCACGGAAACGTCTGATTCACCTTTACGTCAGGTGATCCGGCGTGCAGCGCGGCAACCTCGCGCCGTCGGTCAGCAAGCGGGGGAGTGGCAGAACAAGTGAGGACGCACGTCGTCCAGGCATCGGGCCAGCCCCTGATCGGTGCGCACCACGAGGTGCGCGTAGTGATCGCTCGCCAGCCATGGGGTGAAATCTGCCTTCTGGCGCTCAAAGATCTCCCAGCGGCCGTCGGACACGCTTGTCGCGTCGCCCTCTCGGCGATCCAGACGTCGGTGGATTTCGTCCTCCGAACAAGCACATTCTAGAGCGACAAGGCGCACTCCTTCCTCCTCGGCGAGTTGTCGCGCCTGGTCGCGCTCGGCCTGGTGCTTAAACGACGCGTCGAGGATGACCGAGAGCCCGCGAGCGAGCCAGGCTCGGGCGTCGGCAAAGAGCGCGTCGTAGGTTTGGCGTGAGAACTCCTCGGCATAGATGCCTTCGCCGAAGGCTTCGGAGCGATGCTCGCTGGGGGACAATCCAGCCAGTCGCTTTCGCGTGACGTCTGACGAGAGATAGACGAGTCCGAATCGTCGAGCAAGTTCCCGCGCCAGCGTGGTCTTGCCGGTTCCCATCAGCCCGCTCGTCAGAAGCAGTGTCGGATGTAAACCATTCGCGGCGTGGGTAAGCGCGACGTCAAAGTAGATGCTGGCCTCATCTCGCGCGGCCGCGCGCTCGTCGAGCGTAAAGCCGGGATCGTCTAACTTGAAACTCTCGACTTTGGCCCGGACCACCGCCCGGTAGCAGGTGTAGAAGGTGAGCAGAGAGTCCGCGATGTCGTCACCGGACGCTTGCCGGTAGGCGTCGACGAAGTGCCAGGCCAGATCCGACCGTCCAAAATGTTCGAGATCCATCGCCAGGAAGGCAACTTCCGAGGCCACATCGCCGTAGCGAAAACGATCGTTGAACTCGATGCAGTCGAAAATCTGAACCTCGTCGCCCAGGCAGATGCTGTCGGCGTGCAGGTCGCCGTGACAGTCGCGGATGCGCTGTCGAGCAATTCGCTCGGCAAAGAGCCGCGCGTTCTGACTCAGAAAATCGTCGGTGTAGGCGTGGATTCGCGCCAGCCGATCAGCGGCGACGGTCCGGCCAACGTAAGGGGCAAGCTGGCGGAAGTTCTCCTCGGTGTTGCCCCGAATTGTTTGCGGATCTCCAAAGCCGTCGATCTCACCACCGGTTTGAGCAACCCGGTGAAACTGGGCAACCTGCTGGGCCACCTCCCGGATCTGTTCGGCGGTCACCTCGTCTCGGCGCAACAGGGTCGAGAGCAGACGATCCTCCGTCAGGCGTCGCATCACCACGCACCACTCCACCGGCTCGCCCGCCCCACCGACTCGGGTGCCCGCGGGCGTCGCGACGATTGGCTCAACGCCGAGGTACAGGTCCGGCGCCAGCCGGCGATTCAACTCGACCTCGCGCCGACAGAAGTGTTCGCGAAGCCCCAGCGTCGAATAGTCCAGGAAGCCGAGGTTGACTGGCTTCTTGACTTTATAGGCGCGAGAGCCGACGAGGAAGATAAAGGAGATGTGAGTCTGCACCAACGATACCCGGTCGGCGGTTACCGGATAGACCTCAGGATTGAGCATGGCGCGAATGAGCGGGGCTAACCTGTTCACGCTTTCCGCCATCGCGATACCTCCGAACCAGTCACCTCCGCGAGAATAGCCGACAAGGGTAACCAACGCGGTTGTTCAAGGTTTCTCAAACGTTACAGTGTCGGACTGGTGGTCGGGATCCGACCGGACGTGAACCCCGATTCTTCAGGTCGCGTGTGGTTCATCAGCAGGATTTTTCAGGCGTTATCCCGGCTGAAGTAGCAATACTCAATTGCGAGATGTTCTCCGGCGCGACAACGATTCAATTCCAAAGCGCCAGCGGCGTCTTCGGGGCCACGATCGACGAGGGAGGTAACAATGATCGCGAGGTATCAGGCGAAAGCCGGAGCGACGATCGACGACGAGCGCGAAGGCAGATTCTTTCTTGCTCGTCTTAATCGGATAGTCGGACTTCTTCCTCCGCGAGGCGCCGGATTCGACGGCGAGCGCCTCCTTCGATGGGCACTATTTTCGACATACGTGGATTGTCGCGAGGCTGGCCAGGAGCGGGCGGCGCAGGACATCCTCAGAAACCACGAGCGATTTGGCGGCTAGTCGGCTAAGAGCGCCATCCGGCCGGCTCAGTGTCCTTCCCGATCAATCTCCTTCCGGAGTCCGAGCCGGGAAATGCGCCGGACAAACTGGCTTCGGAAGCGAAGCCAGAGGTTGGTGACGTCGCCGCCACTCCTCGCGGCCGGCCGGCCAAAGACCTGCTCTTCGTACTGGTCGGCGATTCCATCGATCGCGTCCGACGCATCCGGAAGAGCCTGACTGAGCGCGCGGGCGTACTCGCGCGGAGTCTGGGTACCTTTCGGACCGACTCCGAGGAGGGTCGCGAGGCGCGTCATTTTCACATATGCGACGACCGGGCCGGGTAATTGTCGCAAGTCCTTTTCCCAGGAGTAGCGCGCGATAAACGCGGCGAGGCCGGCGAGGCCAAGACCTCCAATGTAGGGTAACGCCGGCCGAGCGTCGACGACTATAGGCGCGACCGAACGGGATCCGGGCAGGAGATCCCCGGACGAAAGGGTCGGGATAGGAGACGCCACCGGCGTGCTTGGCGGCATCGTCGCGACTGGATCAGGTATCGGAGTCGGCGTCGCCGGCACCGTGGTCCGCGGGACCGACACGCCGCGCGGAAACGTCGGCCAGCCGGCGGTTGCATCGAAGGGAATCCAGCCGTAATCGGGAAAGTAAACTTCGGTCCAGGAGTGAGCGTTCGCGTCCTGGACAAGGTAGGTGGCGTCGCCTTGCGCTTGGCCGGTAGCGTAGCCGGCGACGACCCGCGACGGAATACCGACGGTTCGCAGCAGCACCGCCATTGCCGACGCGAAGTAGTCGCAGTAGCCGGCCTTCGTGACGAACAAAAAGTAGTCCACCCCGTCACGATTCGCTGGAGGTACCGGTACGTCCAACGCGTAGGTCAGCGTTTTGAGATAACTCTCAATCGCGGCCGCCTTGTCGTAAACGTTCGACTTACGGGTGGTTAACCGGAAGGCGAGCCGCCGAACTCGCCAGGGAATGCGCGGGAGGGCGAGATAGCGTTGGCGAACGTCGGAAGGATAAGTTCGGCCAGCCCGACGCAAATCGTCGACGGTCGCGGTCGAGACGTTCGAGGTAACGATGTACTGGGTCCCCGGTAAGAGAATGTCTTTGGAAAGCGCCGAGACGACGTCAACGCTGTCCGCGGTGTCCGAGGTATACATCTCGAGCGTCGCCGGACGGTCGAACTGGATCGGCAGCTCCGCGCCTACGAGATAGTTCCCCCGGGGTTGGAGAACGGTAATCTTCTGGGTCTGCAGCGCCCGACTCTTGAGCGCGGGATCCTGCTGAATCGGCGTTCCCGCCGGCAGGCTGCGACTCTGAATTGGCTCACTACTCCGCCAGCCGTGTCCGGTGTACTGGTCATAAGTAATGGCACGCCAGTATTCGGGAAGGGACGAGGCAATCTCCAGAACCGGGATCGTCGCGAGATGGAACGAACCATGAAGAATGAGCGACGTGTTGAACCCGCTCAGCGAGGCAACATTTGCGGCGCGCAGGCCGCCAAACATCCTGTAGAACTCGCCCTGCGCCTTCAACCAGGCATCGCGAACCGGCGTCGGGGCGGAGGCTGACGCTTTTGACGTCAAAGTCGTGGGAGCGAGCCAGCCAAGCCCGACCAACGCTAACGACACCGGCATACCCACGAGGATGGCCCGCCGAGAAATGCCCGCCGGCTCCCGCAAACCCGCGCTGGCCCAGGTGTCGCGCTGGCGTTGGAGATTGACCCCTGCCGCGAGGATCAACGCGGCCAGGAATTGGGCGACTGCATAGCGGGACAGACTCGGAAAAGCCATCAGGACGAGCAACAGGCTAAATACGCCAGCGGTGACCGGCAACCATACCTGCTGTCTCCTGATGACGAGCCAGGTACTCGCGTAACCGATCGCCCAGGAAATTTCGCTGAGGAGCAAGAGAAACAAGCGGTTATCCGTTGCCTGATGGCCGGTAGTCACCGCTCCGAACCAGGTTACAAACTCCTGAATGAGTTGAGCGACGTGCTGGGTCAAGTTGGGATCCGAAGGCACGCTCGGGGTCGTGAGAGCAACCAGACCGGCGACGACCGCCGCTCCGGTCAGACTGGTCGCTAGGTGGGTGGGACCGGGGAGACTGCCGACGAGTAAAACGGTCAGTGCCAATCCGATCGCGGCTAACCCGACCCAGGCGACCATCCCAAAGGGGAGGCTGGGATCGAGATGGGCGACCGCGACCGCTCGAGCCGGAGCGAGGATGACCACGGCGAGGAGAAGGATATTGGCCAACGTCGTCGGTGACCAGGAACGAAGCATGCGCTATTCCCTCGATATCAGGTTGCCAGTTCAGCGTCCCGTCAAGATGGCGCCAGAACATTAGGACGCTGGTCGAAAATGACATAGCGTATTAGCTGATCTATTCGTCCCCTTTGTGAGTGAGTTACTTCGCGGTAAGCGTACCGAGAGTCGGCCAGCCGGACCGCTCCGTCCTGAAAGATGATCGGGCGAACAATCAGAGGATTGATTGGCTCGCGATTAGGAGTCTACTCGCTAAACATAAATTATTCAGGAACCGGTGTAATAACTTTACGCGGAATTTGTTATGAATGTGCTACAGGCCCTCCCACGGTAGCCCGCGAACCAGAAGGCCGCGCTCACTCATCGGAGGATGCCGAAGATCTCCCCTCGTCACGTCCTCATCAGTTTAGCTGCAGACCCGGGGTCACCGGATCCGGTCGGCAGAACCGGGAGCGACATCAGCGACACTTCCAGAACCGGACGTATCTCGAGCCTGAGGAATCGCGAAGAACTTGCGGGCCCAAAGCGCCACGTAAACCAATCCGACGAGCGCTGGTACCTCGATCAGCGGGCCAACGACCGCGGCGAGCGCCTCGCCACTGCCGATGCCAAAGACCCCAATCGCCACTGCGATCGCCAGCTCGAAGTTATTCCCGGCAGCGGTAAAGGCGAGGGTCACGCTGTGCTCGTAGGAGTAACCCGCGCGCCAGGCCGACCAGAAGGCAACACTGAACATGACCGCGAAGTAACCAACCAGGGGAATAGCGATTCGGAGAACGTCGAACGGAAGGCTGAGGATCACCTGCCCTTTGAGGCTAAACATAACAACGATCGTGAACAGCAGCGCGTAGAGGGCGGTGGGAGCGATGCGCGGAACGAATCGCTGCTCATACCATTCCCGGCCTCGAGTACGCAAGCCGACGTAGCGCGTGAGCGCGCCGGCCGCGAGAGGAATGCCCAGGTAGATCAAGACATTACGCGCGATTTCCCAGAATCCGATCTGAACGATCGTGCCGGTGCCCAGGCCCAGCCAGGCCGGGATCAAGGTGACGAACAGGTAAGCGTAAAAGGAATACGCGACAACCTGAAAGATCGAGTTAAGCGCGACGAGCACCGCGGCGGCCTCGGAATGTCCTCCCGCGAGATGGTTCCAGATCAGCACCATCGCGATGCAGCGGGCTAGCCCAATCATAATCAGCCCGGTCCGATACTCCGGTTTATCCGGGAGAAAGATCCAGGCGAAGGCAAACATAACGATGGGCCCGAGCAGCCAGTTCATCAGCAGGGAGTGGCCGAACATCTTCCAGGCACCTCGAAGTTGGCCCAACTCCTCGTAGCGCACTCGCGCCAGCACCGGATACATCATCCAGAGCAGACCGATTCCAATCGGAATTGAAACGTCGTCAAACTGGATATTGTTCAGCGTGGTCGCCAGGCTGGGAAACACGTCGCCGGCGAGCAAACCAATCGCCATCGCGAGGAAGATCCAGACCGGCAGAAAGCGATCCAGAAACGAAAGGCGCGCCACCACATTAGTGGGAACGATCGCTTCCTGGGGAGTGGAAGTGGTTGCCATTCTGACCTCGCTCGAAAGATCATCAAATGATGATATATTGCGCAACGACAACCGGTTTACGGACGGCCTAACGGCTGGCCATCCGGCGTGCAACCCGCCGGACGCGGGTCAAAGCCGGTCAGGTCGAGGATAGTCGATAGTCGCGCCAGTAGACGATCGGCGGCCTCGGGTTCTAATCGGTAGTAAATCCAACGGGCGTCGACGTCGTCGCGGCGCGCCTGAACCAAACCGGCCCGCCGCAAGACCCGCAGGTGATTCGAGACCAGGCTCTGGGACAACCCCAAGGCCGCTTCAATTTCACAGACGCAACGCTCCGATTCGCGCAGCAGAGCGACAATCTGGAGACGATTGGGCTCGGCCAGCGCTCGGATCTGCTCGGCCAGGCCCTCAGCATCTGCCAGGGGCCGCGCCGGAGCGGTGAGAACCGGAAGCTTGAGCATGATCGATTTCCTCCGCAAATATATTAGTATCTGTTAATATGTATTGTCAAGAGATGATTGAGCCCGATCCGTAGATGACATGCTCAATCGCGAACGCGTTGTGAGATCAACAAGCTCGTTACCGGGAAGGCTTGACCTTCCAGTAACTGGAACCATTAGGATGATTCTATGACAACACACCTGACGATTGGCGCGGTGGCGCGCCTTGCCGACGTTCCCGCGAAGACGATTCGCTTCTATGAGGAGGCCGGGGTACTCCCGGAAGCCGGGCGGTCCGAGAGCGGCTACCGGCTGTATACCTCCGACGACGTGCGACGGATCCGCCTGATCCGTCGCGCCCGGATCCTGGGGTTGGGGCTGCGCGAGGTCAAGGAGCTCGCCGACCTCGCCTTCGCCGAGAGCTGTCAGACGTTCGAAGCAGAGCTACTTCGGGTAATCGATCGGCGCCTGGCGGAGATCGATCGGACGATGGCCGACCTCGTCGGGCTGAAAGACGACCTCGGGCAGCTCAAGGCCTCGCTCGTGCCGACCGCCCCGTGCGACGAGTCGTGTCGGGCGGATGAGTGCGTCACCTGTCGGTTCATCGACGACTGAGCAGTGGTCGGTACCGCGTGCATCGTCTGGTGTGGGTCAGACATCTCATTGATTTTTGGAGGCTTTCCATGGCAATCGACGTTCAGACGAATCGGGTGAGCGAGGCGACTTTAACGGTTGCTGAGCGCGAATTGGCGAGCATCGGCGCCAGCGTGGGGGCCGGCTGCCAGCCGTGCCTGGAGCACCACCTGCAAGCCGGTCAGGCGGCGGGGCTGTCGTCCGCGCAGTTATTGCAGGCACTTGCCGACGCCGAGTGCGTCAAGCGCAGCGCCTACAACCAGCTCGCCGCGCGCGGTCGGGTTCTCCTCGACGAGTCCGTTGAGGAGCCGGCCGACTGCTGTAGCGACTCCAATCGTGCGAAGGAGTTCGTCTCAATCGGCTCGGCGATCGGCGCAAACTCGCTGGCCAACCTTCACAAGCACGTGGACGCGGCCGAGGCGGTCGGGCTGAGCGCGGCCCAGATCGCGGCTGCGATCAAGGTCGCCCAGGCCGTCCAGCGCCACGCCGCCTCAGTGACCGCCGACGACGCGGCAGCGCTCGTTCACGGCAGCGTTCCGACGTCGGCGAGGGAGCCAATCTGGCTGACCAGTCCGAGTGGGACCGAGCAAAGCTCCTGCTGCGGCCCGAGCTGCGGCTGCAAGTCGGAGTAACCCCCCGTACTGCCGTCCCGTGCCTGCCGCGGATCGTCGCTTCGCGACCGATCGCGGCAGGCATCTCGGTTAACGGGCTCAACGGCCAAGGCGATTGACGGTGAGTCGTTTTTCAGGAGATTGTCCGGTTAGCCCGCGGGCTTTTCAGGCGATAGGGAGGGCCGTTTCCCCATAATAGGTCTCAACGTTGATTATGGGCCAAACGGAGCAACCGTGATGACGGCAATGGACGACCTTCTCCAGGCCAGCGCCGCGCTGCACAACCACCTCTGCCCTCGGCAGGTCCTGGGTGTCCGCATGGGGCTCCTCGCGGCGGATCTGCTGGGGCTGTCACTGCCCCAGACCGACAAGCGCCTGCTGACCATCGTCGAGACCGACGGCTGCTTTGCCGACGGCATTGCCACCGCGACGAACTGCTGGGTTGGCCACCGTACGCTGCGGGTCGTCGACTACGGCAAGGTCGCCGCGACCTTCGTCGACTCGGAGACGGGTCGGGCGTTCCGGGTTGCTCCCCACCCGCAATCGCGCGCGTGCGCGCCACTCTACGCCGAGGGCGCCCGAGGGCACTGGCAGACCTATCTCTTCGGGTATCAGCGGATGCCAGTGGACCAGTTGTTTATCTGGCGCGAGGTTGCCCTGGTGGACGACGTCCGTGCGATCATCAGCCACCCCAAGGCGCGGGCCGTCTGCACCCGTTGTACCGAGGAGATCGTCAACGAGCGCGAGATCATCCATGACGGAGAGATTCTCTGTCGCGCCTGTGCCGATGGGGCCTACTACCAGAAACCGGCATGGCGTGCAGCCCCTGCTAGGGCTCGTGCACTGGCGCTTCCCTAACGGACGCACGAGCAATTGTGACCACTCGAGAGGAGAATGATGGCTAAATCGCGCATCGTGATCCTGGGCGGAGGATTCGCGGGCCTCCGTCTCCTCTACCGCCTGAGCCAGGCGCTTGCCGACCGCGTCGAGTTGATTCTGGTCGACGAACGCGACACGAGCCTCGCGAAACCGGTCCTTCCCGAGGTCGCGTTCACCGGAACGCCGGTCGCGCACGCGCGCTTTCCCCTCCAACCCATTCTCGAACGGCACGGAGGCACGTTTATCCAGGCAGCGGCCGAGCAGATCGAGCCACGGGCCAGCGAGGTGGCCCTCTCCGATGGTCGGCGTCTGCCCTACGAGTTCCTGGCGATCACCGTCGGCGCGGTGAAGGACTACGACGCGACGCCCGGCTTTCGCGCCCACGGCTATTCTCTCTGCGACGATCGGGAAGCGCCGCGCTTGCACGACGCGCTGGAGCGCTTTCCGGGCGGCCCGGTCGTGATCGGCTCAGCCAAGAGCGCCTGGGGCACGCGGATCGACGTACCGCCGCTCGCCGCTCCGTGCGAGGGGCCGGTGGCCGAGGCGATGTTTATGCTCGACTTTGAGCTGCGCCGCCGCAAGATCCGGTCGTCTAGCTCGATCACCGTCTTCAGCCCGGGCCGGATCTTCTTCGAAGACGTGGGCCCGCGGGTGCACGCCGCCGTCGAGCCGCTAGTGCATCAGCAGGGCATCGTCGTGCAGACCTCCAAGGAGATCAACCGGATCGCCGCGGACCACGTCGAATTTACCGACGGCTCCCAGCTCGCGAGCGCGCTGACAATACTGTTACCGGTGTATGCCGGCAACCCGCTCGTGCGGCGCTCGGGCCTCGGCGACGAGAAGGGCTTCGTCCCGACCGATCGGACCATGCGCCACCTCGATCACCCAAACATCTTCGCGGCGGGCGATGGAACGACCCTGGCCATGCCCAAGCTGGGGCATATCGCGACCCAGCAGGCCGACGTCGCGGCGGCGGCGCTGGTGCGCGAGATCACCGGACAGGGCGAGGTGCCGCCCCTCGCGCCCGAGGTCTTCTGCATCGCCAACCGCGGGGGCGTCGAGGCGACTCTGATCCTCTCAAATACGCTCTACGGTGGAACGACCGACCTCGCGTTCAGCAGCCCGCTCGCGCATCTCATGAAGTGGAGCTTCGATTCCTATTACTTGTATACGCGCGGGCACCTTCCCCCGGACAGTCTCCAAGCGGCACTGGAAGTCGTCCTGCGGAACGTCGTTCGCTCGTGAAGATCAGGGCCCTCACGAATGGGCCGCACCATCCCCCTAAGACAGGAGATAGCACCATGCAGAAGCTTGTCGTGCACATCTTTCACGCCGACGCCGAGTCCTTGAACACCGGCTCGCACGTCTCGGAGCGCATTCGTCAGGTTGCCGCCGACCGAAATGTCCAGCTCGAGGTATTCCTCTTCGGCCCCGCCGAGGCGGCCCTCCTCGACGCATCGTTCGCCGAATACAACACCACCATCGACGACCTCGTCCGAAAAGGCGTGCCCGTCTTTACCTGTCTCAACACCGCCCGGGGCCTGAGCGCCGAGGCGGCATTCGCGGGCCGCGGCATTCAGACGGCCTTCGCGCGGGACAAGTTTGTCGAATACGCCGCCGACGGCGCGACCGTTATCAGCTTCTAGGACGTCGGCACGCCGTGCTGCGAAAGGAACAACAGCCCATGGAATCCGAGTGGTTCTCTCCCACGTGGTTGGCCCAGGCACCCGGCCTGCCTCGCTTCACGGTCCGCGACACGCGATCGGCCCAGGGGGTGCTGGACACCCGGACCAAGCCGATTACCGTCGCCGACCTCGTGAAGTTTCACGGCCACGCCTGCGACGGGCTCGTCCGCGCCGCCTACGCGTTCCGCGCCCTCTTCGACGCCATGCTGGGCCCGGACGAGCCGATCGACCGGACCGACCTCCAGGTCGTTTCGAAAAATAGCCCCTGCCTGGGAGACGTCGCCGCCTACCTCACCGGCGGACGTGTTCGCTTTGGCACCCATCGTCTGGATCCCGATCTCGGCGTCGGCTTCGTGGTCCAGCGCCTCTCGGACGGACTCACCTTCGCGGTTCGCGAAGAGGTCGGCTTCTTCCCGCCGCTCATCTCCGCATGGGAGACCGAGCTACTCGGAAACGATCTGGATGAAGAATCGCGTCGTGAGCTCATCGCGGTCAACGAAGCCCGGCAGTGGGACTGGGTCCGCTTCCAGCTCCTGCCGTCGCGCCCGAGCGACCACTATCACGCTCAGCGGGTGTCCGGAGAGGTGATCCCTACCCCGATCATGACGGCGAGGCGCACCGATGTTGTCAATCGCAACGTCAGCAGCCCGCGTGAATATCGTAGCCCGGACGCGGGCGGCCCGGCGGACCCCACCGCCGCGATTTCACGCGTCGCCGAGCCGACGAAATGGGAACGTCTCTACGACCAGGGGCCCGCCGTGTTGCATCGCCACCACGCACCCGGCGTGACCAACTGAGCGTGTCCGCGACCCAAGCCGGCAACTGGATTTTGTGGCGCCGGCCGACGAGGACGTCGACCGGACACTCTTGGAGGTACCAATGGGTACCGATACAACGACAGACACCTACGACCTGATCATCCTGGGCGGTGGGCCAGCCGGGGGCGCGGCCGCGGAAGCCGCGCTCGCCTTGAAGGCGCGGGTGGCAGTGGTCGAACGCGACCGTCTCGGCGGCACCTGACTCAACTATGGGTGAATTCCCAAGCAGACCCTGGTCAGGGTCACGGAACTCTGGACCCTCGCTCAGCGTTTGGGCGAGTTTGGCATTCAGACCGGTGCGCTCTCGCTCGATTGGCCCACCGCGGTCGCCCGCGCCCGCCGGATCGTCGCCGGCTGCGCGGATCCCAAACCGGCCACCCTGACCGCGCACGGCGCCCAGCTCTTCTTCGGCGCGGCGCGGTTCGAGGACGCTCACACGATCAGCGTAAACGGCCGACGTTTGGTGGGTAAACACATCTTGATCGCGACCGGACTGACCGTCCAACGCTTGCCCATCCCCGGCATCGAGCACGCCATCACCCACGTCGAGGCACTCCAACTGGAGCAGCCCCCGCGCCGACTCGCCATCCTCGGGGGTGGACTGATCGCCATGGAGTTTGCCTACCTCTTCGCGCGAGCGGGGTCTCAGGTGGTGATGGTGGTGCGTCGTGACGTGCTCACCAGGATCGACCGAGAAATACGTGAGAGCGTGGCCGACCATGCCCGCCAGCTCGGCATCGAGATTCGCACCCACAGCCAGGCACGAGCGATCGTACCCGAGGACGACCGGTACCGCGTGCGGATCGAAAGCGAGGACGGTTCTCTCGTCGAGGACGTGTTCGATCGGGTCTTGCTGGCCGCCGGGCAGCTTCCGGCCGTCGCGGGCCTTGGACTGGAGGAGATCGGAGTGACCTGTCACAGCGACGGCATTCCGACCGATAGCGCACTGCGGACCAGCGTGCCAGGGATCTGGGCTGCTGGTGACGTGCGGGCCGGAGCGCTCAAGCTCTCGCAAATCGCTTCCTCCGAGGGACGGCTCGTGGCGCACAACGCCTTGAGTGGCACGGTCAGCGACTTCGACGAGCGGGTTGTCCCGTACCTGATTGGACTCACGCCGCCGGTGGCGGTCGTGGGCCTCGCCGAGGAGGAAGCGCGCGCGGCCGGCTACCAGGTCGGCGTTCACCGGCAAACCTATCGCGAGGTCTGCCCGGCGGGCAACGTGGTCGGCGAACCGGAGGGCTTCCTGAAAGTCGTGTTCGACGCGACGTCCGGGAATCTCCTCGGCGCACACGCTTTCGGGTCGGGGGCGCCGGACCTGGTCCAGCAGATCGCTTTCGCGATGCTTGGAGGGCTTACTCTCCGGCAGGCAGGGAACGCGCTCTTCACCTTTCCCGGCCTGTCCGAGGTGGTCTGGTACGCGTTGCGTCCCCACCCGGGCGACCCTGCCTGACCAAGCCTCCCGATCACCGGGTTTGGCGAGCGCGGCGGTGTTCGCACGACGATGTCGCCGCGCAACTCACCGGGTAGTCGTGTTCAATTCAGCTCAGTCTCCGTCGGAGCAGGAGGGCAACGGCCGCCGCGGTGGCCAGTCCGGTGCCAATGGCCCACCCGGCGATGGGAAGCACGACGGCTCCGTTCGGTCCGTAGTGGACGATCGCGAGGCTCGTGGCGAGGACCGCGGCATCGACCGCGGTGAAGAGCAGCGTCAACCAGAACTGTAACAGATTCGTTGTCTGCTGGTAGCGCGTCGTGATCTCAAATGTCACGCCGTCGAGCTTGTCACTGAGCGCCTGATACAGGTCGTCGAGGCCGAGCACTTCCTTCCCGTACGCGGTCGCCTCGCGGTTGAACCGGTTGGACGTGGCGAGGGCACCCCGGTATTCCTCCAGCCCATCAAGCACGTCCTGCTTCAATGCGAGCAGGCGCGACACGGAGCCAGGAATATCGGCGGACAGGCGCTGGCTAAAGAGCTTGAGTACGCCACGTTCAACGAGCAGGAGCTCGATGGTGACGAGAAGCGGGAGCGCGCTGCGGGGCGGCAGGACCACGGAAGCGCCGGCGGCGGTGGGGAAGCCCTCGCCAGTGTGAAGATCCAGCGCGCCCCGCTGGCTCAGCAATGAAATGCCCCCCTCGCGCAAACAGAAGTCTCGCTTGAGCTCGTCGGCGACCGCCGTGGGCTTGAACGGCAGCCGCGACTGGTCGACGTAGAGCAGCCGAACGAGATCGGCGCCGTATTGCGCGACAAGACTGTCCAGCGAGGGCTGGCTGGCCGGGACGCGCAGGATCGTCAGTGGGAAGGCGCCCTCGATGGAGGGAGGCGGCGAGAGCTGTCGCTCGATTCGGCTGATGCGCTCACGGAGCACCGACACGAGACTGTCCGCGCCCTCGGGGAGGAGCCAGTCGGTCAGCCGGTCAAGGTCGAGCGGCTGGACGGGCACCGGCAGCCAGCACTCCCACAGCGCCACGCCGGCGGTGTGGGTGAGGAGGTAGAGGTCGCCATGGCTCGGCCCCATGCTGTCTGGCAGCGGCGGCAGCCGGACCCGTCCTACCGGCCACCGGGTGAGACGGCGGCTGGCGAGGTATGCCGCTCCAAGCACCGCTCGCTCGACTTCATGAACCTGCGCCAGCCTGAGTGAGACGTCGCCGCCAGGAATCGCCTCGAGACCGTCGGGCGTGTCTCCGAACCCTTCAAAGGATTGCGGTGCCCGGGTGGGGAAGAGGATGACGAGCATGATCTCGACCGGCTCGACCATCCGAGAGATGCCCGGCCGGGCCAGATTGTCGGGTTCGGCGGTCGGTCCGGTCCCGTTGGCGCGGACTCCGGGCGATTCGTTCGCCATCAATGCCAATCCTGAATGAATGTTCGGGGCGTTGGTGCTGGCGGTCTTTGCCGGCGCCAACGCCCCTTGGGCCCGGGCCGACGCGCCCAGCCAGACGGGGCCGACCTCTTTGCGCTGTCGATCAGCTCCCCCCTGGCGGGGCGCGCCCTCAGCGGGCAACCCTTTCCTGCGGCGACCCCGGCGCGGGATACGAAAGCGTCGGTGCCAGGCGGGTCAGCAATGCCTTGAGCACATCGGTGGCAACAAGGAACAGGACCGTCAGCACGAGCAGGCCGCCAACCAGAGACAGGGAGATGGGCGCCATCAGCCAACCCAGGGTTGCTAAGAGTGAGACGACGATCAGGTCGAAGAGCGTCGCGAGGAGGAGCCACCGACCGGGATACGGCTTCCTCCAGAAGGGGCCGCGGGCGCGCGTCGAGTACAGCACGGCCTGGGCGGCGGCGAACGAGAGCCAGAGAAAGTCCACGGTCTGGGTTTGGGCGATGCCTAAATGGAGAACCTGCGCCGCCCCCCAGTACACCCCGACGCTCGCCAGCAGCAGCAGGATCGCGAGCCCCAGACCGACCGCGACCAGGCGTCACACGATCCAGCGGTCCGGCGTCCGCGCGGGAATGACCCGGTCTCCGGCGAGGGCAAAGGTCGCGATGTCCCCGGTGAGCATAAACAAGATCATGGCGGTGGGATTCAGCGCGAACACGCCGAACAGGAGGACACCCAGGGCGAGGAAGGGCGGGATGCCCATCTTCCGGGTCACCATCGCCAACAGCCAGGCTTGCATGCGCTGGTAGATCCGCCGGCTGCCGTCAATCGCCATGAGGATCTCCCCGAGGCCGGGCCGGGTCAGGACCAGGCTCGCCGCCGCTTTCGCCACGTCGGTCGCACTGGCCACCGCGATCCCCACGTCCGCCTGGCGGAGCGCCGGCGCGTCGTTCACGCCATCGCCGGTCATCCCGACCACGTGCCCCGCCTTTTGGAGCGCCTGAACCAGAAAGAACTTGTCTTGCGGCAGGACCCGGGAGAACACGCTGTACCGTTCCGCGACCGCGGGATCGAGATCCGCATGCAGGGTTCCGGTCGGCGCGACCTCACCGGTAATGCCAACCCTGGACGCGATGGCGCGCGCGGTCGCTTCGCCGTCCCCAGTAACGAGCAGCACCCGCACGCCCTGCTCCTTCAGATGCGCGACCAGCGCGGCGGAATCGGGGCGGGGCGGATCGACCAGGGCGAGGAGGCCGGCGATGGCAAGGTTCCCGTCGGGGCCGCTGGCGATCGCCAGGACCCGTGATCCATCCGCAGACAGGCGCCCTACGTCGTCGGCGAGCTCCGACCACGGCGCGCGGACGAGCTCGGCGATCGTGCCCGGCTCCCCCTTGACGATGCGTACGACCTGCTCGCCCTGGCGGGTCGTCACCTCCGACCGCTTGGTGCTCGGGTCAAAGGGGACGAAGCGGACGCGCGGCGGCGGGTTGGCCAGCAGTCCGCGCGCCCGCGCCGCCTCGAGGACGGCGAGGTCGATCGGGTCCTGGGTCGCCTCCTCCGAGGCCAGGGCCGCCAGGCGCAGCAGATCGTCCGACGTCGTCGGAGCAAACGCCTGGAGCGCTCCGACGCTAAGGTGATTTTCGGTCAGCGTACCGGTCTTGTCGAGGCAGAGGACGTCCATGACCGCCGCGTCCTGGACTGCCGAAAGACGGGTCGTCAAAATCCCTTTGTCGGCCAGCATGCTAGCACCCAGCGCGGAGGACATGGTGAACATCGCCGGCATGGCGATCGGCACCGAGGCCACCAACAAGAGCAGGACGAACGGCAGCGCGTCGAGGAGCGAGGTGCCGCGCAGGACGATCGCCGCGACCACCGCGACGACCAGGACGACGTCCAGGGCGACCAGATACCGGGCGATCGCGACGGTGAGCAACTCGAGGCGGCGCGGGGCCTCGGCCGTCCGAACCAGGGAGGCGGTCTTTCCGTAGTAGGTCCGACCACCCGTCGCGGTCACGACCCCGGTCGCCTCCCCGCGACCGACGAGCGAGCCGGCGTACGCGGCTTGCCCCGGCTGGGCCGCGACCGGGAGTGACTCGCCGGTCAACTGGGATTGGTCGACCGACAGCTCCCCCTCGGTCAACTGGACGTCGGCGGGAACGACGTCACCGGCGCGCAGGTGCACGAGGTCGCCCGGAACGAGTCCCGCCGCGGGAAGCACCTGCCATTGGCCGTCTCGCCGCACCCGGGCGTTGATCGTCAAGTGCTGGCGCAGCAACGCCAGCGCGCGCTGGGCCCGCCCCTCCTGATAGAAACCCAGAAGCGCCTGGAACCCGAGGAGCGCGGCGATGATGATCGCCTCGATCCACCGTCCCAGGACCAGGTCCACGAGGATGGCGAGCTCGAGCATCCACGGGATCACGCCCCAGAACTTGCGCGCCAACGTCCCCACGTCACGAGGACGCGCCTCGGCCACGGTATTGGGTCCATACTCCAGGAGCCGCTTCGCCGCGTCGCCGCTGGTCAGCCCCTCGGTTGGTGGTGGCGACGCGGACGTCACGGCCGAGACCGTCTGATGATCGAGCATCGATTGATTCCCTCCTTCGAGACGCCGGAACGAGGACCAGTTGGCCCGCGCGCGGCGAATGAGGCAGACCACGCACCGTCGGATCAGGACAGCTTGGCGACCGCCCCTGTCACCAACCGTAACGAAGAAGGGTTTCCCGCGAGGTTGCGGATGGTAAACAGAGGATTACCAAATGGCTTCCGCGCTGGGAACCACAACCTGTTCACGGGCCGCCCCGACGGTCCACGAGACGACTCGACCCGGCGTGTGAGTCCGGACCGGCCCCTCCACAAGGCACGGGCGTGATCTCGAGCGACTCACGGCGCGAGGCGTGGGCTGCCGCCAACAAGCGCCAGCCATCCTGCCAGCGCCACGAGGGTGACGGCGAGCACGGGGAGGGTTAGGACGATGCCGATGCGGAAGTAGGTGCCCCAGCCAATGTGCATACCTTTCCGGTCGAGTACGTGCAGCCAGAGCAGCGTCGCCAGACTGCCGATGGGGGTGATCTTGGGACCGAGGTCCGAGCCGATCACGTTCGCATACACCATGGCCTCCTTCGCCAGACCCTGCGCGTGGCTGCCATGAATCGAAAGTGCCACTACCATGACGGTGGGCATGTTGTTCATAATCGAGGAAAGCCCGGCGGCGAGCGCCCCGGTGCCGAGGGTGGCGACCAACACCCCACTTCCGGCCAGGCCGTCGAGCACGCGCGCGATCTCGGCGGTCAGGCCCTGGTTGCGGAGCCCGTAAACCACCAGGTACATGCCCAGGCTGAAGAGCACGACCTGCCAGGGCGCGTCCCGGACGACGCGGTTGACCGGGATGACTCGCCCGGACGCAGGCCCGCCCAGTCGCCATGCCCGACCGGCGACCGCCAGCAGGGCGGCGGCCCCGAGCCAGGCGACGGCCGAGACCGGCACTCCTAATGGCGCGGCGGCAAAGTAGCCCACGAGCAGGACCACGAGAACCAGCCAGCCCGCGCGAAAGGTCAGCGGGTCCTTGATGGCCTCGGCGGGATGCCGCAAGGCCTCGCGAGCGTAAGCGCACGGGAGGTCACGGCGGAAATAGAGCAACAGCACGACGAGGCTTGCCAGGATCGCCGTCAGGTCCACCGGAACCATGACGCGGGCGTACCCCGCGAAGCTGATGCCGAAGAAGTCGGCGGAGACGATGTTGACCAGGTTCGACACCACCAGGGGCAGACTCGTACTATCCGCCACGAAGCCGGTCGCCATCACAAAGGCCAGGGTCGCCGCCGGGCCGAATCCGAGCGCCAGCAGCATCTCCATGACAATTGGCGTCAGGATCAGCGCCGCCCCATCGTTCGCAAAGAGCGCCGCGATACCCGCGCCGAGCAGGATGATCAGGGCAAACAGGCGTTGGCCGTTTCCGCCGCCCCAAGCGGCGACGTGCAGCGCCGCCCACTCGAAGGACCCGGCCTCGTCGAGCACCAGCGAGATGATGATCACCGCCACGAACGTGAGAGTGGCGTTCCAGACGATGCCCCAGACGATCGGAATGTCGCTCGGGTGGACCACACCGGAGAGCAGCGCCACCGCCGCCCCACCGAGGGCGCTCCAGCCGATGCCGAGCCCACGCGGCTGCCAGATGATCAGGAGGAGCGTGGCGAGGAAGATCAGGAGGGCAAGAATCAGCATCGTCAATCTTTCAGGGGGTTGAAGGCATCCAGCTCATCGCCCAGGCATTTGACGAGGTCGAAGCGCGAGATCATGCCGACCACCCGTCGCCCGTCGACGACGGGCAGCGCCTTCACCGCGTTGTCGATCAGCAACCGGGCCACCACCGTGACGTCTGTCTCGGGCGTGACCGTGATCACGTCGCGCGTCATCACCTCGGCGGCGGTGCGACCTTCGGCCTTGTCTGGCTCCGCCCCCCGCCGACGGAAAACGCTCCGCCAGAAGTTCTCCTTCCACAGCAAGACGCGCGGCTCGAGCGTCTCGTCCGCCGCGCGGTGAATCAGGTCGCCTTCCGTGACCAGCCCCCGCAAAGTACCGGCGCTATCCACCACCGGCACCCCGTTGATGCGATGCGCCACGATCAGGCGCGCGATCTCTGCCACTGGCGTCTCCGGCCGGACCGTCACCAGGCTGGGCGTCATCAGGTCTCGTGCTTTCATTGCATCGTCTCCTCGTCACCCGCCACACACGCGTCCACCGTGGGCGCCGTGTCGAAAATCACGACCTTGCACCCGCTCGCCGAGTCGTGCTCGATGTCTTTTGCGCAATAACGAAGCCGCGGTCATGCGACGATCGGCAGGCGACATGACCCAGCAGCGGGCGAAGCTCGGCGACGCCAGTGCGATCCGGTCGGGTCAGCCGGCGAGCATCTCAATGACGAAGAGTAAGAGCGAGTCTTCAAAATGACTGAGCGGGATTTGCAGAAAAGAGAAAGTGCAGGCATGGTGATCTTGTTCAAGGAGTCCTACCATGCCTGCACCGTCTCATTCATGCTACCCCAGCGACGTCGACGA
>Ga0209012_1000078_pt1 | contig 150547 bp, 128 predicted proteins | sample RS3BMetagenome_FD_184735 | JGI IMG/M metagenome (GOLD analysis project Ga0209012, IMG submission 184735) | Ferric oxide microbial mat and aquatic microbial communities from Rainbow Spring, Yellowstone National Park, USA - RS3B (SPAdes) (version 3) ... | reverse complement strand
CGGGTCTCGGCGTCGACGAAGCTGGGTACCCGGTGCCAAAACGAGCGGATGACCGCGACGTGGCCGGCGCCGAGCTCGCCGTGGCGTTGGGCGGCGGCGGTCGCGGGCAACACCGGTGGTAGGGGTTCGCCGTTGAGCGCGCGCCGCTCACCTAAATCGGCGGCCTCATGGATACGGCGCGAGGCTTCGGCGCGGCTGATCCGCAGCCGGTCAGCCAGCGCCGGGGCCAGTTTGCCGCCCAACTCGCTGGCCTCAGCTTGGGCGGCGAGCTGGTTGATCAGGGCGTGTTCGATGGCGGGCTGTCGACGGCGAAAACCCTCGAACCTTTCCAGCACGGCCAACCGCTCAGGTGTGGTGAGCACATCGAACGTCAGGTCCAAGGCGCGTTTGTAATCGGCCTCGAGCGCGTCGAGGACCTCGACGACCTCTTCCCGACTACTAGAACGCATGTTCGAATACTAACGACGCCCACCGACAAGTTTTGCCGCGCGAAACTCAAGTGACGTAAGTGGTTGGGGACTCTGTGCAGCGCTCGAGCAGGATCTCGGCCACCAACCGCGGTTCGCTGAGCATCAGGTCGTGGCAGGTATCGACAGGGCGTCTGCACACCGCCCAGTGCGATGCTGCTCCCAGCATGTCCTACGCCACTGCGAAATCGATGATGCCGCGTACGATCTCACCGTTGAGCAGGTCGGCGTAGGCATCGTTGATGTGATCGAGCCGGTACCGCCTGGTGATCATCTCGTCGAGCATCAGTTGGCCGCTCTGATACAGCTTGGCCAACCGGGCGATGTCGGCCTTCGGGTTGCACGAGCCGAAGATGGTGCCCGCCAGCGTCTTGTTCATCAAGATGAATTCCTGCAGGTCGATCTTGACCGACTGGGTCAGTTGCGACGTCATACCGGTGAGCACACAGGTGCCACCCTTGCGGGTCAGCGCCACCCCGTCGCGGACGTCCCCGCCGGCCATCAACGACGGCGAGACCACCACCGCGTCAGCCATCAGGCCGTCCGTCAGGCCCCGCACCAGGTCCATCGCCTCCTCAGCCGATCCGACGCTGTGCGTCGCGCCGAACCGCAATGCCGACTTCTGTTTGAAATCAACGGGATCGACGGCGACGATCTGCGCGGCGCCGTTGATCCGGGCGCTCTGGATCGCGGCCGTCCCGATACCGCCGGCGCCGATCACCACGACGGTGTCGCCGGCGCGCATATTGGACCGGTTGGACACCGAGCCGTAGCCGGTCGGGATCGCGCACGACAGCAGGGCGCTCGGCGCCAACGGAAGGTGCTGCTCGATCTTCACCAGCGACCTGGTGGATACCACCGTGTGTTCGGCGAAGGTCCCGACCTTGGCCAGGTGGCCCAGGTCCCGGCCGTCGGCAGTATGGTGCCGGAACGTGCCGTCGGTGGGCATGCCCGGGATCATGGTGCCGATGCCGGCGTCGCAGATGTACTCGGCTCCGGTTGCGCACCAACGGCATTGACCGCAGACCGCCACGAACGACGTCACCACGTGGTCGCCGGGGGCGAACTCCGTGACGTCGGGACCGACTTCTTGCACGATGCCCGAGCCCTCGTGTCCGCCGATCATCGGGAACATGGTCGGCAGCCCCATCGAGCGCATCACCTCGTTGGGCGCGGACATGTCGCCCTTGAGTATGTGGTCGTCGGAGTGGCACAACCCGGCGGCGGCCATCTTGACCAGAACCTCGCCGGCCTTCGGGCGATCCAGTTCGATGTGCTCCACAGACCAGGGTCCGCCGACGTCGTGCAGGACCGCGGCGCGGCTTTTCATGCGACCGGGGTGAAAGTCACGGGCAGGCTGTCGGGCGAGCAGAACGTGACCCCGACGATCCTGGTCTCGCCGGTGGTGTCGAGGACTACCGGCTGATCCCCAACAGCTGAGACTTCGGTACGCAGCGTCATTGCCGCTCCTTTGTGAACGGGAATTTCGCCATCATAAGCGAACCAAGTCCAACGGCTTGCTTCGGTTTCGGCGCTATCTCCGGGCCGCCCACTCATCGCGATCCTTCGCCGTCCGGCCGGACGATCAGACCGGTTCGAACTTGGTGATCAGCCACTGGCCGTTAATTTTGTTCAGCGACACCTTCACGCTGCTGGACGCCATCGCCGGATCCGGTCGTTCGTTGCTGGTGGTGACCTGATTGATGAAGACCAGCACGACCGCCGAATCCGGGTGCAGTTCGGACACTGCCGCGCCGACCACCTGAGCGGTGGTTGTCACCCCTTTCGACTTGGCGGCCGGCGTCACGACCTGCTTGGTGAAATCGCTGTAGTAGTTCAGGAAGTCACCGCTGAGATGTGACTTGGCCGCGGCCAGGTCTTTGTCGATCGTGTCGGGCTTGTACGACAGCAGGGCCACGGTGCCGTCCCGCGCCGCGTTGACGACGTTCTGTGCGACCGCGCTGTCGGTCTGCTCGTCGGGCCGGTACTGGGTGAAGAACAGCCAACCGGTGAGTCCGCCGGCGGCCAACAGCGCCAGCAGCAACACCAAGGGGCCGACCGGGACGGCAGCCACCCGACGCTTGACCTCGCCGGTGCTGGTGTCGTCGGACGTGTCGATCTCGACGCCTGCGGTCGGCTCGACGTCGGGTGTGGTGTCGTCGTCGCTCACAGTACGAACTCCACTTTCGACAGCTTCAGGTCGTCGCCGTCGTGCACCACATTCACCCGGAACCGGAAGGTCCGCGGTTGGTCTTTGGCGCCGGCGATGTTGGTGACGCGCTCATTGGCCAGCACCAGCACCACCGCGGAGTCCTTGTTCATCGACTCGACCGCGGTCGCCACGACAGAACCTTCGGTTACCGCCTTGGAATCTTTCACCACGGACTCGAAATCCTCGGCGCGCCTTTGGAAGTCATCCTTGAACTCGCCGGTGGCAATGTCCAGCACGCGTTGGACGTCCTCCTTGGCGTTGTTGAAATCCAGCGAGGTGAGGTTGACGACGCCTTGTCGGGCGGTCGCGACGTAGGCCGCGGCGCGCTGGCGCTCCTTGACGACGTTGCGATGGTGCCAGGCCATCCAGCCGCTGGCCCCCAGGAGTCCGACAATGGCGGCAAGGGTCAGCGCCAGCGAAGCGGTCACCCGGCGCCGGGCGGCCGGTTCGTATTCTGCAGTATCGGGTGGCTCGGGCGTTTCCGGTGTCTGAGCTGGGTCGGCCGTGGCTGCAACGTCTGCGTTGTGGGCCTCGGCTTCGGACTCCGCTTCGCGCCGCAGCTTGATGGCCCGGGCCCGGGCGCGTGCGGCTGCGGCGAGCGCTTCGGCCTCGGCGGCCTCGGCCTCGGCTTGCTCGGCCAGTGCGATCGCATCCAACTTCGCCTTGGCGGCGTCCTGCGATTCTTCGTCGGCGTCAGCCATGGCAGGCGCGGCTTCGAAACGTCATTATCGATTGAACTCCGGTATCTCTTACGGTATTGCTTATTGCTACCATCGGTTCACCAGTGGCCACCGACTGGGACGCACGGCCAGGAAGGTCTTCGTCAACGTCATGACTGCCGTCGATTCCCCCGAAAAGATACTCTTCGCCGCCACTACCCAAGCATTTCTGCAAAAAGAGCTTCCACTGAGTCGGGTGCGGGACTTGCACTCTGGGGGCGTCGCGTTCGAGCTGGCCTGGTGGCAGCGCGCCGCACAACTGGGCTGGACGGCGTTGCTGGTTCCCGAGGAACTCGGCGGTGGCAGCGTGTCCGGCGACGGCTTCGCCGATCTGGCGATGGTCGCCGAACAACTCGGGAAGACCGCGGCTCCCGGCCCGCTGTATCCGGTCAGCGTCGTGTTGACGGCGCTGGTGGGATCCACCGAACCGCACGCCCATGCGGCGACGATCGAGTCGCTGATCGCCGGCGAGACGATCGCGTCGTGGGCGGTCTATGAGCCGGGCCGGGGGTGGGCGCCGCACGAGCCGTCGGTCACCGCGACCCCGACCGATTCCGGGTATCGGATCCACGGTGTCAAAGACCGCGTGGAGGCCGGTGCGCAATCCGATTTGCTGCTGGTGGTGGCGCGCACCGACGACGGTGTGCGCCAGTTTCTGGTCCGCGCTGACGCAGCGGGCGTGCACATCGAGCCGCAACAGTCGATCGACCTGGTCAAGCAATACGCGCGTGTGCAATTCGACGGGGTCGAGGTCGACCACGCCGCGGCTCTCGGCGGCACAACCGACATCGACCGTCAAAGTCAGATCGCGCAAGTGCTGCAGTGCGCCGAGGTGGTCGGCATTCTGCAGACCGTCTTCGACTTCACCGTGGCGTGGGCCCTGGACCGGCACAGCTTCGGTCGCCCGCTGGCGTCCTATCAAGCGCTCAAGCATCGTTTCGCCGACATGAAGATGTGGCTGGAGGCGTGCCGAGCCACGACCGCCGCGGCGGTGACGGCCATTTCCGAGCGGTCTGGCGATGCGTCGTTGTCGGCCGCCATCGCCAAGTCGTACGTGGGGGAGATGGCATGCGAAATCATCCAGTCCTGCGTGCAGATGCATGGCGGAATCGGCGTCACCTGGGAGCACGACCTGCACGTGTACCTGCGCCGAGCTACGTTGTACCGCTCCATGTTCGGCACACCGGAAGAACACAACCTCTGGGTGTACGCGCTGCAGGAGGCCGGACAGCAGGCGCCGAGGTCGGCCTGATGACCGAAGCGACCGGCACCGTGACAGACGCCGAACCCATCGACGAGTTCCGCGCCCGCGCGCGAACCTGGCTGGCCGAGAACATGCCGCCGATCGACCCGGCGCATCCGCCGGCGGCGCACCGCGACGAGGAGCGCTGCTGGCAGCGCGCCCGCGAGCTCCAAAAAATACTCTATGAAGGCGGATTCGCCGGAATCTGCTTCCCCCGCGAGTACGGCGGACTCGGTCTGGACTACGAGTATCAGAAGGCGTTCAACGACGAGAGCCTCAGCTATGAGATGCCGCTGATTCTCAACACGCCGACCTTCACCATCTGTTGCGCGACGCTGTTGGACACCGCAAGCGAGGCGCAGAAACGGCAGCACATCGGCGCCGCATTGCGGGGCGAGGAGATACTGGTTCAGCTGTTGTCGGAGCCGAGTGGCGGCTCGGATCTCGCGGGTGTGCTCACCCGTGCCGATAGGGACGGTGACCGCTGGCTGCTCAACGGCGCAAAGACGTGGAGCACCAGTGCATTCGGCGCCGACTACGGACTGTGTCTGGCCCGCACCAACTGGGATGCGCCCAAGCATGACGGCCTGACCATGTTCCTGGTGCCGATCAAGCATCCCGGGATCACGTTGCGGCGCATCACTCAACTCAACGGCTCGACGGAATTTTGCGAAGAGTTCCTCGACAACGTCGACGTCGGTGACGACGCGGTCGTCGGCAAGGTCAACGACGGGTGGTCGGTCGCCTCACGTCAGCTCTATCACGAACGCCGTGCCATGGGAATGGGTTCGGAATTCGCCAGCGGCAGCGGCAGCGAGGGTGGCCGCTCGACACCGGTGAACTACGTGCGGCTGCTTGCGGCGACCGGGCAATCCGACAACGAGCGGGTGCGACAGATCGCCGGGCGCGCACTGGTGCACCGGGCCGTCGGTGAGCAGTTGGGCGAGCATGTCTTCCGCGGCGTGAACGACGGCTCGCTGCCGCCCGCTGCCGGGACCCTGCTGCGGCTGTTCTACGCCGAGACAGTCACTTTGGAGATGGACGCCGGATTGGTCATCACCGGAACGGCCGGCGTCGTGGGTGCCGAGGGGGAGGGTCTGGAGGCGGGCCTGCGTTACCTGTCCCGTCAAACGGCCTGCATCGGCGGCGGCACCAGCGAGTTGGCCCGCAACGTGATCGGCGAACGAGTGCTGAACTTCCCGCGCGAATACGCCGCCGACCGCGGTGTGCCGTTCAATCAGGTCAAGCGGGGCAAAGCCGGCGGCTAAACGGTCCGCGACAGCCGGTTCGTCAGCAATTCGGCGAACCGCGCCGGATCCTCCGGTGCGTTACCTTCGGCAAGAAGTGCTGCGCCATAGAGCAATTCGGCTGTCTCGCCGTTCGTCGGATCGTCGCCGCGGTCTTTGTGGGCCTGCAGCAGGCCGGTGATCAACGGGTGCGTCGGGTTCAGTTCCAAGGTCCGCTTGCCGACTGGGACGTCCTGGCCGGTGGCCCGGTAGATGCGGGCCAGCGACGGCGTGATGCCGAACGCGTCGGTGATCAGGCAGGCCGGCGAGTCGGTCAGACGGGTGGACAGCCGCACCTTGTTGACGTGATCGCTGAGCGTCTCGGTCAGCCAGGCCATCAGGTCGGCGAAATTCTCCTCCTGCTCTTTGCGTTCGGCCTCGTGCGCCGACTTTTCTTCCTCGGTGTCGAGGTCGATGTCGCCCATGGCGATCGACTGCAGCGGCTTGCCGTCGAATTCGGTGACCGAGCCCAGCCAGATCTCGTCGACCGTGTCGGAGAGCAGCAGCACCTCATAGCCCTTGGCCTTGAACGCCTCGAGGTGTGGGGTGCTGAGAATCTGCTGCGGCGATTCGCCGGTCGCGTAGAAGATCTGCCGCTGGCCCTCTTTCATCCGCTCGACATACTCGGCCAGCGTGGTGAGTTGGTCCTCGCTGTTTGTCGAGGCGAAGGAGCAGACCTCCAACAGCGTCTCCTGGTTGTCGAAGTCCCGCATCAGCCCTTCTTTGAGGACTTTGCCGAACTCACGCCAGAAGGTGCGGTAGTCGTCGGGCCGCTCAGACTGCAACTCCTTGATGGTCGCCAGGACCTTCTTGGTCAACCTGCGCCGAATCGCGTTGATCTGCCGGTCCTGCTGCAGCATCTCGCGGGACACGTTCAGCGACAGGTCCTGGGCGTCGACGACACCCTTGACGAAGCGCAGGTAGCGGGGCATCAGCTGGTCGCAGTCGCCCATGATGAAGACGCGTTTGACGTACAACTGCACGCCGATGGACGCATCGGGCTCGTACAGGTCCAGGGGCGCCCGCGTCGGGATGAACAGCAGCGCTTGGTATTCGAACGTGCCCTCGGCCTTCATCGAGATCACCTCGAGTGGCTTGTCCCAGGCGTGCGCGATGTGCTTGTAGAACTCGTTGTACTCCTCCTCGGACACCTCGTCCTTGGGCCGGGCCCACAGCGCCTTGCCCGAGTTGAGTGTCTCGATCTCCTTGGCGACGGTCTCCTCGCCGTCCTCAGTGGAATGCTTCTCGACTTCCATCCGGATCGGCCACGCGATGAAGTCGGAGTACTTCTTGACCAGTGTCCTCAGCTTCCACTCCGAGGTGTAGTCGTGCAGCGCGTCCTCGGCGTCGACCGGCTTGAGGTGCAGCGTGACCGAGGTTCCCTGCGGCGCGTCGTCGACCGCTTCGATGGTGTAGGTGCCGTCGCCGCTGGACTCCCACCGGATGGCCTCGCTCTCGCCGGCTTTGTGGGTGAGCAACTCGACCTTGTCGGCCACCATGAACGTGGAGTAGAAGCCGATACCGAACTGCCCGATCAGCTCCTCCGACACCGAGGCGTTCTTGGCGTCCTTCAACTGCTGGCGCAGCTCGGCGGTCCCGGACTTGGCCAGTGTGCCGATCAGGTCGACCACCTCGGCCCGGGACATGCCGATGCCGTTGTCGCGGATGGTGAGGGTACGGGCCTCGGTATCCCTGTCGATCTCGATGTGCAGGTCCGAGGTGACAGTGTTGTCCGGGTCCAGGTCCTTGTTCCGGAACGCCTCGATCCGGAGCTTGTCCAGCGCGTCAGAGGCGTTGGAGATCAGCTCCCGCAGAAACGAGTCCTTGTCGGAGTAGACCGAGTGGATCATCAGGTCCAGGAGTTGCCGCGCCTCGGCTTGAAACTCCAACTGCTCGACGCCGGAAGTCATGCGATTTCCCTTCACCAGACGGTATTCGAGGGCAGGGTACAGGATGCTTTTCCCGGCCGGTTCGAGGAGTGGGGGCCCAGGTGACGTGTCCGGGTCGGTGATCCCGCTGACATCGTCGGTTACCTTGGTCGCCGCATTCGAATACTGGTTGCGCGATGTTCTTCGCAGGAGTGAAGTGTATTCAGGTCGCAACGACGAACGGAATGCTGATGACGACCCCTTCTGATCGGACGGAACAGCTCGATCTGGTTGCCCGCCTGAAGTCGTCCTACCCCGAGTTGCCTGATGCGCCGACGCCGGATCTCCTTGATCACGAACGATTTAGGGCCTACACGAAGACCCCGCACGATGTCGGTGGCGAGCCGGATGCCCCGATCGAGTTCGAGAACAAGCAGTATGAGATGTGGGAAGAACGTACCTACGTCATGTGTGAAGTTCTCGGCTGGCGTGGGATCTGGTTGTCCGAGGAGCGCCGCCGGATGGGCAACGTCGACGTCGGTCGCACGATCTACCTGGGGCTTCCGTACTACGGACGCTGGCTGCTGGCCGTCGTACGCGTCCTGGTGGAAAAGCATCACATCGGGCTGAGCGAGTTGGCCGAACGCATGCTCGACGTCAAAGCGCGATATCCCGGCGGCCTGGGTGGCAGACAAGTGCAGGCGGGAACGAAATTCGAGGGTGAGCAGACCGCGGTGAAACGCAATCGACACCATAGGCATGCGGTCGGTAAGGGAGATCCGCAAGTGTTCGCCGGTCAGGCCGGCGAGCCTAAGTTCAAGGTCGGCGAACGGGTTACGGTGCGCGAGCTGCCCGTGCTGCTCTACACCCGAACGCAGGAATACGTCCGAGGCGCCACGGGCGAGATCGCGGTCGTCTCCTATGAAAGTCCGGCCGCCGAGGACGAGACTTGGGATGGGCCGGACCAGAAGCCCGAATGGTTCTACATCGTGCGGTTCCCCATGACTGAGTTGTGGCACAACTACACCGGTCCCGCAAAGGACACCCTGCAGACCGAGATTCCCGAGCGATGGCTGGAGGTCGCATCGTGACCGATCACAACCACGACCATGACCGTACGGCCGCGCCCATGGTGGATGAGATCACCGACTTCGAAGTGTTGGAGATCGCCCTTCGCGAATTGTGCATCGAGAAAGGCCTTTTCACTGCTGAGGAGCACCGCCGCTTCACCGAGTTCGCCGAGCAGATCGGTCCAACCCCTGCCGCTCATCTGGTGGCGCGAGCGTGGCTCGACGCGGAGTTCAAGGAGCTGGTTCTCGGTGATCCGATGGCCGCCAGCAAGGAAGTCGGGGTCGACTGGTTGCAACCCACCGGTTTCGGGACGCCCAGTGACTTCACCGCGTTTCACGTGCTGGAAGACACGCCGACGCTGCATCACGTCATCGTGTGCACGCTGTGTTCCTGTTATCCACGTCCGATTCTGGGCAACTCGCCGGAGTGGTATCGCACGCCCAACTTCCGCCGTCGCATCGTGCGATGGCCACGACAAGTGCTCGCGGAGTTCGGTTTATACCTGACCGAGGACGTCGAGGTCCGAGTCGAGGATTCCAACCAGAAGCACCGCTTCATGGTGATGCCGGTGCGTCCCGCGGGAACCGAAGGCTGGACCGAGGATCAGCTGGTGGAGATCATCACTCGCGACTCCCTGATCGGGGTCGCGCTGCCCAAGGTCGGCGTGACGGCCAATGCGGTGACCCGCACCCGCCCGGCGATCCACCCGGTGAGTCCGTGAGTCCTGACGGCGAACCGATCACGACGTTGTCGAGCATCGTCGCACGCAATCAGGTCTGGGATCGCATGGCCGCCAAGTACGGCGTCGACAATCCGCTGCCGCCCTGGACGACGAGCCTCGACGGGATATGCGACGGACTTGACCGAAGTGGCTGCGGCACAGCACTACCCGGCACCGAGCAGCGCGACGAAGAAGACGCGCTGTCGGCAACGCTGTACGCCGAACTGCCGTACCCGGAAAACCGGTTGGTCGCGTTGGCGCACTCGCTGGTGCGTCGCGGGCTCGTCGACGAAACCGAACTCGCAGAACGCCTCGCCGCCGTCCGTGCCCGGCTCGAAGCCTGATCGCTACGCGCTGACCGGCTTGGCGACCTTCATCAGTGCCATCAGGTTGCCGCCCATGATCTTGGCGACGTCCTCGTCGCCGAAGTCGGTGAGCTCGTCGACGAAGCTGATCGGGTCCTTCAGGCCTTCCGGGTGCGGCCAGTCGGACCCGAACAGCACCCGGTCGGTGCCGACCATATGGACGATCTCGGTGAACCGGTCTTCCCAGAACGGGGTGATGTAGACACACCGCTTGAATGCCTGCACCGGGTCCTCGGCGAAGGCCTGCGGCATTTTCTTGTAGACGCCGCTAAGACCTTTGAACAGATCCGGCACCCAGTCGGCGCCGTTCTCGATGGACAGGATCCGCAGATCCGGGTTACGCGACAGCGCGCCGTGGCAGACCAGGGCACCCATCGCGTCCAGGATCGGCCGATGTCCCATCGCGAAGCTGCGGAACGGGGTGGGCTTGAACGGCAGGAACTCGTCGCCGGGCTCCCACACGTTGGCGAATTCCGAGTAGCCACTGTCCGAGGCGTGCATCGAGACCGGGATTGCAGCCTTGACGCAGGCCTGCCAGAACGGGTCGAACTCCTCGAGCCCGAAGGAGCGGCTGCCCCTGAACCCAGGCACCGGCGCCGGGCGGACCAGCACAGTGCGGGCGCCGCGCTCCAGACACCACTGGAGTTCCTCGAGCGCGCGCTCCACGATCGGCAAGGTGATCACCGGGGTGGCGAAGATGCGGTCGGCGTAGTTGAACGACCACTGCTCGTACATCCACTGGTTGAGCGCGTGGATGACGTCGTGGGTCATCTCCGGGTCGTCTTTCATCCGCTCCTCGACCAAGCTGGCCAGGGTCGGGAACATCAGTGCGTAGTCGATGCCGAGTTCGTCCATCACCTCCAGCCGCGCGGCCGGCTCACGGAACGCGGGGATGGCCTTCATCGGTTCGCCGAGGATCTCGCGGTAGGTCTTGCCCTGCGCGCCGTTGCGGAAGTAGTCCTCCTGCGCACCCGGGCGGGCGACCACCTCGAAGGTCGGGTTGGGGATGTATTCGCTGATGTGGCCGCGCACGACGATCTTGGTGCGGCCACGAACCTGCACGTAGTCGATGACGCGTTTGCGGTTCTCCGGAAGGAATTTGGTCAGCGCTTCCTGCGGCTCGTACATGTGGTTGTCGGCGTCGAAGACGGGGAAGGAAAGTTCGCGAGACGGCATGGCGATCTCCTTGCGGAAAGTCTGGGACGCGCACCTGGTGGTAATGACGTTACCACCGGTGCGCAAGAGGTCGAAAACAGCCTCAGCTGAGCGGCCAGTCGGGCAGCTTTGGGGTCGCCCCGTTGAGCACGGCGAAGTTCAGCGTCGCCGTGGCGAGCAGTGCGTCGTCGCTGTCGTCGGCGGTGAGCACGTCGACTTGCATCACCAACGCGCGCCTGCCGCCGCGCAGCATCCGCGGCACCGCGTAGGCCGTGCCCTGACGGATCGGCCGCAGGTAGCGGATGTGCATGTCGGCGGTCGTCATCGTGCTGCCCTCCGGCAGGAAGTCAAGGCCGAACTGTCCGCCGGCGACGTCGATCAACGTGGCGATCAGTCCGCCCTGTAACGCGCCGGAGGTGTTGACCACCTGCGGGCTCACCGGGATCGTCATCGCGAAATCGCCGTGGCGGGTGCCCGGCCGCATGCCGATGTGGTTGAACAGCTCCGTTAGGCCTGGGGTTTCCGGTCGGACGTTCTCGTCGGCGCCGAGCGCGCGCACGCAGAAATCGTATAGCTGCGCGGAATCGATTGGTAAACCGTTTAATTCGACCCCGAGCCAATGCAATCGCAGCGCGCCCAGGATGGTCTGCATGACGATTGCGGCGGCTGGCCCGACGTCAAGTTTGGGCCGGAACACGCCCTCGCTGATGCCGCGCTGGATCACGTCGCGCAACAGCGCGTGCAGCGGAGAGAGCACCCGGGCATAGTCACGGGGCCGGGTTTCGGATAGGTGCTGGTTGTACAGATGCATCGCCCGGTTGAGGCTGTCCTGGGTGCTCGACTGGGGCTCCGCGCTGATCCGGTCGATGATCAGCTCGATCGCCGCGGTGCTGGCCAGCCCGGTCGTCTCGGCGCGCCAGAGCTGCGTCGACTGCGCCATCGTCCGCTCCAACAGAGCGATCAGTAGTTCGTCCTTGCTGCTGAAGTGTTGGTAGAAGGCGCGTAGCGATGTCTTGGAGCGTGCGACGACTTCTTGGACGGTGAAGTCGGTGCGACCGGTCTCGCGCAAAATCTCGACGGCGGTCTTGATGAAGCGGGCGTCCCGGGTCGTCGGTTCGGCTACGCCCTCCTTGGCCATGCCGCCTCCTCGGTCGCACGCTGATTAAGCAGTGAGAATGAGGTTACCGTTGGCACCCGGTCACTAAGCAGCCGACCCTCGTCTCGCATTAGCAGCCGGGCGGTCTTCGCCCCACCCGCTGCGTTCAACATCAGCCCGCCGCACCGATGTGCTGAAGTCAGTGGTGAAGCCGGCAAAGGCATTTGACCTGCTGACAATTCGTTAATCTACCCGCCCCGTTCGGGTCGCAGCCCGAACCCTTTTGACCCGTTGTAGGGCCGGAGCGTGAGCGCATTGGCCGTTGGCGCATTCGGCTCCTGAAGTGCATACCAAACTGGTACCATCCATGTAGTGAGTACACAGATAGCGATCCGCTTACCCGACGAGATCGTCGCCTTTATCGATGAGGAAGTCCAGGGACAGCGTGCCCGCAGCCGTGCGGCTGTCGTGCTGCGGGCGCTGGAACGGGAACGTCGCCGTCGTCTCGCCGAACGCGACGCGGAGATCCTTGCGGCCAGCATGTCAGCGCCGAGTGATTTGGATGCGCTGGCCGGCCACACTGCTCGTACCGCCCTCGACATCGACTGATGCGACCTATCCACATCGCCCAGCTTGACAAGGCTAGACCGGTCCTGATTCTCACCCGCGAGGTTGTGCGTCCGCACCTCACCAACCTCACCGTCGCCCCGATCACGACAACCGTCCGTGGGCTGGCCACCGAAGTCCTGTTAGGCCCGGTGAACGGACTGAATCAACCGTCGGTCGTCAGTTGCGACAACATCCAAACGATCCCGGTGTCTGACCTTGGTCGTCAAATCGGCTACCTGCTCGCGTCGCAAGAGCCAGCGCTAGCCGACGCCATCGGCAACGCGTTCGACCTTGATTGGGTCGTGTAATGGGGTCCGGCAAGGCGATCTCCGTCACCTCGCCGGTGATGTGTTTGATGCCAACCGGATCGAGAAGATCGCTGAGCGGTATACGCGACGGGCTCAGGTCGGTCTCGTAGTTGCGCACGCGGATGTCATGGTAGGGCGTGGAACTGACCATCGTGACATCGACGGTTCCTGGCGTCACACCAAGCTCGTCGAGCCGCCGGGCGGCCGCGAGCGCCGCCCACAGACCCGCAAACCCGGACCCGAGAACCAAGACGTGCGCCCGATCGGTCACTGCACTCAGCCGCCGCGCTCTTCGATCATCGCCGAGCGGTTGACCTTTGTCGCCGCGGTGCGGGGAATCTCGTCGACGAACTCCACAGTCTTGGGAACCTTGTAGGCGGCCAGTCGGGCTTTCGCGTAGGCGACGATGTGATGCTCGTTCAGCGGGTTCGCCGGGTCGGCCAGCTGGATCACGGCGTGTACCCGGCGTCCCCATTCGGGGTCGGACAGGCCGATGACCACGACGTCGGCGATGCCGTCGTGTTCGACGAGCGCACATTCCACCTCTGCGGGAAAGACATTGGCGCCGCCAGTGACGATCATGTCGCTGCGGCGGTCGGCGATGTAGAGATATCCGTCGGCGTCCAGGTGGCCGATGTCGCCGGCAGTGCGGAAACCGTCGGCCGTGGCCGGCAGCAGGGGCGCTCCACCGAGGTAGCGATACCCCGCACTCATCGGTGAACGCAGATAGACCTCACCGTGCTCGTCGACACCCACCGGCCGGCCATCGAGGCCCAGGATCTGAACTTCGGTGTCCCGGAAGCCCCGGCCGACGCTGCCGCGATGCGACAGCCACTCGTCACCGCGCAAGGCCGTCAACCCGAGGCCTTCGGTCATGCCATAGGCCATCACGACTTGTTCGGGGCTGAGCAGATCGAACCAAGTGTGCAGCAACGCATGCGGCATCACCGCCGCGCCTTGCAGTATGTAGGCGATGCTGGACAAGTCCCGCTGACGGATATCGGGAAGAGCAGCGATGCGGGCCAACATGGTTGGCGTCGCGGTGAAATTGGTGACCTGATATTTCTCGATTGCGTCGACAACGGTCGCCGCAGCAAATTTTTCGAGCACCACCAGTTGGTCACCGCCCAACAGGTAGGTGAGTGGTGAGAAGCCATTGGTGTGATACATCGGCCCGGGGACCAGGATCGTCTGCGGCTGGGCCGTCGGAGTCCACGCCGCCAGGAACGGGAAGGACGACTCCGGTGTCCAGATTCCCTGCGCCAGCGTCAGGATGACTTTGGGCAGGCCCGTCGAGCCGCTGCTGCATATTCCGTTGGCGTTGGGGGAGACCACTTCGGGAAGCGGATCGTCGGACTCACCAGCGGCGCGCGAGGTCAGCGCGTCCCGGGTCTGCTCATCGAGAACGACGGCCGGGCCGATCACTCCCAGCACCCGGGACCGCTCCCAATCGGGCAGGTCCCAGCGCATCGGAACAGGGACGGCGCCGATCTTCCAGCAGCCCAGTGCGGCGAGCACCAGCTGCTGCGAATTCGGAATAATCAGTGCAACAAGCGAACCGACCGTCGCGCCCGCCGCCGCCAGTGCCCGTCCCCATTGATTGGCCCGGCGATCCAGTTCGGCGAAGGTCATCGACTCCGCGGTGCCTTCGCGCGCGATGACGGTCAGCGCCGTGTCGTCAGCTCGCTGTTCGGCGAGCTGGGCAAGCTTGGTGCCGAGGGGAATTCCGTCCTCAGGCGGAGTGGCGCGGACCCCGGACGAGGCGGCCTGGATACTCACGCCGATACCGGTCCGGAGAACAGAGTCTCGAACCGGCCGCCGGGGACGTCCGACGTCAGACGTATCGCGAGCACCTCGGCGCTGACCGGCAGCCGGATCAGCGACTGCGTGTGCCGGTCGAGCACGCTGACGTCCGACTCGTCGCAAAAGCCCAGCGCTCCGAGCAGTTGGTGAGCGGCGCGGAACACCTGCCGGGCAGTGTCGGCGGCCTTGAGTCGAAGTATCAGGGCATCCGACGAACGCACTTGTACCGGTGCCGATTCCATTCGGCTGATGGTGTACTTGGCCAGTTCGGAGAGCCCGCGCGCGGCGACTGAGGCGTCGGCGACCGTGAAGCGGACCGCTTGGAATTCGGCCAGCGGCTTGCCGAACTGTGTTCGGGCGCCGACGTGGTGTCGGGTGATGTCCAGGGCCTGCTGAACAGCGCCCAGAATCCGCCACGACCCGAGGTTCAGATGCAGATCGACATCGGCTGACGGCACCGTGCCGTCGGGCGGGCTCAAGGTGGCAGGCACCAGGAACGGTCCGAGCTTGGCGCCGGTTCGCGATGACGGCCGCACTTGATAGCGCGTGCCGTCGAGGTCAGTGGCGATCCAGTCGCCGGCGAGGTCGCCGTGGTCGACGCGCGGAACCTGGGGATTCACCAATGCCAGCCGCGCGCCGTGGATCGCCAGCAGTTCCTCGACGAGCGGGTAGGGCAGCGCCGTCGCGCCGGCGGCTTGACAGAGCACCGCGGCGGCCAGCAGATCATCGGCGGACGACCGGACGTCGAGATCGAACGCGCCGAGGTCGGACAATGCGGTTCGGGCGTCGGCGCGGAGCTGCTCCTCGGTCTCGGCGCGCAGCGCGGCCTGCGGACCACCGAGCCGGACGAACCGTTCGGCTGCGACAGCGCCGAACTCGGCGATATGCTCTGGCAGAGCGGTTTTCATCCGTTGCCTCCCAACGCTTCGCGTGCGACGAGCATCCGCTGCACTTCAATGGTGCCCGATGCCACGGTGGCCGCCTGGGCGTAACGCCAGTGGTCCTCGATCGCGCCGTGCAGAGCCGCCGACGAGCCGCTGTCCAGTGCCGACGGGCCGAGCACGTCGAACAGCAACTCGGCGACCTGCTGATCGCAGGTGGTGGTGGCGATGCGGGCAGCGCTGGCCGCCGCGCCGGCCGATGGGTCGGCTTGCAACGACACCGCTCGGTACGCCAACAGCCGGGCGACTCGCAAGTCGATCAGAGCCCGCACCCAGCGGGTGCGGATCGACTCGGGCAGCCTTTCCCAGTCGGCGCCGAGTTCGCTATGCACCCGATCGAGTAGCGACTCGCACCGTGCATACCGGGCGATGCCGACCCGCTCGAAGGCGAGTGCTTCGCGCATCACCCGCCAGCCGTCGCCCACCTCGCCCAGCACCTCGTCGGCGCTGACCTCGACATCGTCGAGGAAGACTTCGTTGAGATGGTGGGGCCCCAGCATCGATCGGATTGGCCGCACGGTGATGCCGGGCCGGTCCATCGGGACGAGGAACAGGCTGAGCCGCTTGGCTTTCGGCGCGTTCGGATCGGTGCATGCCGCCAGCACACACCAGGAGGCCATCTGTGCGTAGGAAGTCCAGACCTTCTGGCCGGTGACGCGCCAGCCGGAACCGTCGGCAACGGCGCGGGTGCGCAGCGACGCCAGATCGGTCCCGGCCTCCGGCTCGGAAAATCCCTGACACCAGATTACTTCGCCGGCCGCGATCGCCGACAGGTGCCGTTGTTTCTGTTCGGCGGTTCCGTACCGCATCAGCGCGGGCCCGACCCAGTTGATGCCCATATACTGCGCGCCGCGGGGCTCGTGGTGCGCCCACATCTCCTCGCGCAGCACGGTCTGCTGCCACACCGAACCACCGCCGCCGCCATGTTCTTTCGGCCAGGCCAGGGCCAATAGTCCGTCGGCCGCCAGCAGCTTGCAAAACGACTCGGTGGTCGCGAGGTCTTGCGGGTCGTTGGTGCAGGCACCGAGGAAGCCGGCGGGAATATGCGCCGAGATCAGCTCTCGCAAAAGGGTTCTGAGGTCGGCGGCATCGGCGCCGAGGTGGTAATCCATCGTCATCCCGTCGGCAGCAGGTGTGTCCCGGCGCTCGAAGAGCAGGTAGTCGCCCGGCATCGCCGATTGTCCGGAATTCAGCCCGACGTCCATAAGACGTCTAATATAATAAAAATAGTAAACTAGCGCGACACTGCGCCAATCGCTTCGGCGGCTGGAGCATGCGGCCGGCAGTCAGTCGCCGCTGCCTACCCACCCAATACCGCTGGCGGATGATGGAACTCGTTCGCAGGGCAGCCGCGCGAACGGGTCGGCGACCGTTCTAGAGATGGCGATTGTCCCGTGGGCGAGACAACGCCTGCGGCGACAGCGCGTAGATTCGTTGGTCAGGTCCGGCGGCCAGCACGTGGCTCTGGGTGTCGGAAAGATGCCGGGCGGCCACCCGACGCGCCCGCTCGACGTCGCCCGCTTCGATCATCTCGGCCATCTTGATGTGTGTGTTCAGTACGGCACGGCGCTTGGTCAGCGACGGGTAGGTACCTTTGGCGGCGCTCGCGTCAGCCCACCGCTGTTCGTGGCTGGTCCACAGCGTCTCCAGCGTGCCGACGACGGCGATGATGGTCTTGTTGCCGCAGCCGTGCACGACGGCATCGTGGAATCTGCGGCCGATCTCGGTGAACTGCGGCCCGTCCTCGAGGTGGGTTCGCATCGCGTCGTTGATCTCTTTGAGCTCGGCCACGACGGTGTCGGCGCGGTCGGCGCGCTGGGCTGCCAACGCGGCGCAGACCGGTTCGAGCTCGAGGAGCGCGCTGCCGAGGTCGGCCACCACAACCGACTCGCTCTGCAGCAGCAGACCCAACATGTAGGCCGCGCTGGTCTTTGCCGGCGCGTGCACGATCGCACCGCCGCGGTTGCCGCGTCGAACCGATACCAGGCCCTCGGTCTCCAGAATCCGCAACGCCTCTCGCAGCGAGACGAGGCTGACGTTGAAATGCTCGACGAGCACTTCCTGCCTCGGCAGCAAATCGCCGTCGGCCAACTCGCCGTCGATGATCTGCCGTCGCAACTCGTCAGCGACGATCTCGGCGATCCGCGGCGCCGACAGTCGACGTCGGGCCACGGGGCCAGATCCCAAAGCAGTCATAGGATTCCAGCAGCGGCGCTCACCGGCCGGAGACACGGCCGCTGCGCCCGCGAACTCCATTTAGTGCAATCTTAGCAGTAATGGCATAATAGATGCCCTGGTCAACAGTACGATTGAAGGCGAATGGGATACGGGTTGAGCGACGGCCGCGTTAGCCGATCGAGACCGCTGGACGATGTCCGTGTTGTCGAGATCAGCGACCGGATCGCCGGCAGCTACTGTGGCAAGCTCCTCGTCGACGCTGGTGCTGAAATCCGGAAAATCGAACCGCCGCAAGGTGATTGGCTGCGGCGCTACAGCGCCAGTGGATCGGCAATCCCCGCCGGTACCGACTCGCCATTGTTCAGCTATCTCAACGCGGGCAAGCGCAGCATCACGTGGCCGGGTGTCGACCTCGCCGCCGAATGTGCCGGCGCCGACATCGTCGTGGTGACGGCGACGCGGTCGCAGGCGGCCCGGTGGGACATCGACCCGCAACGGCTGCTGGCGGAATACCCTCGCGCTGTCGTCGTCACGATCTCCGACTTCGGCTGGACCGGCCCGTATGCCGATCGCGCCGCCAGCGAGTTCACCCTGCAGGCCTGGTCCGGGCTGACCGGCTTCCGCGGCGACCCGGCCGGACCGCCGATCGCGATCGGGGGCGACCTGGGCGAGTACATGGGCGGGGTGTTCGCCGCTTTCGGTGCGCTGGCCGTGCACCGCCGCGTCGAGCACGGCGGACCCGGCGAGCATCTGGATCTTTCGATGCTGGAGGCACTCACGTTGATGCAAAGCGGCGAATGGCTGCGCTCGCATCTGTTGCAGGCACCGCCGGTGACGCGCACCATCGAGGTGCCATCGATCGAAGCGGCCAAAGACGGCTACATCGGGATCACCATGGTCACCGGTCAGCAGTGGCTGGATTTCGCCGCGATGGTCGACTGCCCTGAGCTGGCCGAGAATCCGCAGCTGAGTTTCCAGGTCGGCCGCTGGCAGTACCGAGACTTCATCCGCGAGCAGATCCGGCCGTGGTTGGCCGAGCGCACCGTGGCCGAAGTGGTCGAGCTCGGGCAGCTGTTCCGGTTGCCGATCGCGGCGCTGGGCAACGGCGCGACGATCCGCGATACCGCCTATGCGACCGAACGCGGCGCGTTCGTGCCCAACCCGGCGGGATTCCACCAGCCCCGCACGCCCTGGCTGATGTCACGATGCGCACCGGCGTCGCTGCGGGGTGCTCCGGCGCTCGGCGAGGCCGACGACACCACGCCGTGGCCTGCCCGCGAACACCGCGAGCCGCCGTCCGATCCGCGGCTACCGCTGGACGGCATTCGCATCGTCGACCTGACGGCGTTCTGGGCCGGGCCCGCCGCGACGCACCTGCTCGCGGCGTTCGGAGCCGACGTCGTCAAGGTGGAGTCGATCCAACGGCCCGACGGCATCCGGTACTCGGGCGGCATGCGAAAAGACCTCGACGACTGGTGGGAATACGGTTGGGTGTTCCACGCCGTGAACACCAACAAGCGGGCTGTCACGCTGGATTTGGGGTCGCAGGAAGGACGTCGCCTGTTCCGCGAGTTGGTCGCCGGCGCCGACGTCGTGATCGAGAACTTCTCCCCGCGGGTGATGGATCACTTCGGGCTGACCGCCGACGCCCTGCTCGAGATCAATCCGCGACTGGTCGTCGCCCGGATGCCGGCGTTCGGGCTCGACGGTCCGTGGCGCGACCGGGTCGGCTTCGCGCCGACCATGGAACAGATCGCCGGCCTGGCCTGGGTGACCGGACTCGCCGACGGCCCGCCCGTCCCGCCGCGCGGAGCATGTGACCCGTTGGCCGGTGTGCATGCGGCGTTCGCGGTGACGGCTGCGCTGTGCTTCGCCGATCGCACCGGAGCCGGCCAGCTGGTCGAGTTGCCGATGATCGAGACGGTATTGAACGTCACCGCGATTCAGCCGATCGAAGCTGAGGTATTCGGTGTCACGCTGAGTCGTCGGGGCAACCGAGGACATGGTGGTGCCATCCAAAACCTTCACCGCTGTGCGGGTGACGACGATTGGATCGCCGTCACGGTGGGCACCGACGAGCAGTGGCAAGCTCTGGTCGACGCGCTGGGCCGGCCGTCGTGGACCGACGATCGCCGGTTCGACACCGTCGACGGGCGACGCACCCACTCCGACGAGATCGACCTCGAGTTACAAGACTGGTTCGCCGATCAGAAACTCGACGATGCGGTGAATGACCTTGCAGCTGCCGGCATTCCCGTCGCGCCGGTCATCTCGCCGTCGCTGGTGACCGAGAACCCGCAGCTCAACCACCGCGAGTTCCTGGAAACGCTCGACCATCCGCGTACCGGGCCGGGCCGCTACCCGCGGCCCCCGTTCGCGCCGCTGGCTGGGCAGCGCAACTGGCTGATGCGTCCACCCCCGACACTCGGCGAACACAACGGCGAGGTGTTGCGCGAACTGTGCGGGCTCACCGACGAGGACTTGGCGCGCCTGGCATCTGCCGGTGTGATCGGAACCCGGCCCAAGGGGCTTTGACGCAGCTGCGACGGAGCAGCGGGCACTCGACCAGTGCCCCACAGCTGCGCTGCGCGGTCGGCGTTACCGGCGGTGGTCAGGTTCGGGTTGGCCGCAGTTCGTCCAGCACGGGGGCTGGCTGACCCTACCGCGGGCGAGCGTGCGCGTTGACCTTCAATGCCTAAGATAGTAAAAATAGAAGAAGTCTTCACAAGCGTCAGCGCGGCCGTGCGCCAATCGGCCGGCGGGAATGACGCAGAAGGAGCGGCCAGTGACGGGCACGGTGTCGGACTCTTCAATCGATCCGTCCGACAGCGACCCATCGGAACGGGAATTCGGGCCGAGCGGTATCAGCTTGTCCCCGTACCGATTCCCGACCGGCTGGTTCATCGTCGGCTTCGCCTCCGACCTGGCGCCCGGCGCGGTCAAGCGCGCGCACTACTTCGGTGCGGAGATGGTGCTGTTTCGCACCGAGGCAGGCGAAGTGCATGTGCTCGACGCCTACTGCCAACACCTGGGCGCCAACATGGGTGTCGGCGGGACCGTCGAGGGGGAGAACATCGTCTGCCCGTGGCACGGGTGGCAGTGGCGCGGCGACGGCACCAACGCCCTGATCCCCTACAGCAAGATCGGCTGCAAGAACAACGTCCGCGTCCGGACCTACCCCAGCATGCAGTGGTACGGCTTCATCCTGGCGTGGCATGAGCGGCACGGACGGGTGCCGTACTGGCGGCCACCGGTGCTGCCCGAGTTGGAGACCGACGAGTATTACCCGCTGCACCCAGAAAGCCGCATGGTGAACCGGGTCAAAGTTCACGCGCAAATGATCGTCGAGAACGCCGCCGACCCCTACCACGTGCAGTACGTACACAAGGCGGCGAACCCGGCCAACACCACGTCGTTCGAGGTGGCCGGCTATCACCTGCACGCCACCGTCAGCGCGCATTTCGGCGGCGGCCGGGCGCAGACCTGGCTGACGCCGAACGGGCCGGTCGACGCCAAGATCGGCTACGAAAACTATTCACTGGGGATAGGGGTGGTTCGCTTCCCGAGCGATTTGGTGGCCACCATCCAGGTGACCGGGCAAACCCCGGTCGACGAGGACTACACCGACTACTTCTACACCCAGGCCTCCGTCCGCGAGCCCGGCGACACCGGCGATGCCCCTACCGGTCGCGCCGTCAAATTCCTTGCGCTGCAACAAGAAGTCATCAAGCAGGACTTCTTCACCTGGGAGAACATGAAGTACCTGGAGAAGCCGAACCTCGCACCCGAAGAAGCGCACGACTACGCCGCGCTGCGACGCTGGGCACATCGCTTCTACCCGGGCGAGAACCCCGCGCCTGATGACTTCGGCTACACCGCCAACGGTGATCCCGACCCGGCGGCTGCAGGAGCCTGATGTCCCACGTGCCGGTGAAAGCGACCGCCGATCGCAGCCGAGGTGTCGGGCCCGGTGTCTTGGGACCGAGTACGTCACGGATCCATCGTCGGCCGGTGAGACAGGGAAAACACAGATGACCATGACCTACCAACAGCAATACGTTCTCGACGGGGCGGCGGGACGCGATGCCATCCTGAATCTGACCGCTCGACACAACCGTTGCTATTCCCACGGCGACCGTATCGGCTGGGTCACCACATTCCGGCACTCCGGCGCACGTTTCACCCGCAACGGCGAGGATTTCACCGACCTCGGTGCCGCCTTCGACGGCGGCAACGGCCGACTGGTCACTGTCGATCACGAGATCACCGTTGACGGCATCACTGCGACGCAGCGTTGCGTCGCTTTGCTTTTCGCGATCGGTGAGGATGGCGCCGGCAGCTTGCGTGCCACCGGAAGCTACCGCGACCAGCTGATCTATGAACGTGGCGGCTGGTATTTCACCTCTCGTGAACTCGCATGGGATGCGGCGTCGAACGGGCACTCGGTCACGGTGTGACGGAAGCGGCATTCTCCGGTGACCACACCATCAGCCGGTTGGCGTTCGGCACCTATCAGGACGCCCTGCGAACGGTGAGCTGTGTTGTCCGGTCGAGTTCACCCTGCAGCTTCGCGGGTGATCGCGGGCGAGCTAGTGATTGCCGGCCAGTTCGTGGGCCACCGCGTCGAACGCGCGCAGCGTGTCCAACATGTGCGGCTCACGAGAGTGCGGCTGGGTGGATAACTTGGCGGCGACCATCTCTGCGGCGCGGTTGACGTAGATCATCTGACCGCACATGCCCAAAGACAACAGGACGTTGCTGTCCGGGTAGGGGAACCACATCTGGTTGCGATACATCCCGCCCGGCAATTCGGTCTCGTCGGGGCTGGCGGCGAACGCCTGCCGCGAATCGTGCCCGCCGTCGAGGGTGTCGGCGATCCACGCCGCAGGCACCACCTGGCGGCCAGTCAACGAGACGCCGTCCCGCAGGAACAGCGACCCGAACCGGATCATGTCGGTAAGGCAGGCGCTGACCCCGCCGTCGAACAGTCCGGTGCCGACCGTGTCGACGCCGATGGTGGCGTCGCATTGGGCGCCGATGCGGCTCCACAGCAGTTCCGACATCAGCTCGGGCATCCGCTGGCCGCCGGCCATCTCGCAGATCCAGCCGAGCACATCGGTTTCACACGAGCGATATTCGAACGGCCCGCCGTGGGCAGACTTCTGCCGCAAGGTCAGCAGAAAGTCTTGCAGCGTGGAGGGGACCTCCGGACTGCTCCTGGGCTCCCACCCCATCGACTGTTCGAGGAGATGTACCTCCGCGCCTGGGTCGCCGTAATTTTCCGAGAAGGCGATGCCCGACCGCATGTCCAGCAGGTGACGCACCGTCGCGCCCGCGTAGCCGCAATTCTCCAGGGCGGGAACGAACGCCGTAACCGGCGCGTCAAGCTCGATCGCACGGGCATCGTGCAGTGCGCCGACGACCGCTCCCACCAGCGACTTGCTCACCGAGAACAGCAGGTGTCGGGTCAGGGGCCCAAGGCCACTGAGGTACTGCTCGGTCATCATCGACCCGCGATAGGCAACGGCCCACCCGTCGGTGGCGGTGCTGGTCATCAACGCGCCGACGGTTCGGGCCGTTCCGTCGGTAGCGGTCACCGGGATCTCGGCCAACGGGGCACCGGCTGCGGGCAACGCTGCGGGCAGGCCGGTCCCGCGCGAGATCACCGCGGTCGGCACGAATTCCTCGACGTGCTGGAATGACCACTGCGAATACGGCGGTGACAGCCAGTTTGCGAGTGAGATGCCGGCCGGGACGTGGCCGCTGCTCACGCGCGTGCGACGAGCCGCGAGACGATCGGTGTGGCCGGCGTCAGGGGTGTCGAGGCGAACTGCGCCTTGATGCCTTTGACCCAGCGCCGGCAGCGCTCGGTGAGCTGGTAGTCGTCGGTCTGCAGGTGGCCGCGGGTGACAAGCACACCGAGTTGGGCCCCCTCGCACCGTAAATCGCCGGGCGCCGCGACGCGCATGTAGAAGGCTTCGGACTCGTCGAGCAAGGTGGCCGAGTCGTTGCCCTGGCGCGCGAACCAAGCGCGCCCGTCTTCGTCGATACGCCACACACCTGTGCGCGGGGTCGCGGTGAACAGTTCTACCTCCGGGGAGGTCTCGGAAATGATCAGTTGACCCCAGACCTCGTCGTCGCCGTAGCCGCGCTCCCAGCGCGAGTTGATCTCGTCGATGTCGACCTGGTAATCCACGTCCAGGTATTCGAGCAGGTGGAGAAGGAACAGCGGCATGTCGGCGTAGGCCTCGGTGGTCAAGTTCGTCATCGGGGTCGCGCCCGACAGGCGCGGGTTGACCTCGCCGAGGTAGAGCTCGTCGGAGTCCAGATCGTGCAACAGGTCCACTTCGAAGTAGCCGCGGTACCCCTCGCGGCTCAAGATGTCGCCCAGCTTTCGCACCATCTCGCGTGCGACATGCTTCTGTGCAGCCGGCAGTACCGTGGGCCAGACGTCATTGCCGCACCAGGCGCCCTTGTTCGGCGTCAGCTCCGGGTAGCCGACCAGACTCGTCATCGCGGGGCCGATCACGGTGCCATGCCGGGTCACGGTGCCCTCCAGGCACAGTTCGACGTTGCGGATGCGCTTCATGGCCTTGACTTCCGCGTCGACGAGGTCGGCGCCGCAAAGGTCCCAGTCTTGCCGGCCGCGGACAAAGAACGTCCCGCTGCCGGCGTTGCCGTACGCGGCCTCGACCACGAGGTCATCGCCCAGCCCGGCCCTGTGCGCCAGCGCGACTAGGTCGTCGTAGGAGCTGACCCGCCCGATAGCGTGCGGCACGCTCGGCACCCCCGCTTCATCGGCGAGGCGCGTCATCACCACCTTGGAGCCCAGGCGGTGCCGAAGCTCCGCCGGCGGGTGCATGACATTAAGCCCCGCCTGGCAGGCGAGGGCCTGGGTCTCTTCGTCGAGCATCACAAAGCAGGCCTTGCCGCCGGGGACTCGCCGCGCGATGAACTCGAGTGTCTCGGGATCACCGAGTAGGTGGTTGCACACATCCCCCATGGAATCGAAATCGATGCGGTCCCGCCTTCGGGGTACGAACACACGCGAATGGGTACCCTCGAAAGAGTCAAAGTAGTTCAGGTAAAAGAAGTTTCGTACCCAGCGGCTGATTCCGAGCAGGTTGAACGGCGTCGGCGCGGCGACGGTCAGATCACGAGCTTTCGTGCCACAAGACGTCATTGCACCAGTGTGGACAACCGCAACCCCGGCTGGCAACCGGAGTCAGCTCGGCCGAGAGCCGACCGGCCCGGTTATCCGGCGGGAGGTTCCCAGGCGGATCCGCCCGGAGTGCTGACGCAGGTCACCGGACCGCCCGAGTTGGAGACGGCGGTCGAACCTTCTGGGCCGCAGGGCATACCCACCGCGGGACGGGTGTCCAGGCCGGTCGGCTTGGTGGTCGTCGGCGTGGTGGTCGTCTTTGGCGTCGTGCTTTGTGGCACCGTCGTTTCAGCCTTCGGTGTGGTGGTCGGCGCGGCCTTGGTCGTCTGCAGCACGGTCGTCGTCGGTGCCACGGTGGTGACGACGCGTGGTGGGGTAATCACGGGCGGTGGGGGTGGGGCGATGACGGCCGGCGCCGACGTGGTCGGCTCCGCGGACGTGGTCTCGACATTGGCCGGGGTGTCGTCGCTCCGGGATGTCGAGCGCAACGCCTTGACGCCGACAAACCACGCGATCAGGACGACCACAATGACGCCGCCGATCGCCGCCGATTGGCGCAGGCGTTTGCGAGCCGCGGCGGATTCGCCTTCATCGTCGTCCTGCGGCTCCACATCTGGGTCTGGGTTGGCCGCGAGCGCGCGGCGGCTGGCGCGGGGCGCGGCCTCAGTCGGCGCCGGCTCCTCGGCGTTCGGCGTCGCGACGAATGCCGGCTCCTCGCCGTTGGTGGTCGCCGCGCCGTTGGTGGTCGCCTCGCGGAATATGGCCGCTGCCCGAACCTCCGAGGTGGCGCGGATGTGTGAGCGGGTGCCACCGATCGATTCGAGCGCCCTGGTGAAGTCCCGACATCGCCGGAATCTGTCGACTGGATCCGGCGCGAGTGCGCGGGCGAAGATCGCATCGAAGTCGGTCAGGTCGGGCCGGATCTCGCTCGGCCGGGGCGGTCGGTCGTTGAGTTGCCTGTTGACCACCACGGATGGATTGAAGTGCGCGAACGGCGGCGCACCGGTCAGTAGATGGAAAGCGCTGGCTGCCAACGAGTACTGGTCGGCTCTGCCGTCGAGTTCCTCGCCCATCAGCTGTTCGGGTGCGGTATAGCCGGCGGTCCCGATGAACATGCCTGCGCGGGTCAACGTGTTGTGCGCGCCTTCTGGTCGCGCTACACCGAAGCCGGTCAACGCAATTCGTCGTCGGTCCGATGTCGACTTGTTGACCAGGATGCGGCCGGGATTGACGTAGCGGTGCAGCACGCCGCAGTCGTGTGCGTAGTCCAGGGCGTCTGCGATCGCGGACACGATCTGGATCACCATCCGCGGTGGCATGCCGTCGAGATGACCGTCGCCCAGGAACTCGGCCGCATCCGACCCCTCGATGTACTCCGTGCAGATCCACAGCTGGTTCTCGAACTCGCCGCGGTCGGTGAGCCCGGCGATGTTCGGGTGCCAGAGCGCCGCTGCCAGGTCGGACTCCTGGTTGAACCGGATTCGGTAGTCCAGGTCCATTGAGGTCTCGGCCGGAATCAGGTGGAGCACGTGTTGGCGGGGGAGCCGCGGGTGGTCGACAACGTAGAGCTCACCGAACTCCTCGTACCCGAGCGGCCGAACGACGTGGAATCCAGCGGCCGTAGCTCCGATGACCAGCGGCATGGGGAGATGGTACAGACCCGCCGCGCCACGGTTGCGCCGCGCAGTCTCGTCGGCGTCGGGCTGCGCAGCCCGGTACGGCGCAGATTCTCCAGATAACGATTAGGTAACAATACTGCCTTGATCTGCACAGTTATAGCTACTCGACCGTAACCGCCCGCATGCAGCAGGTTTGGTCCGAGCGCTGTGAGCGCCCGCTGAGCGCACTGTTACCCAGCCCACCGTTACTCGCGCGTAGAACTCACCAGTAACCGAAATGGGCCGGAAACTCCCAGATTCCTTATGACACTCTTAGTGCAGCCGATGACGCCCATTTGGCGCGACCCGTCGGAAGCCGGGTCGGTCGAGTCGCGCCGGGTTGGACCGGGGGCCCGATCGGGATTGACGAGACACACGGGCAGCGTGGCTCTGGCTTGTGAGCAGAACAGCGCTATCGAGGGAGATACACACGTGACCATCTATGAGCACCATCGAGTGTCCGCTGACCGCGGCGGAGTCTCCTCAGATACTCATGCGCTCGTCGATCGGCTGACCGCCGGTGAGCCCTACGCGGTCGCGTTCGGCGGCCAGGGCGGTGCCTGGCTGGAGACGCTGGAAGAGCTGGTCTCGTCGTCCGGGATCGAATCCGAACTGGCGACGCTGGCCGGCGAGGTGGACCTGTTGCTCGAGCCGGTGGCCGACGAGCTCGTGGTGGTGCGTCCGATCGGCTTCGAGCCGCTGCGCTGGGTGCGCGCGCTGGCCGCCGAGGACCCGGTTCCGTCCCAAAAGCACCTGACCTCGGCGGCGGTATCGCTGCCGGGCGTCCTGCTCACCCAGATCGCCGCCATCCGCACGTTGGCCCGCCAGGGCATGGACTTGCTGGCCACCCCGCCGATCGCCGTCGTCGGGCACTCGCAGGGCATCCTCGCCGTCGAGGCTCTGAAGGCCGCGGGAGCGCGCGACATCGAGCTGCTGGCGATGGCACAGCTGATCGGCGCGGCCGGCACGCTGGTGGCCCGTCGGCGCGGTATCTCCGTGCTCGGCGACCGGCCGCCGATGGTGTCGGTCTCGGGCGCCGACACCGAGCGCATCTACCAGCTGCTCGAAGACTTCTCCCAGGACGTCCGTACCGTGCTGCCGCCGGTCCTGTCGATCCGCAACGGCCGGCGCTCGGTCGTCATCACCGGCACCCCCGAGCAGCTGTCTCGCTTCGAGCTCTACTGCAAACAGATCTCGGAGAAGGAAGAAGCCGACCGCAAGAACAAGATCCGCGGCGGCGAGGTGTTCGCGCCGGTCTTCGACCCGGTCCAGGTCGAGGTGGGCTTCCACACGCCGAGGCTCGTCGACAGCATCGACATCGTCGGCGACTGGGCCGAGAAGGTCGGCATCGACGTCGAGCTGTCCCGCGCGATGGCCGGGGCGATCCTGGTCCAGCCGGTCGACTGGGTCGACGAGGTGATCGGAGTCCACGAGGCCGGCGCCCGCTGGATCCTCGACCTCGGCCCCGGCGACATCCTGACCCGGCTGACCGCACCTGTCATCCGCGGATTGGGAGTCGGCATTGTGCCTGCGGCGACCCGTGGTGGCCAGCGCAACCTGTTCACGGTCGGAGCGATTCCCGAGGTGGCCCGGCCGTGGACGAGCTACGCACCGTCAGTGGTCGCCCTGCCCGACGGGCGCGTCAAGCTCTCCACGAAGTTCACCCGGCTCACCGGCCGGTCCCCGATCCTGCTGGCGGGGATGACCCCGACCACCGTCGACGCCAAGATCGTCGCCGCCGCGGCCAACGCCGGGCACTGGGCCGAGCTGGCCGGCGGCGGACAGGTCACCGAACCGATCTTCAACGACCGGATCGAGCAACTGGCCGGGCTGCTCGAACCCGGGCGCACCTACCAGTTCAACGCGCTGTTCCTCGACCCGTACCTGTGGAAGCTGCAGGTCGGCGGAAAACGCCTGGTGCAGAAGGCCCGCCAGTCCGGCGCGGCCATCGACGGCGTGGTCGTCAGCGCCGGCATCCCCGAACTGGAAGAGGCCGTCGAGCTGATCGACGAACTCAACGAGATCGGCATCTCGCACGTGGTGTTCAAGCCGGGCACCGTCGAGCAGATCCGCTCGGTCATCCGGATCGCCACCGAGGTGCCGACCACTCCGGTCATCGTGCACGTCGAAGGCGGCCGCGCCGGCGGCCACCACTCCTGGGAAGACCTCGACGACCTGCTGCTGTCCACCTACTCCGAATTGCGCGCCCGGCCCAACATCACGGTCTGCGTCGGCGGCGGCATCGGTACGCCCGAGCGGGCGGCCGAATACCTGTCCGGCCGCTGGGCCCAGGTCCACGGGTTCCCGCTGATGCCGGTCGACGGCATCCTGGTCGGCACCGCCGCGATGGCCACCCTGGAGGCCACCACATCGCCGTCGGTCAAGCAGATGCTGGTCGACATCGGTGGCACCGGCCAGTGGGTGGGTGCCGGAAAAGCCCAGGGCGGCATGGCATCTGGGCGTAGCCAGCTCGGTGCCGACATTCACGAGATCGACAACACCGCCTCTCGGTGCGGCCGGCTGCTCGACGAGGTCGCCGGAGACGCCGACGCGGTCGCCGCGCGCCGCGACGAGATCATCGCCGCGATGTCCGAAACCGCCAAGCCGTACTTCGGCGACGTCGGCGAGATGACCTACCTGCAGTGGCTGCAGCGCTACGTCGAGCTGGCCATCGGCGACGGCGACAGCACCGCAGACACCGCCGCGCCCGGCAGCCCGTGGCTGGCCGACACCTGGCGCGACCGCTTCGAGGTGATGCTGCAGCGTGCCGAGGCGCGGTTGAACCCGCAGGACTCCGGGCCGATCGAAACGCTCTTCAGCGACCCTGAGCTGTTGGAGCGCCCAGACGAGGCCGTCGCCGCACTTGTCGCCCGGTACCCCGACGCGCAGACCGTGCAACTGCACCCGGCCGACGTGCCGTTCTTCGTCACGCAGTGCAAGACGCCGGGCAAGCCGGTGAACTTCGTGCCGGTGATCGACAAGGACGTCCGCCGTTGGTGGCGCAGCGACTCGCTGTGGCAGGCCCACGACGCCCGCTACGACGCCGACCAGGTCTGCATCATCCCCGGCCCCGCAGCCGTCGCCGGCATCACCCGGCTCGACGAACCCGTCGGCGATCTGCTGGACCGCTTCGAGCAGGCCGCGATCGACGACGTGATCGCCGCTGGCGCAACACCGACCCCGGTCACCGCGCGCCGGCAGGGCCGCATCGACGTGCGCGGGCCACTGGCCACCGTGCTGGATGCGCCCGATGTGTTGTGGGCCGGCCGTGTCGCCGTCAACCCGGTGCACCGGATCGCCGACCCGGCCGACTGGCAGGTGCACGGTGACTTCGGCGGGCCCGAGGAGCCGCGGGCCACCCACTCGTCGACCGGGGCACGCCTGCAGGTCGACGGTGCGCAGGTCGTACTCAGTGTGCCGATCTCCGGTACGTGGATCGACATTCGATTCAGCTTGCCGGCCAGCACAATGGATGGCGGGATCCCGGTGATCCGCCCCAAGGACGCGACCGAGGCCATGCGGGCAGTGCTGGCGATCGCCGCCGGCGCCGACAGCCCCGAGACCCTGCCCCGGGTACACAACGGCACCGCGACCGTGACCGTGCACTGGGATCCCGAACGGGTCGCCGACCACACCGGTGTCACCGCGACCTTCGGTGAGCCGTTGGCGCCGACGTTGAGCATCGTGCCCGACGCCCTGGTCGGCCGCTGCTGGCCCGCGGTGTTCGCGGCCATCGGCTCCGCCGTCACCGGCGCGGGCGTCCCGGTCATCGAGGGCCTGCTGAGCCTGGTGCACCTCGATCACGCCGTGCACCTGGTCGCCTCGTTGCCGAAGGTGCCGGCCGAATTGACCGTCACTGCAACCGCTTCGGTAGCCACCGACACCGAAGTCGGCCGGGTCGTCCCGATCTCGGTTACGGTTGCCGACGCCGACCGCACGGTTCTGGCCACCATGGCGGAGCGGTTCGCGATCCGCGGCCGAACCGGGCCCGCCGAGCTGGCCGACCCGCTGCGGGCCGGTGGCGCGGTGTCCGAGAACGCCACCGACACCCCGCGCCGTCGCCGCCGCGACGTCACGCTCACCGCGCCGGTCGACATGCGGCCGTTCGCGGTGGTGTCCGGCGACCACAACCCGATCCACACCGACCGGGCGGCCGCCCTGCTGGCCGGCCTGGCAGGGCCGAATGGCGAGGGGCGGCCGATCGTGCACGGTATGTGGCTGTCGGCCGCGGCGCAGCACGTGGTCACCGCAACCGACGGACAGGCCCGGCCGCCGGCCCGGCTGATCGGCTGGACCGCGCGCTTCCTGGGCATGGTCCGTCCCGGTGACGCCGTGGACTTCCGCGTCGACCGGGTCGGAATCGACCGGGGCGCTGAAGTTTTGGAGGTTTCTGCCCGCATCGGTTCGGACCTGGTGATGTCGGCGACGGCGCGGCTGGCCTCGCCCAAGACGGTCTACGCGTTCCCGGGTCAGGGCATTCAGCACAAGGGCATGGGCATGGATGTGCGTGCCCGCTCCAAGGCTGCCCGCAAGGTGTGGGACGACGCAGACAAATACACCCGCGAGACCCTGGGCTTCTCGATCCTGCATGTGGTGCGGGACAACCCAACCAGCTTGATCGCCAGCGGCGTGCACTACCAACACCCCGAGGGCGTGCTGTATCTGACGCAGTTCACTCAGGTCGCGATGGCGACCGTCGCCGCTGCCCAGGTTGCCGAGATGCGCGAGCAGGGCGCGTTCGTCGAGGACGCGATCGCCTGCGGTCACTCCGTCGGCGAGTACACCGCACTGGCCTGTGTCAGCGATGTCTACGGCCTGGAAGCGTTGCTGGAGACCGTGTTCCAGCGAGGGTCGAACATGCACGACATCGTGCCGCGCGACGAGCTGGGCCGGTCTAACTACCGGCTGGCCGCGATCCGCCCGTCGCAGATCGATCTCGACGACGCCGACGTGCCGGCCTTCGTCGAGGAGGTCTCACAGCGCACCGGTGAATTCCTGCAGATCGTCAACTTCAACCTGCGCGGCTCGCAGTATGCGATCGCCGGCACGGTCCGCGGGCTGGAAGAGCTCGAGGCCGAGGTCGAGCGTCGTCGCGAAATCTCGGGCGGTAAGCGCTCATTCATCCTGGTGCCGGGTATCGATGTGCCGTTCCACTCCCAGGTACTTCGGGTCGGCGTGGCCGAGTTCCGCCGGTCGCTGGAGCGGGCGATGCCGCGAGGTAAAGACCCCAAGGTAATCATCGGGCGCTACATTCCGAACCTGGTGCCGCGACCGTTCAGCCTGGACCGCGACTTCATCCAAGAGATCCGGGATCTGGTGCCGGCCGAGCCGCTCGACGAGATCCTGGAGAACTACGACTACTGGCGCAACGAGCGCCCGTTCGACCTGGCCCGCACGGTCATCATCGAGCTGCTGGCCTGGCAGTTCGCCAGCCCGGTGCGCTGGATCGAAACGCAAGATCTGCTGTTCACCGAAGAGGCTGCCGGCGGCCTGGGTGTGGAGCGGTTCGTCGAGATCGGCGTGAAGTCGGCGCCGACCGTGGCCGGGTTGGCCACCAACACCCTGAAGCTGGCCGAATACGCCCACAGCACAGTGGAAGTGCTCAACGTCGAGCGCGACGCGGCGGTGCTGTTCGCCACCGACACCGACCCCGAGCCAGAGGATGTGCTCAAGGAGGTTTCGGCAGAGTCCGAGGCGGCTGGCGCACCCGGTCCTGATGTCGCGCCCGCCGTAGCTCCGGCGGTCGCCGGAGCTCCGCCGGGCGCTCCGAGACCCGACGACATCGGCTTCGGCGCCGCTGACGCCACGTTGGCGCTGATCGCGCTGTCGGCCAAGATGCGCATCGACCAGATCGAGGAGTTGGACTCCATCGAGTCCATCACCGACGGTGCCTCGTCGCGGCGCAACCAGTTGCTGGTCGACCTCGGTTCGGAGCTCAACCTGGGTGCCATCGACGGCGCGGCCGAGGCCGACCTGGCCGGGCTGCGGGGGCAGGTGACCAAGCTGGCCCGTACCTACAAGCCTTACGGTCCAGTGCTTTCCGACGCGATCAACGATCAGCTCCGGACGATCCTCGGGCCGTCCGGCAAGCGCCCCGCCGCCATCGCCGAGCGGGTCACCAAGACCTGGGAACTCGGCGAAGGCTGGGTCAAACACGTCACCGTCGAGGTGGCACTCGGGACTCGTGAAGGCACCAGCGTCCGTGGCGGCTCGCTGGGCAACCTGCACGACGGTGCGCTGGCGGATGCCGCCGCGGTGGACAGCGTAATCGACGCCGCTGTCACGTCCGTGGCGGCCCGCCGGGGCATCGCGGTCGCGCTGCCGTCCAGCGGTGGCGGCGGCGGTGCGACCGTCGACGCTGCCGCGCTGAGCGAGTTCACCGAGCAGATCACCGGCCGCGACGGCGTGCTCGCCGCAGCGGCGCGTCTGGTACTGGGTCAGCTCGGCCTCGACGAGAAGGTCAGTGTGCCGCCTACCGCCACCGACGCCGAGCTGATCGACTTGGTGACAACGGAACTCGGATCCGACTGGCCGCGATTGGTGGCACCGGTGTTCGACGGCAAGAAGGCCGTCGTATTCGACGACCGCTGGGCCAGCGCCCGTGAGGACCTGGTCAAGCTGTGGCTGGTCGACGATGACGAAGCGGACGCGGACTGGGCGCGACTTTCGGAGCGCTTCGAGGGTGCCGGCCACGTGGTCGCGACGCAGGCGACCTGGTGGCAGGGTCGGGCTTTGGCGGCCGGACGTCAGATCCACGCGTCGTTGTACGGGCGGATCGCGGCCGGCTCAGAAAATCCGGAACCCGGTCCGTTCCACGCCGAGGTGGCCGTGGTGACCGGCGCGTCGAAGGGTTCGATCGCCGCGTCGGTGGTCGGCAAGCTGCTCGACGGTGGTGCCACCGTCATCGCCACCACGTCGAAGCTCGACGACGAGCGACTGGCGTTCTATCGGAACCTCTACCGCGACCACGCCCGCTTCGGTGCTTCGTTGTGGGTGGTGGCGGCCAACATGGCGTCCTACGCCGACATCGACGCGCTCACCGAGTGGATTGGTAACGAGCAGTCCGAAAGCCTGGGGCCGCAGTCGATTCACATCAAGGACGCCCAAGTTCCGACGTTGCTGTTCCCGTTCGCGGCGCCGCGGGTGGCGGGCGATCTGTCCGAGGCCGGTTCGCGCTCGGAGATGGAGATGAAGGTGCTGCTGTGGGCGGTGCAGCGACTGATCGGCGGCCTGTCCAAGATCGGCGCCGAACGCGACATCGCCTCGCGGCTGCACGTGGTGCTGCCGGGCTCGCCCAACCGCGGCATGTTCGGCGGCGACGGTGCCTACGGTGAAGCCAAGTCTGCGTTGGACGCCGTGGTCACCCGCTGGGGGGCCGAGTCGTCATGGGCGCGGCGCGTCAGCCTGGCGCACGCGTTGATCGGTTGGACCCGCGGCACCGGCTTGATGGGCCACAACGACGCGATCGTCAGCGCGGTCGAAGAAGCCGGTGTGACAACGTATTCCACCGACGAGATGGCGGACATGCTGCTCGGCCTGTGCGATATCGAATCCAGGGCGGCCGCGGCGGTCGCACCGATCAACGCCGACTTCACCGGCGGTCTCGGCGACGTCGAGATCGACATGGCCGAGTTGGCCGCGAAGGCCCGCGAGGAGCTTTCGGCCGGCGCGGCCGAAGATGGGGACGAGGATCCCGCCGGCGAAGGCACCATCGCCGCGCTGCCGTCACCGCCGCGTGGCTTCAGCCCGGCACCGCCGCCGGTGTGGGACCACCTCGACCTCGACCCTTCGGAGTTGGTGGTCATCGTCGGCGGCGCCGAACTCGGTCCGTACGGCTCGTCGCGGACCCGCTTCGAGATGGAGGTCGACAACGAACTGTCTGCCGCCGGTGTGCTCGAATTGGCCTGGACCACTGGGTTGATCAAGTGGGAAGAAGATCCGACACCGGGCTGGTATGACATCGCATCCGGCGACCTGGTCGACGAGGCCGAGTTGGTCGAGCGCTACCACGACGCCGTCGTCGAGCGGGTGGGCATCCGCGAGTTCGTCGACGACGGCGCGATCGACCCCGACCACGCATCGCCGCTGATGGTGAGCGTCTTCCTGGACAAGGACTTCACCTTCGTCGTCTCCTCGGAGGCCGACGCCCGCGGGTTCGCCCAGTTCGATGCCGAGCACACAGTGGTCCGACCGATTCCCGGTTCCAGCGACTGGGAAGTTACGCGTAAGGCGGGCACCGAGATTCGCGTGCCACGTAAGACCAAGCTGTCGCGGACCGTCGGCGCGCAGATTCCGACCGGGTTCGACCCGACGGTGTTCGGCATCAGCCAGGACATGGCCAGCTCGGTCGACCGGGTGGCGCTGTGGAACATCGTCGCGACCGTCGACGCGTTCCTGTCGTCGGGCTTCACCCCGACCGAGTTGATGCGCTGGGTGCACCCGGGACTGGTGGCCAGCACCCAGGGCACCGGCATGGGCGGTATGACGTCGATGCAGACGATGTATCACGGCAACCTGCTGGGCCGGAACAAGCCGAACGACATCCTGCAGGAAGTTCTGCCGAACGTCGTTGCCGCCCATGTGATTCAGTCTTACGTGGGTAGTTACGGCGCGATGATCCACCCGGTCGGCGCGTGCGCTACCGCGGCGGTGTCGGTCGAGGAGGGTATGGACAAGATCCGCCTCGGCAAGGCCGAATTGGTGGTTGCCGGTGGGTTCGACGATCTGACGCTGGAGGCCATCATCGGATTCGGTGACATGGCGGCGACTGCCGACACCGCGATGATGCGCGGCAGGGGCATCAGCGACGCGAAGTTCTCCCGGCCCAATGACCGGCGCCGGCTCGGCTTCCTGGAGGCCCAGGGCGGCGGGACGATCCTGTTGGCCCGCGGTGACCTCGCAGTCAAGATGGGACTGCCGGTGCTGGCGGTGGTGGGCTACGCGCAGTCGTTCGCCGACGGCGTGCACACCTCGATCCCGGCCCCCGGCCTGGGCGCGCTCGGTGCCGGCCGTGGCGGCAAGGACTCGCCGCTGGCCCGGTCGCTGGCCAAGCTGGGCGTCAGCGCCGACGACGTCGCGGTGATCTCCAAGCACGACACCTCGACGCTGGCCAACGATCCCAACGAGACCGAATTGCATGAGCGGCTGGCTGATTCGATGGGCCGCTCCGACGGAGCCCCGCTGTTCATCGTGTCGCAGAAGAGCCTCACCGGCCACGCCAAGGGTGGCGCGGCGGTCTTCCAGATGATGGGTCTGTGCCAGATCCTGCGTGACGGCGTGATTCCGCCGAACCGCAGCCTGGACTGTGTCGACGACGAACTCGCCGGCTCCGCGCACTTCGTCTGGGTCCGCGAAACCCTGCGACTCGGAGGCAAATTCCCGTTGAAGGCCGGTTTGGTGACCAGCCTCGGGTTCGGTCACGTATCGGGTCTGGTCGCGTTGGTGCATCCGGAGGCATTCCTGGCGACTCTGGACGCCGAACAGCGCGCGCAGTACCGGTCACGGGCTGACGCCCGGCTGATCGCCGGTCAGCGCCGCCTGGCGTCGGCGATCGCCGGCGGCCGGCCGATGTACGAGCGGCCCGCCGACCGTCGCTTCGACCACGAGGTGTCGGAGAAGCGGCAGGAATCGGCGATGTTGCTCGATGCGGATGCGCGGTTGGGCGACGACGATATCTACATCCACTGAGCATCCGATAGGTTTCTGTTAATGAGCATCGTCGGAGTGGGGATAGATCTTGTCTCTATCGCTGAGTTCGCCGAGCAGGTCGACCGGCCCGGAACCATGTTCGCCGCAACGTTCACGCCAGGTGAGCGGCGCGACGCCTCGGACAAGAGTTCGTCGGCGGCACGCCACCTGGCAGCCCGGTGGGCAGCCAAGGAGGCGGTGATCAAGGCCTGGTCCGGCTCACGGTTCTCGCAGCGGCCGGTGCTGCGCGAAGACATCCACCGCGACATCGAAGTGGTCACCGACATGTGGGGGCGGCCGCGGGTGCGGCTGACCGGCGACATCGCCACGCATTTGAAAGACGTGACGATCCACGTCTCGTTGACACACGAGGCAGATACCGCGGCGGCGGTAGCGATCCTGGAAATGCCCTAGCTTTCACATCCGGTAGGCACAGTTGGGCAGCTATCAAATTGCCCACCTCTGAGCGAATTCTCGTGATGCGCGGCGCCAATTCGCTCAGAGGTGGGCAAAAAGCCGCACGGCACTGCCGATGCCGCACGTGGCGTGCCGGCGGCTAGCTTCGAGGCTATGAGCGATCTGGGCGAGCGCGTCCGCGAGCTGTTGCCGTCGGTGCGCGACGATCTGGAAAACCTGATCCGCATCCAGTCGGTGTGGGCCGATCCGGCCCGCCGCGACCAGGTGCACCGCAGCGCGCAGGCCACCGCAGACCTGTTGTCGCAAGCCGGCTTCGGTGATGTGCGGATCGTCAGCGAGGGTGGTGCGCCCGCCGTCATCGCGAGGCATTCCGCGCCGCCCGGCGCGCCGACCGTGCTGCTCTACGCCCACCACGACGTGCAGCCCGAAGGCGACCCTGCGCAATGGGCGTCGCCACCGTTCGAGCCGACCGAGCGTGACGGTCGACTCTACGGGCGCGGCAGCGCCGACGACAAGGCTGGTATCGGGATACATTTGGCTGCGTTTCGGGCGCACGACGGCAAGCCGCCGGTCGGGGTGACGGTGTTCGTCGAAGGTGAGGAGGAGTCGGGATCGCCGTCGTTGGGTCGTCTGCTGGCCGCCCATCGTGAGGCGCTCACAGCCGATGTGATCGTCATCGCCGATTCGGACAATTGGAGCACTGAGGTGCCGGCGCTGACGGTGTCGCTGCGCGGGTTGGCCGACTGTGTGGTCGAGGTGGCCACCCTCGACCACGGGCTGCACTCCGGTCTGTGGGGTGGTGTGGTGCCCGACGCGGTGATGGTGCTCACGCGCCTACTGGCGACCATGCACGACGACGACGGCAACGTCGCGGTCGCCGGGCTACACGAAAGCACTGCAGCCGCAGTCGATTATCCGGCTGGATGGGTCCGCGAGGAATCGGGTTTGCTGGATGGCGTGAGCGAAATCGGCTCCGGTTCGGTGCCGCAACGCATGTGGGCCAAACCGGCGATCACGGTGGTCGGCATCGACACCACGTCCATTGCTGCCGCGTCGAACACGCTGATCCCGAGGGCCCGCGCCAAGGTGAGCATGCGGGTTGCTCCCGGCGGTGACGCGGCCACCCACCTTGACGCTTTGAGAACGCATCTGGAGCAGCACGCGCCGTGGGGCGCCCACGTGACGGTGACGCCCGGCGACATCGGGCAGCCGTACGCCGTCGACGCGTCCGGGCCGGTGTACGACGCCGCCAGGGCCGCGTTCCGGCAAGCCTGGGGGAGCGAGCCGGTCGAGATGGGCATGGGCGGTTCGATTCCGTTCATCGCCGAGTTCGCCGCGGCGTTTCCGAAGGCGGCGATCCTGCATCTGGGCGTGCTGGCGCGAGCGGCGACCGCCGAGGCGCTGCTGCTGGCAAATCTGGCGGTCTAGATGTCGAGTTCGCGGCGCAACTTGGCGACGTGGCCGGTCGCTTTCACGTTGTACTGGGCCTCGGCGATCTTGCCTTTCTCGTCGACGACGAACGTCGAACGGATGACGCCGTGGACGGTCTTGCCGTACATCTTCTTCTCGCCGTACGCCCCGTAGGCGCTCAGCACCGTGCGCTCGGGATCGGACAGCAACGGAAAGGTCAGCTTCTCGGCGTCGCGGAACTTGGCCAGCTTCTCCGGCTTGTCAGGGGAGATGCCGACGACGTCGACGCCGGCCCCGTTGAGTTCAGCCAGGCTGTCGCGGAAGTCGCAGGCCTGCTTGGTGCAGCCAGGCGTGGATGCTGCGGGGTAGAAGTAGACGATCACGCGGCGGCCGTTGAAGTCGGCCAGCGAGACCTTGTTGCCGTCGGCGTCGGGGAGGGTGAAGCCGGGAGCTTTGTCGCCCGGCTCGAGGCGCGCGGTGTCAGTCATGGAGCTGCCTTTCTGTTCACCGGCGGGCAGGGATGAACGCCGGCTGATCTAGGGTAGGTCGGCAGGCACCAACTTAGACCGAGCCTGGTTTGGGTTCGCCGACGACAGGGAGGACAACAGTGGCGGAGCGGGATCCCGACACCATCAAGCGGGAGATCGACCAGGCCCGCGACCAACTCGCGTCGACGGTCGACTCACTCGCTGTGCGGGCCAACCCGCGCCGACTCGCCGACGACGCCAAAGCCCGGGCGATCGGTTTCGTCAAGAAGCCCGCGGTCGCGATCTCACTGGCGGGGATTGCAGCGCTGGCCGTCGCATTGACGGTGCGCCGCATTCGCAACAAGTAACGGCGGTTCAGCTCGCCTGGACAGCTCTCGTCCAGGCCAACGGGTTCAGCTCGCGGAATGGATCCCCGGCGCGAATCTCCAGCAACTCCTGCAGGATTTTTTCGAGCGATTCCTGGGTTCGTTCCTTGACTGACGCGACCCAGGCCTCGACCGATGTGCCGCGCGGCCGCGTCGTCTCGATCGGCTGTCCAAACCGCAGGTACATCCGCTGCGGCCGGGGAATCAGAGTGGGTCCAACCCCTCGCACCGCCGGCATCGCCATGTCGGAATCCCCCGAGAGCCTGGTGCTGATGGCCCGACTGAGCCGGCCGGCCAGGCTGTCGCGAGTGAAGAGGCTCTTGTAGACATCATCGCCGCCGACCAGCCCGACCGGGACGATCGGGTAGTCGTTCTCCACCGCGACGCGCGAAAATCCGGCTCGGCCGGTCCAATTCAATTGATATTCCTCGCCTTTGAACTTCGCTATTTCGCGTCCTCCACCCGGGAACACCAGGATGGTCTCGTTGTTCTGCATGAGTTCGCGTGCTGCATCCGGAGCGCCGACCACGCCGCCATAGGCCGTCATCAGGTCGCGGCTCAGTCCTGGGCGGCCTCCGATTCGCCGATCGGCCAAGGTGCGCACGCGCGCACCGATCGCGCGCCGCACGAAGTGGGGAATCAACAGGACTTCGCCACCGATGAATTGAGTGTGATTGCCTACCAATAGAAATCGCCCATCGGTCGGTAATGTCTCCACACCGCTCAGGTATGGCCGACTCAGGTCGATGAGGGGAGCAATGCGGCCCTGAAGCTCGTCCAGGGCAGAGCGCAGGGTCTGCACCCGTCGCGATGGCGGTACAGCGGCTTCGGAATCGGCGGGCTGATTCAGGACAACGTCGGTTGGAGGTGGCGGCATGGCGCAAATATACCAAACGAACCAGTTCGTCTGGATACAATCTCGCTGTGCGGACCACCACGGAGTTGCGGGACACCATCTTGGCTGCGGCTCGATCCGAGTTCGCCCGCTACGGACTGGCCGGCGCCCGGATCGACCGGATCGCAAAGTCCGCTGCGGCCAGCAAAGAGCGGTTGTACGCCCACTTCTCCGACAAGGAGGCGCTGTTTCGCGGCGTGGTCGCCGCCGACCTGGCGGAGTTCTTCGCCGCGGTCACACTGCGCGGCGACGCGGTTGCAGAATTCGTCGGCGACATCTACGACTTGGCGTGCCGCCGTCCCGAGCACCTACGCATGATGACGTGGGCCAATCTCGAGGGACTGGTGCTCCATCCACCCCTCGTCGAGGGTGGCGAATCGGTCGCGGTGCGAGACATCGGTGTGATCAAGGCCGCGCAAGCCGCCGGCCAGGTGGATGCGGAATGGGAGCCCAGGGACCTACTGGTGTTGCTTTTCGGAATCGGGCTGGCTTGGGCTCAATCGCCACTTCCGGATGCGTTGGCCGCAGATCCGGCCATTGTCGCAGCTCGGCGCGCAGCCGCTGTGGAAGCGGCCCGCCGAATCATTGTCCCGGCAACGTGATTGGCGACGAGGTGCTGGTGCGCCGTCAGGGTTTCGAACCCCGGACCCGCTGATTAAGAGTCAGCTGCTCTACCAACTGAGCTAACGGCGCGTGCGCGTCCTGCCGGACCGCGTTTGAGACAATAACAGTCATTCCGTTGACGGACGAAATCGTCGAGCCTGGGACTGGTCGCTGGCCGCTGTGAACAAGCGTCTACGCCCTAGAATACTCCGCAGTTGCACGGCATGACGGGTCTCGAGGGGAAACACACAGGTGGCAGGTCGCTTCAACGGGTTTCAGCATGGCCGCCGCTGCTGGCTCGCCGTGCTGATGGTGCTGCTCACCGTAGCGGCCTGCAGCGGCAACGCCGGGCATTCGGGACCCACCGCGATCATGGACAAGGCCACGCCGTTCAGCGACCTGATGGTCCCCAAACTCACCGCATCGGTCACCGACGGCGCGGTGGGCGTCGCGGTCGACAGCCCGGTGACGGTGACCGCCGACGACGGCGTGCTGGCCTCAGTCGAGATGGTCAACGAAAACGGTGCGACGGTCGACGGGCAGCTCAGCCCTGACGGCGTGCACTGGTCGACCGCCGAGCGATTGGGGTACAACCGGCTCTACACTCTGACCGCCAAGGCGCGCGGGCTGGGCGGCGTGGCCACTCGCCAGCTGTCATTTCAGACGCATTCGCCGCACAACCTGACAATGCCCTACGCCGCGCCGCGCGACGGCGAGGTGGTGGGTGTCGGCGAGCCGGTGGCGATCCAGTTCGACGAGAGCATCGCAGACCGGATGGCCGCCGAGAAGGCCATCGAGGTGACCGCCGACCCGCCCGTCGAGGGTGCGTTCTACTGGCTGAACAACCGCGAAGTACGTTGGCGCCCGGAGCATTTCTGGAAGCCGGGAACCAAGGTCAACATCGCCGTCAACACCTACGGCGTCGACTTCGGTGACGGGGTGTTCGGCCAGGACAACGTGCGCTCGAGCTTCACCGTCGGTGACGAGGTCATTGCGACGGCCGACGACAAAACGAAAATGATCACGGTCCGGGTCAACGGTGAGGTGGTCAAAACCATGCCGACGTCGATGGGCAAGGACAGCACGCCCACGGCAAGCGGGACCTACATTCTCGGTGTGCGGTTCGCACACATGATCATGGACTCGTCGACCTACGGCGTTCCGGTCAACTCGCCCAACGGATATCGCACCGAGGTGGATTTCGCCACCCAGATGTCCTACAGCGGCGTCTTCGTGCACTCGGCCCCGTGGTCGGTGGGCGCACAGGGACACACCAACACCAGCCACGGCTGCCTCAACGTGAGCCCGAGCAATGCGCAATGGTTCTTCGAACACACCAAGCGCGGCGACGTCGTCCAGGTGCTCAACACCGTCGGGCCGCCGTTGTCGGGCACCGAAGGTCTCGGCGACTGGAACATTCCCTGGGATCAGTGGCACGCCGGCAACGCCAAGGCGTGACGCAGCTCCCGCAGAATGAAAAAGGTCAGAGGGCGAAAACGCCCTCTGACCTGTGGGGTGAGTGACGGGACTCGAACCCGCGACATTCAGGATCACAACCTGACGCTCTACCAGCTGAACTACACCCACCATTGCTGGCGGCCGCCGAGGCGACGCGCAGCGCCGTCGATACTAACCGCTCGAGCCCTCCGCGGGCGAATCCATTTCCGGTGACGTGGGCGAGTCGACCGCCAACTCGTCGGCGACAGCGGCGATCTCGCTGGTCGTGGGCCCGGGCGGCGGCACGAACGCGGTGCCCCGGTAGTACTTCAACTCGCGGATGGATTCGTGAATGTCGGCCAGCGCGCGATGCGCCAGGCCCTTGGCCGGCTGGCCGTAGTAGATCCGCGGATACCACCGGCGGCAGAGCTCTTTGATCGAGCTCACATCGATCATCCGGTAGTGCAGAAACGAGTCCAGAGTCGGCATGTCGCGGGCGATGAAGCCGCGGTCGGTGCCGATCGAGTTGCCGGCCAGCGGCGCTGTTTTGGCCTGTTTGACGTGTTGCCGGATGTAGGCGAGCACGGCGGCCTCGGCGGTCGCGAGATCCACCGTGGACGCGCGCACCTCGTCGATGAGACCAGAGCGGGTGTGCATCGTGGCGACTACATCGATCATCGAGTCCAACGCCGCGTCCTCGGCGTGGATGACCATGTCGAGGCCGTCGCCGAGAATATTCAGGTCGCCGTCGGTCACCAGGACGGCGATTTCGATCAACTTGTCCGAGCCCAGGTCCAGCCCGGTCATCTCGCAGTCGATCCACACCAATTCGTCCCGCACAGCGTTCACAGTAGGCAAAGTTAGCTGGTGGCCCTGCAGCCACCCCGCCTGAGCGCGACAGCCAGTAAGGTCGTGCGTGATCTTCGACCACGGCACCAGGGCAGAGACAGGGTCTTATGAGCACGGAATCGACAGCGACCCCCGCACAGCAGATCGCGGCCGGCTACGCCGTCGGGGGGCAGGCACTCGAGCTGGGTTCCGTCGTGATCGACGGCAAGACGGACCCGACCGCGCAGATCCGCATCCCGCTGGCCACCATCAACCGGCACGGCCTGGTGGCCGGCGCGACCGGTACCGGTAAGACCAAGACCCTGCAGGTGATTGCCGAGCAGCTTTCGGCGGCCGGTGTTCCGGTGCTGATGGCCGACGTGAAAGGCGACCTGTCCGGTTTGTCACGCCCCGGAGAGAGCAGCGACAAGCTTGCCGAGCGTTCCAAGGAGACCGGCGACGACTGGCAAGCAACCGCCTACCCGGTGGACTTTCTGTCGCTGGGCACCAGCGGCATCGGCGTTCCGGTACGGGCCACGATCGCCAGCTTCGGGCCGATTCTTCTATCAAAGGTTTTGGGGCTCAACGCTACTCAGGAATCGACCCTGGGGTTGATCTTCCACTACGCCGAGCAGAACAGCTATGAGCTACTAGACCTGAAAGACCTGCGTGCGGTGATCGCCAAGCTCACCGGCGACGAGGGCAAGGCCGACCTGAAGTCGTTGGGCGGGGTTTCCGCGCAGACGGCCGGCGTCATCCTGCGGGCGCTGGTCAACCTGGAAGCTGAAGGCGCCGATACGTTCTTCGGGGAGCCGGAACTGAAGCCCGGGGACCTGTTGCGTTTAGACGACAAGGGCCGCGGCGTGATCTCGCTGCTGGAACTGGGTGCTCAAGCGGCACGACCGGTGCTGTTCTCCACCTTCTTGATGTGGGTGCTGTCCGATCTCTTCCAGACCCTGCCCGAGATCGGTGACGTCGACAAGCCCAAGCTGGTGTTCTTCTTCGACGAGGCGCACCTGCTGTTCAGCGAAGCGTCCAAGGCGTTCCTGGCGCAGGTCGAGCAGACGGTCAAGCTGATCCGATCTCGCGGCGTCGGGGTGTTCTTCTGCACGCAGCTCCCCACCGACGTGCCCAACGAGGTGCTCTCCCAGTTGGGCGCGCGCATCCAGCACGCTCTGCGTGCATTCACTCCCGACGACCAGAAGGCGCTGACGAAGACTGTCCGCACCTACCCGAAAACCGATGTCTACGACCTTGCTTCGGCGTTGACGTCGCTGGGTATCGGGGAAGCGGTGGTCACCGTGCTCTCCGAGCGCGGTGCCCCGACCCCGGTGGCATGGACCAGGCTGCGCTCGCCCCGGTCGTTGATGGCCGCCATCGGTGACGATGCCATCGGCGCCGCCGCCAAGAGCAGCCCACTGCAGGCAACCTACGGTGCGACGAAAGACCGCGAATCCGCCTACGAGAAAATCGAAGCCGAGAAGGCCAAGGCGCAAGCCGAAAAGCCGCCGGCGCCGGCGGGATCGAAGAACGCGCCCGAGGTCGCGAAAAAGCCCGGCTGGCTCAGTCGATTCGTCAACAGCCGCGGCTTCCAGACCTTCCTCAAGGCGCTGGGAACCGAGCTCATCCGTAACATGTTCGGCGGCAGCAGCAGACGCCGTCGGTAGCTCAGCCGCCGCCCATCTTCTTGTAGAAGCGCCCGACGATCGGCGCGACGATCGCGCGCGGTGAATATTGGCTTGCTGTCGACATCGCCTTGGACGTCACGCCGGGTACGATGCGCATCTTGTTGCGCGCCAAGGCATCCAGCGATTTCTTCGCAGTGTACTCGGTAGAGATCCACAAGAAGTCGGGCACCAGCTTCTCGACGATCGACGCGTCGGCCGGGCCCGGCAGCTCGGTGCGCACCGGGCCGGGGGCCAAAACGGTCACGTGCACACCGGTTGTGCGCAGTTCGCCGCGCAGTGACTCGCCGAAGGTGTTCGCGAACGCCTTGGTTGCCGCGTAGGTCGCGTTGTAGGGGATCGGTGAATTGCCGGCGGCCGAACCGGAAATCAAAATGCCGCCGGCTTTGCGCGAGATCATGCCCGGCAACACCGCCAGCACCAGGTCGTGCACTGCGACCGCATTCAGCTGTACCTGGGCCCGCTCGACGTCGGGGTCGAGTGTGGCGACCGGCCCGAAGGTGGCGGTGCCGGCGTTGGCGCACAGGATCGAGATGTCGCGGGTGGCCAACTCGTCGACCAGTTTCGCGCGCTCGGCGGTGTCGGCGAGATCGGCGGGGCGCACTTCGACGGCGATGCCGTACTTCTCGGTCAGCCTGCCGGCCAACGCGTTGAGCAGATCTTCGCGCCGCGCCGTAATGATCAGACTGTGGCCGCGAGCGGCCAATTCGGTGGCCAGCGCTGCGCCGATGTTCTGTGAAGCGCCGGTTACGACGGCGCGAGCGTCGGGACTGGGGGCGGGTACCGGCATGCGCCAATGGTAGACAGACCCTCGATGTCTGAATTCAGCAGTCAGGTTTCGCGGGGTTCCAAGCGGTCTCAAGCGGTGGCGTGGGCGCTGTGGGACACCGGTTCCGCGGGCGTAAGCGCAGTCGTGGTGACATTCGTGTTCTCGGTGTATCTGACCGGTGCGGTCGGCAAAGGCCTGCCAGGTGGGGTCACGCCGGCGAGCTGGCTGGGCCGCGCAATGGCGATCGCCGGGGTGAGCATCGCTGTGCTGGCACCGGTGATCGGTGTCTGGGTCGAGAACCCGCGGCGACGGATCCTCACCCTGACGGCGTTGACCGGCCTGGTCGTTGCGTTGGTCAGCGCGATGAGCTTGATCCGCGAGCGACCGGACTACCTGTGGGCGGGGTTGGCACTGCTCGCTCTGGGTGCGGCGTGCGGCGACCTGGCCGGCGTCCCGTACAACGCGATGCTGCGCCAGCTCACGACGCCGCAGAACTCCGGTCGAATCTCCGGCTTCGGATTGGCGGCGGCGTTCGTCGGTAGCGTCGGTCTGTTGCTGGTCGTCTACTTCGGCTGCATCGACGGCAAGGGCCCAGAACGCGGGTTTCTGCACCTGCCGGTCGCCGACGGAGTGAACGTCCGCATCGCGATGCTGGTGGCCGCCGGGTGGTTCGTGGTGTTCGCGACGCCGCTGTTACTGACCGCGTACAAGTTGTCGTCCTCGAACGAAGCCGGCCCCACGCACAGCGCGCTGGGTGGCTATCGCAAGCTCTGGCGGGAGCTGGTCGGCGAGTGGCACCGCGACCGCAACCTGGTCTATTACCTGTTGGCCGCGGCGGTTTTTCGAGACGGGCTGGCCGGTGTGTTCACCTTCGGCGGGGTGCTCGGCGTCAACGCCTACGGGATCTCACCAGACGATGTGCTGATCTTCGGGGTGGCCGCCTGCGTGGTGGCCGCGCTGGGCGCCGTTTTCGGCGGATTCCTGGACGACTGGGTCGGCTCCAAGCCGGTGATCATCGCGTCACTGGCCTGCATCGTCGCCGCCGGATTGGCGATGATGGCGCTGTCGGGTCCGCGCGCGTTCTGGGCCACCGGGCTGCTGCTGTGCCTGTTCATCGGGCCGGCGCAGGCGTCGGCGCGGACGTTGCTGCTGAGGATGTCCAGCGACGGCAAAGAGGGCGTGGCCTTCGGCCTGTACACGATGACTGGGCGGGCCGTCTCGTTCTTGGCACCGTGGCTGTTCTCGGTCTTCGTCGACTTGTTCGGCGCGGTGCGCGCTGGAATGGGTGGGCTGTGCCTGGTCCTGATCGTCGGACTGGTGGGCCTGCTGAAGGTGCGCGTCCCGGGCCGGATCGCGGTGGCCGTCTGAGCCTCAGCCGTTGCCGTTGCAGATCGTCAGGCCGACGCCGCTGCGCGAATTGATGTCCACCCCGTCCACGGTAACCGTGCACGTGACGTCGTGCCCGATGTTCACGATCGTGACGTTGGGCGTCTTGCTGCCGGACTCGGGCAGACTGACCTCTTTGGTCCACGGCAATGCGACGTTGAACTCGGTCTGCATCATCGCGTCGTTGTCCACGTAGGTGATGCTGATGGCACGGCCTTCGCCGGTGACGCTGTAGACCACGGTCTGCATTGAGCTCGGGTCGACGGGCCGGCCGGGCTCGGTGGTGGCCGGCGCGGGCGCCAGGGCAGTGTGCGACGGCGACCGCGGCACCGTTGGAACGGGCCGCTGTGAGCTCGGCGTCGACGGCAGCGCCGGCACCGCGGTTTGCCTTCGCACCGAGCCGTTGGCGACGACCAGGGCGATGACCAACGCGGTCACCAACAGCACCGCCGCGGCCGCGGCGACCCACAGCCAGCGCGGTGTCCTGGGTTTCTCCGGCTCGGGCTGCTGCGCCTGGTTCGGTGGCGGCTGACCCTGCAGCCAATACTGGGGCAGCGTGCCGGTGGGGTTTGCCGAGGCAGGATCATAGGACCCGGCGGGATAGTACGACGGCGGGTAAGACGGCTGGCCGCTGTGGGCCGGTTCGGTTTCAGTCCGGTACGGCTGGCTCAGTCGTTGGGTTTGCTCGGTCTGCTCTTGGGCCGAACGGTTGTGTCCGGGACGGCGTTTATCGCTCATGCCCACCTCATTTCTGCAGGGTACCTGCAGCACACCTGTCGGTGCCGAAACGCCGGATAGACCGCGAGAACGCTGGTCAAATCGGCGCAGCGGCAACGCTCAACGCGGCGACCGTCATCGCCCGCATCACCGCCCGCGACCGTGCGGCCAGGCTGTCGGCCGGCTTGAGGCTGTGCGGGGTGGAGTTCAGCAAACCGAACGCGGCGTGCGCCATCAGCCGCGCGTCGGTTTCGGCGAGCAATGGCTCGAGTTCGTGCAGCACACCCACCCACACCTCGACGTATTGGCGCTGCGCCCGGCGTACCTGGCGTGCCGCGGCGGCTGGCAGATAGCCGAGGTCGCGGTCCTGGATTCGGATCAGGTCTGGCTCGCCCAGCGCGAAGTCGAGGTGGAAGTCGATCAGGCCGTTCAGCGCCGCGGCCGCGTCGGCCTCGCGCGACCGGACGTCTCGTGCGCCGGCGAGCAGCCGGGTGCTGATTCCGACGAGCAACTCGACCAGCAGCGACTCTTTGTTGGGGAAGTGCCGGTAGATGGCGGGCCCGCTGACTCCGGCTGCGGCGCCAATGTCTTCGAGCCGCACCGCGAGAAATCCGCGCTCGGCGAACAGCCGCTCGGCGGCGGCCAGCAGTTGCAGGCGACGGTCCGATTTGCGTCGGCTGCGTGGGTTTGGCGCCGGGGTGGGATCACCGTGGTCGGCCGGAGCGGTCGCTGCCATCCCGCCTCTCTGGACAGTTCGGTTAATCGCCACTAACATATCACGAGTTAGTCACCATTAACCGAAATTGGCGTGTAATCGATGACCTCACCGGCGGAGAACCGCGCCGCGCACACCGCGCTTGTCGAGCAGTTGCGCGGCATGCTTGCGACGGCCGCGCTGGGTGGTTCGCCACAGTCCCGCGCCCGTCATGTCGATCGCGGCAAGCTGCTACCGCGCGACCGCGTCGACGGGTTGCTCGATCCCGGTAGCCCACTGCTGGAAATCGCGCCGCTGGCCGCGGACGGCATGTACGACGACGCGTGTCCCGGCGCCGGTATCATCACCGGAATCGGCCGGATCTCGGGCCGTGAATGCATGATCGTCGCCAACGATGCGACGGTCAAAGGTGGTACCTACTATCCGATTACGGTCAAAAAGCACCTGCGCGCCCAAGAGATCGCGGCGCAGAACCGGCTGCCCTGCATCTATCTGGTCGACTCCGGTGGCGCGTTCCTGCCCCGGCAGGACGAGGTGTTCCCCGATCGCGAGCACTTCGGCCGAATCTTCTACAACCAGGCCAATCTCAGCGCGAAGGGAGTCCCGCAGATCGCCGCGGTGCTCGGATCGTGCACCGCCGGCGGGGCGTACGTTCCCGCGATGAGCGACGAAGCGGTCATCGTCCGCAACCAGGGCACCATTTTTCTGGGAGGCCCGCCGCTGGTGAAAGCGGCCACCGGGGAAGTTGTGTCGGCCGAGGATCTCGGTGGCGGAGAACTACATTCGAAGACCTCCGGAGTCACCGATCACCTGGCACAGGACGACCGCGACGCGTTGCGGATCGTCCGTCGCATCGTGTCGACGCTGGGGCCACGTGAACGGCCGATCTGGGACGTGCGCCCCGCGGTGGATCCGATCGCAGATCAGTGCGAGCTGTACGACGTGGTCCCCGTCGACCCCCGGATTCCCTACGACGTGCACAACGTCATCAATCGGCTCGTCGACGGCGGCGAATTCCTCGAGTTCAAAGCCGAATACGGGGCCACTCTGGTCACCGGATTCGCCCACATCCACGGCCACCCGGTCGGCATCGTGGCCAACAACGGGGTCCTGTTCTCCGAATCCGCCGTCAAGGGAGCGCATTTCATCGAGCTCTGCGACAAGCGGATGGTTCCGCTGTTGTTCTTGCAGAACATCTCCGGGTTCATGGTCGGTCGGGAATACGAAGCGGGCGGTATCGCCAAACACGGCGCGAAGATGGTCACCGCGGTGGCGTGCGCACGGGTGCCCAAGCTCACCGTGGTGATCGGTGGGTCCTACGGCGCGGGCAACTATTCGATGTGCGGGCGGGCGTATTCGCCGCGCTTTCTGTGGATGTGGCCGAACGCGCGGATCTCGGTGATGGGCGGTGAGCAGGCGGCGTCGGTGCTTGCGACGGTGCGCGGGGAGATGACCGCCGAAGAGGAAGAAGCGTTGAAGGCTCCGATCCGCGCCCAATACGAACATCAGGGCAACCCCTATTACTCGACAGCCAGGCTCTGGGATGACGGAGTTATCGATCCCGCTGACACCAGAACCGTTGTCGGGCTGGCGCTTTCCGTGACATCAACCGCGCCGGTCGACCCGGTCTCCTACGGCGTCTTCCGGATGTGAGCGCGATGGGATTCCATACCGTTCTGGTTGCCAACCGGGGCGAGATCGCCGTTCGGGTGATCCGCACGCTCACGGCGATGGGTATCCGGTCGGTGGCCGTGTACAGCGACGCCGATGCCAACGCCCGGCACGTCGCCGAGGCGGATGTCGCGGTCGCAATCGGCCCGGCAGCGGCGCGAGACAGCTATCTCAACATCGCCGCGATCGTCGACGCGGCGCTGCGCACCGGCGCTCAGGCTGTGCACCCCGGCTATGGATTCCTCTCGGAGAACGCTGATTTCGCAGCCGCGCTGGAAGGCGCCGGAGTCGCGTTCATCGGGCCGCCAGTGGGCGCCATTCAGACTATGGGCGACAAGATCGCCGCCAAGGGCACGGTGTCAGCGTTCGGTGTGCCGGTGGTGCCCGGTCTTGCGCGGCCGGGCCTTCGCGACGAGGAATTGATCGTCGCAGCCGACGAGATCGGCTATCCGGTGCTGGTCAAACCATCGGCCGGCGGCGGCGGCAAAGGCATGCGGATGGTCGAGCAACCGGCCGACTTGCCGGCCGCGTTGGTCAGCGCCCGCCGTGAGTCCGCGGCCGCATTCGGCGACGACACACTGTTCCTGGAGCGGTTCGTGCTGCGCCCCAGGCACATCGAGGTGCAGGTGCTGGCCGATACGCACGGCAACGTGGTGCATTTCGGGGAGCGGGAGTGCAGCCTGCAGCGCCGGCATCAAAAGGTGATCGAGGAGGCCCCGTCTCCGCTGCTCGATTCCGAGACCCGCGCCCGGATTGGCGCCGCCGCCTGCGATACCGCCCGCAGCGTGGAGTACACCGGCGCGGGCACGGTGGAGTTCATCGTCTCCGCCGACCGGCCCGACGAGTTCTTCTTCATGGAGATGAACACCCGACTGCAGGTCGAGCACCCTGTCACCGAGTTGGTGACCGGCTGGGATCTGGTCGAGTGGCAGGTCCGGATCGCGGCAGGGGAGCGGCTCACCGTCGACCAGGCCGATATTGCGTTGCGGGGGCATGCGATAGAAGCACGGGTCTACGCCGAGGATCCGGCACACGGCTTCCTGCCCACCGGCGGCGAGGTGCTCGCGGTGACCGAACCCGATGCGGTTGGTGTGCGCGTCGACTCGGGCCTGTCCGCCGGGATGGTGATCGGCAGCGACTACGATCCGATGTTGGCCAAAGTGATTGCTTACGGGCCGGACCGGGCTGCGGCGCTGCGAACGCTGGACAAGGCGCTGGCCGACACCGCGGTGCTCGGCGTCGTCACCAACATCGAGTTCGCCCGCTTCCTGCTGGCCGACCCTGACGTGGTCGCCGGTCGGCTCGACACCGGGCTGCTGGATCGCCGTGCCGGCGACTTCGTGGCGGCGGAGCCCTCCGATGAACAGTTCGTCGCCGCGGCGGTCTTCCGATGGCTGCGACGTTTCCCTGCGGCGGGTGCTGATCTGTGGGAGGTGCCGTCCGGGTGGCGAATCGGCCGCCACGCGCCGGTGAGCATTCGGCTGCGGTCCGGCGAACGTACCGATCACGTCCACATCGTCGGCTGCCCGGATGCCGCCGAAGTGCGCGTCGAGGAGGGCGAATCGCGTTTGCTGCAAGCCGCTTTGGTCGATGACCGGCTGACGGTCACCCTCGACGGGCTGCGTGTCAGCTACACCGTCGCCGCGCAGGGCAACAAGATCTGGCTGGCCGATGGCGGGGGTTCCGCAGTGCTCGAAGAAGTCCGCGAGGCACCGGTCCGCGAAGACGAAGAGGTCAGCGGCGACGCCGAGTTGATCAGCCCGATGCCCGGCGCGGTCGTCGCGGTCGGCGTCGACGATGGCGCCCAGGTCTTGGCGGGCACAGTCGTGGTCACGGTCGAAGCCATGAAGATGGAGCACGCGCTGACCGCGCCCGTCGACGGTGTCGTCAAACTTCTTGTCGCCGTTGGCGATCAGGTGAAAGTGGGCCAGCCGCTGGCCCGAATCCAGGTAGGGGACAACGCTGATGACTGACTTCTTGTCGACCGGGACGCTCCCGGACGAATACCAGCAGCTGACCAAGACGGTTCGCGATTTCGCCCAGAGCGTGGTGGCTCCGGTGGCCGCAAAGCACGACGCCGAACACTCCTTCCCGTATGAGGTGGTGGCCGGGATGGCCGAGATGGGCCTCTTCGGCCTGCCGTTCCCCGAAGAGTGGGGCGGCATGGGCGGCGACTACTTCGCCCTGTGTCTGGCTTTGGAAGAACTCGGCAAGGTCGACCAGAGCGTGGCGATCACCCTGGAGGCCGGGGTCTCGCTGGGCGCCATGCCCATCTACCGGTTCGGTAGCGACGCGCAGAAGCAGGAGTGGTTGCCGCAGTTGGCCAGTGGACGCGCGCTGGGCGCCTTCGGTCTGACCGAGCCGGGTGGCGGCACCGATGCCGGCGCGACGAAAACCACCGCGCAACTCGACGACGGCCACTGGGTGATCAACGGCTCCAAACAGTTCATCACCAACTCCGGCACCGACATCACCAAGCTGGTCACCGTCACCGCAGTGACCGGTGAGCGGGACGGCAAAAAGGAAATCTCCTCGATCCTGATTCCCGCGCCCACCGCGGGATTCACCGTGGAACCCGCCTACGACAAGGTCGGCTGGCATGCCTCGGACACCCATCCGCTGAGCTTCGACGACGTGCGGGTGCCCGAGGCGAACCTGCTCGGCGAACGCGGCCGCGGCTACGCCAACTTTCTGCGCATCCTCGACGAGGGCCGGATCGCGATCGCGGCGCTGTCCACCGGCGTTGCGCAGGGCTGCGTCGACGAGAGCGTCAAGTACGCGCGGGAGCGCGAAGCCTTCGGGCAGGCGATCGGCCGGTATCAGTCCATCGCGTTCACCATCGCCCGGATGGAGGCCCGCGCGCACACCGCGCGCACGGCCTATTACGACGCCGCCGCGCTGATGCTGGCCGGCAAGCCGTTCAAGAAACAGGCGGCGATCGCCAAGCTGGTCGCCAGTGAAGCGGCGATGGACAACGCCCGAGACGCCACCCAGGTTCACGGCGGATACGGGTTCATGAATGAATTCACGGTGGCCCGGCATTACCGGGACAGCAAGATTCTCGAGATCGGTGAGGGGACCACCGAAGTGCAGCTGATGTTGATCGCCCGCGAGGTGAGCGGAACGAACGCCAGTGAGTGACGAATTTCGCGAAGTCGTTCAGCGCGGCCTGTGGTTCGAGGAATTCGAAACCGGGGTGCGCTATCTGCATCGGCCCGGCCGCACCGTCACCGAGGCCGACAACGTGTTGTTCACGACTTTGACGATGAACACTCAAGCGCTGCATCTGGATGCCGCGTTCTCCGACGCGCTGCCGCCGTTCAATCAGCGGCTGGTGAATTCGATGTTCACTCTGTCGACGCTGGTTGGGTTGTCGGTCGCACAGCTGACCCAGGGCACCATCGTCGGCAACCTCGGTTTCTCTGAAATTGCCTTCCCCAAGCCGCTTTTCCACGGCGACACGCTGTACGCCGAAACCGTCATCCTCGAGAAGCGGGCCTCCAAGAGTCGTCCGGGTGAGGGAATCGTCACGTTCGCGCACACCGGTCGCAACCAGCACGGCGACGTGGTCGCCACCGCCAACCGAAAGACTCTGGTGCGCATGCAACCCGCGGAGGCCGGGGAAGGGCGGACCTGATGGGCTTGAGTAACCCTGGCCCGGCGTGGCTGTTCTGCCCGGCCGACCGCCACGAGCGTTACCAAAAAGCCGCGGCGGTAGCCGATGTCGTGATCCTCGACCTCGAGGACGGCTGCGCGGCCGCCGACCGGCCGGCCGCGCGCAAGTCTCTGGTCGACGTCCCACTCGACCCGGCCCGCACCGTGGTACGCGTCAACCAGTTCGGTACCGAAGACCAGAAACTCGACCTGCAAGCCCTGAAGAACACGCCGTATGACACGGTGATGTTGCCGAAATGCGAAGCGGCCGAGCATGTCAAAGCCCTGGCGCCGCGCAACGTCATCGTGCTCGTCGAATCCCCCCTAGGCGCGCTGGCCGTCACCGAGACCGTTCAGGTCGACAACGCGATCGCGGTGATGTGGGGTGCCGAAGACCTGTTCGCGGCCCTGGGCGGCACCGCCAACCGCTACCCCGATGGTAGCTATCGCGAAGTGGTCTGCCACGTCCGCTCGCAGGCGTTGCTGGCGGCCAAGGCGCACGGACGTCTCGCGTTGGATTCGGTCTACCTCGACATCAAGAACCTCGACGGGTTACGCGCCGAGGTCGACGACGCGGTCGCCGTCGGATTCGACGCGAAGGTCGCGATCCACCCCAGCCAGGTGCCCGTCATCCGGGCCGGCTACGCCCCGTCCGCCGACCAGGTCGAGTGGGCACGACACGTCCTCGCGGCCGCCGTCGATGAACGCGGTGCCTTCGCATTTGAGGGCATAATGGTGGATGCGCCGGTGTTGCGGCGAGCCGAGCGGATCGTGCACCTGGCAGGTGAAGCCGGCTCGTAGCAACCTCGGTATCGGGGTTTGTTCTGACCCGCCGCACGCCTGCGCTTAGGAGGTGTGCATGGCCGGGGTCTCGCACCCGCCGATGACTGTCGACATGCAGCCGGTGCAACTCATCGCCCCGGATGGCACGCCGACGGCGGAATCGCGTTACAGCCGACAACTTCCCGCCGAGACACTGTGCTGGCTTTACGAGATGATGGTGGTCACCCGCGATGTGGACGCCGAATTCGTCAACTTGCAGCGCCAGGGTGAGCTTGCGCTGTTCGCGTCGTGCTGCGGACAGGAAGCGGCCCAGGTCGGTGCCGCCGGGTGCCTGCGCAAGACCGACTGGTTGTTCCCGCAATACCGCGAACTGGGGGTCTACCTCGTGCGCGGCATCGCGCCCGCCCAAGTCGGCGCGGCCTGGCGCGGAACATGGCACGGCGGATTGGATTTCACCGCAAAGCACTGCGCGCCGATCTCGGTGCCGATCGGCACCCAGACGCTGCACGCGGTCGGCGCCGCGATGGCCGCCCAGCGGCTGGGCGAGGACACGATCACGGTGGCGTTTCTCGGTGACGGCGCCACCAGCGAGGGCGACGTCCACGAGGCGCTGAACTTCGCGGCCGTCTTCAAGACGCCGTGCGTGTTCTACGTGCAGAACAACCAGTGGGCGATATCGGTGCCGCTGCACAGTCAAACCGTCGCACCGTCTATCGCGCACAAGGCAATTGGCTACGGCATGCCCGGCGTCCGAGTGGACGGCAACGACGTGCTGGCGTGCTACGCGGTAATGGTCGAGGCCGCGGCGCGCGCCAGGGCGGGTCACGGGCCCACGCTGATCGAGGCGATCACGTATCGCCTCGGGCCGCATACCACCTCTGACGACCCGACCCGCTACCGCAGCCAAGACGAGCTGGACCACTGGCAGGCACTGGACCCGATCCCGCGGTACCGCAGCTTCTTGGCGGGTCGGGGGTTGTGGACGCAGCGGCTTGAGGACCGGGTCTCCGCACGCTCGCAACGGCTGCGCGCCGACTTGCGCGACGCGGTGGTCGCCGCACCCGATGTCGACATCGACGAGGTGTTCACCGCGGTGTATGCGGAGATGACTCCGGATCTCGAGCTCCAGCGTCAGCAGCTGCGCGACGAAATGTGCAGGGAAGCATAATGACTCAGATCGCTGAGCCTCCCACCTTCGAAGACCAGGCGCCGGGACCCGCGCCGGTGGTCACTGCCTCGCCGCTGACCATGGTCCAGGCGCTCAACCGGGCCTTGCACGATGCGATGGCCGCCGACGACCGCGTGCTGGTATTCGGCGAGGACGTCGCCACGTTGGGCGGCGTCTTCCGGGTCACCGAAGGTCTGCACGCGACGTTCGGATCGCAACGCTGCTTTGACACCCCGCTGGCGGAGTCCGCGGTGATCGGCATCGCGGTCGGACTGGCGCTCCGCGGTTTCGTGCCCGTGCCGGAGATCCAGTTCGACGGCTTCTGCTATCCCGCTTTCGATCAGGTGGTCAGTCACTTGGCGAAGTATCGGACCCGCACCCGTGGTCAGGTCAACATGGGAGTTACGGTGCGGATTCCGTCCTTCGGCGGCATCGGGGCCGTCGAGCATCACTCGGAATCGACCGAGTCGTACTGGGCGCACACGGCCGGTTTGAAAGTCGTTGTGCCGTCCACCCCTTCGGACGCCTACTGGCTGCTGCGGCACTCGATCGCGTGCCCCGATCCGGTGATGTTCCTCGAACCCAAGCGGCGGTACTGGGGCCGCGGAGCCGTCGACACCACCCGGGCGGCTCCGGGCATCGGGGAAGCCGTCGTGCGCCGAACCGGTACCGACGTCACCGTGCTCACCTACGGCGGGCTGGTCGGCACGGCGCTGTCCGCCGCTGACATGGCCGCGCAGCATCATGGTTGGAGCCTGGAAGTTGTCGACCTACGCTCGCTGGTACCACTGGACTTCGACACCGTGGCCGCGTCGATCCGCCGGACTGGCCGCTGCGTGGTGCTGCACGAGGGTCCGCGAAACCTGGGCTATGGAGCCGGCCTGGCGGCCCGCATCCAAGAAGAGATGTTCTACGAACTCGAGGCACCGGTGCTGCGCGCCTGCGGTTTCGACACCCCGTATCCGCCGGCGCGACTGGAAAAGCTTTGGCTGCCCGGACCGGACCGGCTGCTGGACTGCGTCGAACGCTGCTTGGGACAGCCATGAGCGAGGACCGCATCAAGGTATTCCTCGTCCCCGATCTCGGCGAGGGGCTCCAAGAGGTCACCCTGACGTCCTGGCAGGTCGGCGTCGGCGACGACGTCGAACTCAACCAACCGTTGTGCACCGTGGAGACCGCGAAAGCCGAAGTCGAGATCCCCAGCCCCTATGCGGGCCGTATCGTCGACTTGCACGGGGCCGAAGGCGACGTGCTGCCGGTGGGGTCGCTGCTGGCCCGCATCGACGGCGATCCATCGGCAACGAACGGCAAGTCAGCCACGCGCAAGCCGGTATTGGTCGGCTATGGCGCCGACAACGACCTGGACAGCAGCCGCCGACGACCCAAAGCCAAGCCCAGCGTCCGGAAGCTGGCCGCCGATCTCCTCGTCGACCTCAGCGAGGTGCCCCCGGGCGCGGACGGGCTGGTCAGCCGCGACTCGGTGCTGGGCGCCGCGGGAGTCGGCGCCGAACGCCCCGGGGTCTGCTACGACGTGCTTCCGGTCCGCGGCCTCCATTCGCACATGGCCGAACGAATGACCTTGTCGCGCAGCAATATTCCCGATGCACACGCCAGCGTGCAGGTCGACGGGACGGCCCTGCAGCGGCTTGCCGACGAACTCTTCTCGCCGTTCGTGCTCATCCTGCGATTGCTCGTCATTGCGTTGACGCACAGCAAGATTCTGAACTCCACCTGGGTGGCCGGCGTCGACGGCGCGCAGGTGCACTCGCATCACGCGATCCACCTGGGTTTCGCGGTCGCGACCCCGCGCGGGCTGCTGGTCCCGGTGATCGACAACGCGCAGCACAAGACCACCCGCCAGCTTGCCGAATGCGTGGCCCGGCTGATCCACAAGGCCCGAGCCGGCACGCTCGAACCGGCTGAGCTGACCGGCTCGACGTTCACCGTGTCGAACTTCGGCGCTCTCGGACTCGACGACGGCGTGCCGGTCATCAACTATCCCGAAGCCGCGATCCTCGGCATCGGATCGCTGAAGCCGCGGCCGGTGGTGGTAGCCGATGCCGTCGTCATCCGCCCGCAGATGACCTTGACGTGTGCCTTCGATCATCGAATTGCCGACGGCGCCAAGGTGGCCCGGTTCCTCTGCGAGCTGAGGGGATTGATCGAGTCGCCGGAGACGGCGCTGCTCGATCTGTAGCGGCTACCTGCGTTGGGCGGCGGCCAGTCGTGCCGCGAATTCCGGTGACTGAATCGAGTGGGCCTGCGGGCCGAGTTCGGTGTCCTTGGCCTGCTCGTGCAGATCCACGTCCAGCGCACCCGGGCTGGCGGTCGCCCGCATGGTGGCTTTGGTCGCCAATACCACCTCACGCGGCGCGGCCGCCGGACCCGCCGCCAACTCCAACGCGGCGGCCACCGGATCGTCGGCGACGCTGAGCGCAAGGCCATGCCGGACAGCGGATTCGGCGTCAAAGCGCATGCCGAACAGCAACGCCGCGCGAGCCACCTGGGGTCCGACCCCGCGCTGCAGCATCCACGTCGCGCCGCCGCCCGGATGGATTCCCAACTTCTGAAAACGGGCATCGAACAACGCGTTCGGGCCCGCGATGCGCACATCGGCAGCCAGCGCCAGGTTCAGGCCCGCGCCCACCGCCGGCCCGTTGACCGCGGCGATCGAAGGCAGCGTGCACCTGCCCACGGCCATGAACCCGTCGTACAGCTGCCGCAACCCCTCCTCGGCCGCGCTGCCCAGTGCGCTGAGATCCGCTCCCGCGCAGAACGCCTTACCGGCACCGGTCACCACCACCGCGTGCACTTCGGAGTCGGCCTCCGCGCGTTCCACGGCCGCGCGCAATTGCGTCGACATCTCGCTGGTGACGGCGTTACGGCGATCCGGGTCGTTGACGGTGATCAGCGCGACGTGGTCGTCGACGCGGTATATGACCAGGGACATCGGGCACCTCCAGAGGCTCGGGTCGCATCCGAGGACATGCACCACATGCACCTCATCGGCAACAGTGCCCCCGGCAGGATTCGAACCTGCGACCACAAGATTAGAAGTCATGTGCTCTATCCAGCTGAGCTACGGGGGCCTGATGCACGTCAGACGTGCTTTTTGATGCGTTCGTCGGCGATTATCTCATCGTCCGTACGCCCTCCATTTACGCCCTTTGGATTCGCGAGCATCATTCCGAGTGATGCTACGGCGTTACGAGCCTGATCCTGCGACGTGTGCCCGTACAGGTCGCCAGTAACAGCGATCGACCCGTGACCCAGCAAGTCAGCGACCGCTTTGATATGCACGCCCGCCTCAAGCCATGCTGTCGCGGCACTGTGACGCAGCGTGTGGGCACCGACGCCTTCGAGTTCCGCGGCCTTGGCTGCATGCTCCACCACCCGAAGAATGTTCCGCGGTGACACGAGCGTTCCCACCTCCGTGGTGAACACCATCTCGTGGTGACCACCCCAGTCAGGGCCAAGGCGAAGGCGTTCTTCTTTCTGACGTTTCCGCACGGCGCGCAGTTCGGCGACGAGTTCGGGCGTCATGGGAATGCGCCGGCGAGATCGCTTCGACTTGGGTGTCGTGAGCGTGAGTCGCCCGTCGATCAGAGCGAGCGTATGCGTCACCGTCAGCTCGGCGTTGTCGAGATCGACGTCCTTCCAAGCAAGGGCGCACGCTTCACCGCGTCTCAGCGCGCACGAGGCGATTGCTAGTACGACACCGTAGTAACGTGACGTGCGAGCATGTTCCAGAACGTCACGGACGCTGCTGGGTGTCAGTACGTGCGCTTCGTGACGTTCGACGCGAGGACGTTGCACACTGGCCGCTGGATTCTTCCCGATCAATCCGTCTCGGACGGCGCTATCGAGGGCAGCGCGCAGCACGACGTACACCTGTCGCACTGTCGAGTCGGCCAGACCTCGGCGACGTAGGTCTACGATCATCGCTTCGACGTGTGATGGCCGCAAACGGTCAAGGCGAATCTCGCCAATGTCTCTTGCCATCAGATGCTTTCGAGCCGTCGCCGAGTACAGCTGCTTCGTCGTCGCTTTGCGGTCCGATGCTTCTAAAGACGACTCGCACCACACCCGAAGCCATTGTGCGACTGTGTCCTTGGCGTCTCGGGCTGGCGCGCCCACAACTAGACGATCGCGTACTTCCTGCAGTTTGTCGCGTACCTCCTGACTTGTTTTGCCGTAGACGCTGATTCGCTTGGGTGACCCGGTGTGTGGGTCGGTGTACCTCATGCGTCCCTGATAAGTCCCGTTGGGGCGCTTGGTGATTGACCCCTCGTGGTTACCGCGCCTGTCCACTGCGGACCTCCCAGGTGTAGTGGTCGATACCCCACTGAATCGTTTGTTTTGCGAGATCGCGTGCCTCGTCTGCGGCATCCTGATTTCCGCGTTGCTCGTACATGCGTTGTCGCCCAAGGTGATCGCGGTAGTCCCAATACACGCGCATAGATGTCTCATCGAAACTCATGCCTACAACTTCGCGTATTGCGTCTTCCGTGGGCATCGGGTCACCGGGCGTCAGCTCGACCTCGCCGTGTAGCAAATCGGGCAGGAGGAGAGAAAGCGGGTCGGTGTCAAGAGCCTTTGCGAGTATGAGCAGTTCACACACGTCGACCTTGCCCAGCCGATTACCCGACTCGATCTTGCTGATGGTCACGCGGTGGATCGGATACCCGAGCTCTCGTGTGCGTTCGGACAGTTGCGACGCGGATACTTTTCGTCGGTCGCGGTACATCGCCACTGCTCGGCCTATCCGTCGTGAGGTGGCTTCTTGCCATCGCTTGGCGTCGGGGTCAACGGTCGGCATCAGAGACACCTGTCGTAATACGGAACATTCCGTCTCCTGTCAGTCGTGTTCAAGCACGTTCATGTTAATGTCGATTGCGACATTACGCAATGAAGTCTGTCGCATTCCAGAACAAGGAGGCAATATGGTTGAAAGGCTTTACACGCCGGAGCAGGCATGTCGGTTACTCGGGTGTGGCAAGACTCGCTTGTACGGCTACATGAAGGACGGTCAAATTCCGAGCGTCAAGCTCGGCAAGTCCCGGCGCATTCGTAAGTCGGATCTCGACGAGTTCATCGACGGGTTGAGTGATGGCGAGTAAGGGCTTCGCTAAGGCCGATCGTACACGAACTCATACTCCGGGCAAGCGTCAAAAGATAAGTAAGGCAGCAAGTTCCACACCGATCCCGACGAACGATCGCAGCGAACGTGAGCAGATCATCGAGCGGTTGAAGAAGCGCCATGCGAACGAATGAGGCCACATCAGGATGGGAGTGGGGGCGTATCCGACGAGCGACCCTCGAGCGGAATCGGCGCGACAACGACGGGCGGTGTCAGGCGGGCGAGTGGGGCTGCCTAGGACAAGCCACGACCGTCAATCACATCGTTGAGCGGGTGGACGGCGGAACCGACGATCAGCGCAACCTCGAAGCACTCTGCGAAGCGTGCCACAACCGGCGAACCGCCGACGGCAATCGCAAACGAGCCGCAGCACGACGCGCGGCGAAGAAGGAAGCCAAGCGTAAGAACCACCCCGGTCGCAAGGACCGGTACGACCCGTAGCGGTCTCGTGCGTGCCTCTTAGTATTGCGCGCGACGACGATTCACGACCGATATGAAAGTCGCTCAGCGTTGACTTCAGTCGCTCAGAACAATACGTAAATAACGACCAACGTCCCCGTGCTGAATTGCGTGGGGATGATTGGTATAAAGCGCATTTCCGCACGTCAATTCGGCAGGAGATCGCTATTGTTACGATTCGGCAGCGTGAATTGGCAGTATGTGAAAGGAGTCCACAATGGCATGGCCTGCAAGAGATGATCCAAATTATCAGGCGCACAAAGACGCATACAACGCACGACGGAAAAAACGGCGCGCAGCTCCGGAATACCGGGAACGGGAACGTGAGCGCTGGGCTGCGCAAAAGGAGCGGCGGGAGCGGCGACGTGGCAAGGAAGGTTGAACCTCGCGTCCTGGACTTCACCCGCGCGCAGACGCCGGACGAGCAGTACCAGGAATTGGTGACCCTTCTGCGCAACGGGGCGCCTCCGATCCCCGGTCCGCTGGAAGTCAAAGGCCCGACGACGTTCACGGTAGACGAAGACGGAAAGCTCCATTCCCACACCAGACCTGTTCCAGCGTGGCGAATGGGGCAGGCGCGGCGAATCCTCTGGGAATGCCGGCAACGGCCGGAGTGGGCGTATCGCCAGGATTCGTTCTTTCGGCATCCCTCGCTGATGAATGTGTCGGTCAAGGTGCTGAGGCAGCTTGTGAGAGAAGGCGAGAGACGTGATGTCTGACAATCGAGTTCGACCGCGGGTCATCGACTTTCGACCCAAGCCTTCCAGCGCAGAGGAGCGACCGAAAGTGTGGAAAGCAACTCAACTCGCACGAGCAAAAGCCAAGAAATGGCTCGCAAGGCAACGTATTCCGAAGGCGGGTGTGACGGTGCTCGTCGGCGATGAAGGCATCGGCAAGTCGCTGTTTTGGGTCTGGATTGTCGCGGCGATCACGACTGGAAAGCCTTTGGCCGAGTTCGGTATTCCTGCCCGCGATCCGCAGCACGTGCGCTTGATTCTCACCGAGGATGATTGGGCGACTGATGTACGTCCGCGTCTTGAAGAGGCTGGCGCAAATCTACGGTTCATCGACGTGATCGCGTGCGAGCGCGACGGTTCAGGATCGCCGGTGTTTCCGTCTGATGACATGGCGTTGCTGTATCAAGAGCCAATCCCCGCACTGATTGTCGTGGATGCGTGGCTCGATACCGTGCCTGGGTCGTTGAATGTTCAGATGCCGCAAGACGCCCGCAGAGCGCTGCATCCGTGGAAAGACGTTGCCGTGCAACTGGATACGTCGGTGTTGCTGATGACGCACACCAACCGTGACTCGGGATCATCGGCGCGCAACAAGTATGGCATCACGGGCGAGCTGCGCAAGAAGGCACGTATGGCGCTGTTCGCTCAACGCGACGAACGACAACGGCTCGTAATAGGCCCTGAGAAGGCCAACGGGACAGCCATCGTTCCCGCATCGATATTCACCATCGACTCGGTGCAGGTACGTGAGCCGACCGATGACGACGACGGCACGGTGCCTGTATTGCAATATGTCAGCGAGTCAGATCAGGACATGAGCGAGCACGCTGGCGGCGACATGAAGCCTGAGGCAAAGTGGCTGATCGAGTTTTTGTGCGACGCAGATAAAACACGCACGCAGGTATTCGACGCGGCGACTGAGAACGGATTCAAACGACATGCCGTTTACGCAGCGTCGAGAAGTCTCAAGATCAAGCAGGAGCGCAACGGATTCCAGGGTCAGACAGTTTGGTCACTCCCATGAGCGCACTCGTACAACGTCGTTACGGCGTATTTCGTATAACACGCACAACTGGCTGTGACGTGCGCAAACGTACTCGGACGACTGTTGGACGACTGTTGGACGACTGCACAAACCAATGCACGCCATTCGTCCGCAGTTGTCCGACCAGTTGTCCATCGCATCACCGCAGGTCAATACATATATCTCATATATCCATGTAGATGTTCACACGACGCGCGCGTACGTGCGCGAGGAAGGGAAACAGAAATGAGGAGCAGGAAACTTCGACTGACATGCGACAAATGCGGTCAACTCGTGAAGTCAAGCGGATACGTGGCTGTAGATGACGTTCAAGCATTCACACTGGCGCGGAGAGCCGTTGTGCGGGAAGAGGAACAAGCCGTGAGACGACGCTTGGCGACTAACCCGCTCGACGTTGCGTTCGACATCGAGGCGGCGATGAGCGAGTCAGTTCCGTGGCGCGTGTTCCACAACAAGTGCGGACCGGAGCACGACGGTAACCAGTACGGCTTTCCGGTCGAGCAGTGTCAGACAGAAACAGACCTCATTGACTGGATGCTTCATCTCAACGGCAAGACGTGGACTGAGTTCACGGACTGGGACAATTTCGTGAGGAAGGCTGTTCGGTGAACTTGGAGTCTGAACGCAAACTGATGCACCAGCTCAACCACGGCGACGGCAAGTCCGGTGTGGGCAAGGCAGACCACGTCAACCTTCGAGACGGCATCACGTTCGACGTTGACGGCATCCCGTCTCGTGTGGGCGAGGATACGAAGATTCCTCTCAACCCGTTCAATCCACTTGACGAGCCAGACGTTTACGAAGTCGCACTCGAACTGCCCGACGTCGGCGACAACCAAGACACAATCGACGTCTGGCGGCGACGCGATGACGACAACGGCGACGCGGAGCGCCATTAGGGCCACCCAGCATCAACGCTGCGCGACTCTTGAGCGCGCGACGTGACAATCGTTGCAGGGCAATCCAAAGGACGCCTACGGGACGTACAGGGCGCATACATATTGCTATTGAGTCTGAAAATCCCTGCGATGTAACATCATCGGCACGCATGCTCGACGCGGTAAGTCGGGTTGTCCCACACCAGGACAAAAAACGGGTGGTATGCCGACGGGCTCACGGGCGCAGCACCATTTGTCGGTTGTGGTGCGAATGAGCTTTCCTCAAATACCAAGCAAGAGAATGGAATCATGGCTACTTTAACTACGCCTACATCGCCCGAGGCTTTCGGGCTTGACGTCCTCGGTGTTGCGCCGAAGACAGTTATTCCGACTGCGCTGATCATCCAAGCGACCACCAAGGCGGGCACCGTCGAAGGTGACGAACCGGCGGTTCGCGTTCCGGCGATCAACTTGGACGCATCTGTCGGCTTCGTTGCCGAGGGAGCGAACATTCCCGAGGCGAATCCCGAACTGGCCGAGGTCGTCATCTTGACCGGCAAGGTCGCCGAACTGATCAAGGTGTCACGTGAACAGCTGGGTCAGCCTTCGGCGCTCGACGTGATTACGCACGAGATCAAGCGGTCACTGATCGCAAAGGCGGACTGGGCACTGCTACAACAGCCCGCTCCCATTGCGCCAGCGACGAATCCGCCTTCGGGTCTGTTGGCACACGCAACCGATGCCGGCGATATCACGGACAACCTCGACGCGCTGGTCGACGTCATTGCTGCCATCGAAGGATTGCCCGGTGGTGTGGCCACACACATCATCGCGCATCCATTGGCATACGCGGCGGTTCGGAAATTGAAGAAGGCAACGGCGTCGAATGAGTCGCTTGTTGGCGCGGGTGTCGAAGCGGGACAGAAGACCCTGTTGTCGGTGCCCGTGCTGACGACATCTGCGATGCCGGTGGACAAAATCGCTGTGCTCGATAAGAACCAGGTGCTGTCCGCGTACGGAAACGTGTTGGTTGCGCGTTCCGATGACTACTACTTCGGATCGGACAACGTCGCGCTGCGTGCCACGTTCCGTTTCGGGGCTGGCTTCATCGAACCGAACGCGGTCCAGGTGCTCACCGTCGCGTAACAACTGAATAGGAACGGCCCCAGTATCTTTCGAGACGCTGGGGCTTTTCCCGGAGTTCGCCAGTGCGATGATTGCGCGCGTGACGCACAACGCGATTCGATTAGTACCCGTGGTCGCCGCGTCACACCCGGGACCATGCGTGGGTGTGGGAAGGAACTGGACCGCCGCACCTATACCCTCGCATGGCTCTCGTACTGATATGTGAATATCGCGCTGCTTCGTCATTGCCCAGTGATGATGCACGCGACCTCGTAACGACGATGACTTTCCTGTTCTCATCGTCGTTCTTGGTAGACGTGACGCATGCTGCACGTGTGGGAAACCTGTTGCACTGCAACATATGTCATCGGACACGCTATTGGGTTGTGACGTGAAGTCTCTTAAAATTGTTGTATGACAACGCATTACCTCGACGTGTACGCGACCACTGACGATGATGAATCCGATCCCGACGCCATGTTCTATGCGACCGCCGACGACACCGATGCACTCCGCCGCGCATTGATCGACGCGATGGGCGATGTGACGCTTGAACATCTATTCCATGATGACCTCATGCGCTACGACGCGTACAACGTCTGCAACGCTCACGACGAACCTGTCGCCATCGCGTACATGGGAACCGAATAACCGCCCACCGAACGCACGTGACCTCACCCGTTGCGTGCGTTTCTCCGTGGAATGCCTGCTCCGCGTGTGCGATCGGGTCATCGCCGCACGTCGAACCCCTGGGGGGAAGAGGGGGGTCGGTCGAACGCCGCCGCGAACGGGCTTTGCCGCTCGCGCTGTGTACGGTTCGCCCAGAAATAATCTGGTGGAGAACAACGAGGGGGGTAAACCGGTCCTGATCTGGGGGTTTAACCTGTATCAGCCTGATTGTCAGGCCTCCATCAGCGTCATTGTCAGCATCCTCAGCGCGTGTGTAAACACTCCGCGCATTCGCCCCCTGACAACGACTCGTCGCCGCATTCGCAAGACGTCACGGTTGAGCTCAGGCAGTCGCACCGACGCCTCGTACGAGCGTCATCAAGCGCGCTTCACGCGCGAACCGTTCTGTGACGAACTCGGCGGTGTGGTCAGGATCGTTAAGCCATTCCAGACGTAGGCCTGGTGTGCCGTCGCTGACCCTCGCAGACGGCGTCTTGGCCTTGCTTAAATAGTCGGATACTGCGTCGAGGTCGTCGGATGAGAACAGATACTCGGCGCCACGCTTGGTGAGCGCGTATCTCAAGCCAGATTTACGGATTGCACGGCGGAGAGTTTTAAGTGAGATTCCAAGTGCCACAGCGGCGTCTGATGTATTCATGCGCGGCATCGTCGCAGAGACGAACTTGCGCATTCGCGATGAGCGTGCCACAACGCAGGGGCGTTCGCACCCTGCTCGAAATCCTTTGGCTGATGCCACGTCTCGCCCCGCCGCGCGAGGCAAAGGCTCAGTTGGCCTGCCCGGTGTGGGGGCGGCGGCGGTTGACGTTGTACCAGGTGTTGTCCAGTGCTGTCCACGCGGAGTCATGGGTGATCAGCCAGTGCCCGCCCTGGTCGACGAACACGTTGGGGTCGGGTGCGCCGTTTTGCGTCCACCAGCGTCCCGTGGAGGCGATGGTGGCTCCGGCGAAGTTGGCGGGGGCGGGCTGGATGTTGGTGACATTCCAGCCGAGGGGCAACAACCCGACGTTGTCCATGCTGTGTAGGTGGTCGTCGATGGTGGCGGCTTCCTCGGGGGTGAAGCCGGGGGTGACGACGTTGGTCTTGTTCAGCGCGGGGATGTTCGGATCGAACAACGCATTCATGACGTCGGTCACCTGATCGACCGTGGGGACAGATCCGGTACAAGGCGGCTGGCCGGGATCTCCACAGTCCGCATGAGCTGTTGCAGGTGTGGCCACGAACGCTGCGAACAGCAACATTGCTGCGAAGGCGGTCTTCATAAGCAAACGTTAGGTCTGTTGACTGGGAGCGACCTGTGCGTCCGCGCGGTCCGAATTGAACTGACGCTAGTCGTCGTCCTCGTCGGGATCGTGCTGGTAGTGGTACCACCTGTTTTCGTCGGGATCCCAGTAGGCTTGCTCGGCTCCTGGCTCAGAATGATGGCGATATCGACCGACGGGGAACTTGTAGCCTTGCGTCGGGTGCGTCGGGTGCGTCGGGTGCGTCGGGTGCGGACCCCATCGACCGTCCCACCACGTCACCCAATGGAAGTCCCAGATGTCATCGTCCGATGGCTGGAACTCTTTAAATGCCGCGCCCAACTGATGAATTATGTTAAGCATCTTTCGAGCCTTTCCGACATCGCGGAGCGCCCTAACTAGGTCTTCTTCTTTGATGTATTCCCGGTAGCGGTGCTGTAGCCATATTCCGTTTTCGTACTTTTCGAAGCCCTTGGTGCGGATGATCGTCATGACTCGATGTGGCCGATCCCCCTCGATCGACTCAACGGCGATCATGTGCGCCAACTTGTCCCGGACCGTCTTTGCCTCTCTGTAGATCACAGAGAAGACTTGCGGGAAAGCAACTCCCCAGACTCGACGGACGACCTTCTTGTACTCCTTGAGGATGTAGTCGTCGGCGTACTTTCCCTTGTCGGCGTACGCCTCAGCGTCCTCACCGTCGAGAGCCAGCAATGTGTAGTCCTTCATCAGCGATTGCAGCTCTGTCCACACGCCAAACAGTTTGAGCGCCATACGTTCCACGGCGACCATCGTCGCACTCACCAATAAGCCCCGATGACAGAATGACCGAGGTTTATTGGGTGTGGGGACGGACTATGAGGCCTTAACTTGAATCCACGGATGGGCTGAGGTTCGGCCGGGCCAGTTATTTGTGATCTTGATTTTCGGTGGGAGACGCGGGGTATCTGCTGGTCTGCCCAGCTTTTCCTGTGTGTTCTGGTTGGGCCTTGCGGCGGTGGTCAAGCTGTCGCGGTCAGTGGTGGGCTGTATCCGATGGTGTTGTGCCACAGTGCAAGCCATGCTTTGGTCCAGGGCCAGTGGGTGGGCAGGTGCAGGAAAGGTCGGCGTTGGGGTCGGGTCAGTCGGGCGGGAACGTTGACGATTTTGCGTCGCAGCGTGGATCCGCGTGCCCTGGTGTGCTGGTCTCCGGCGAGCACGCCGGCGGCGCGTAGCAGGTTGTAGGAGATCGCGGCGCACAGCACCCAGGCGGAGTTGGCCCCGAACCGGCCCGAGGGCATGTGGGCCAGCGGACCGTCGATCAGGTCGGCGAACACGGTTTCGATGATGGCGTGTTGACGGTGGGTGATGTCGGCGTCGGTGACGGGGGCATCGGTGTTGGTGAAGAACGGGTGATAGCGCCACACCGGGAACAGTGCGTCGGGGTAACAGGCGTCCTTGACCCGGCGCACGACCAGTCGGGCGGTGATCCGGTCTTTGGTGGATGCGAAAGCGGTGTAGGGGATTTCGGCGACCTCGGCATCGGAGATCCAGGCGCCGGTGTCGGGGTCGCGGACCGCCCCGGGGTAGGACACCGGGATCCACGCCGTGTCGTCGATGGCGTTGATTGCCCGGTCCACCGCGGCGTTGCGGGTCATCACCAGAGAGAACTGGGCACCTGCGCCCACACACGTCCGCACCACCTTGCGGTTGCCGTAGGCCGAATCCCCGCGCACCAGGATCTGCCCACTCGCGCCTGCGGCGCGGGCGGTGGCGATCGCTTGGGCGACCATCCGCCCGGCGCCTTTGGCGGAGTTGGTCTTCCCAGCACGCAGCCGCATTCCCGCGATCACCGGAGCGGCGCCCGCGGTGCTGATCGTGGTCGCCAGCGGCGAGAGTCCCTTGCGCAGGATCTGCTTGCCGGCGATCTTGGTGTGCCCGTAGGAGGCGCCCTGTTTGGTGTGCCCATAGACCGGGCGCAGCAGCGAATCGATGTCGATGAACACCCGCGCATCGGCACCAGGAAGCAGATCGACCCGCTGACACAGCGCTACCAGGTGACCACTGAGCACCGACTCGAGTTGGCGGGCATGCCCGAAGGTGAACTCCCGCAACAGAGTTCCAACCGTCGAGGGCGCATACACCCCATCGAAGAGTGTCTTCATTCCGCCGCTGCGCAGCACGTCGACGTCATCAATACAGTCCGCACCCGCACTCATCCTGTTTTGCGCCTGACTTCGCGATAGAGATCGGCGTGTCGATCAGACAACATCCGACGGCTCCTCCGAACCCTCTTGGAGGATCTGATCATGTCCGAAACAACCCATGTGGGAAGGCGAGCGAAGCGGTTTTTGAGCCCGTCGCAGAAGTACGAGATCTGGCTGCAGCTGGTACGCCAGGAGGTGACGATCGCCGAGGCTGCCGTCGATCATCAGGTGGACCGCACGACGATCATGCGCATCCGCACCGTCGCCAAGGAGGGTGCGCTGGCGGCGCTGGCCGCCTCCAAGCCGGGCACGGCGGCTCGGCAGCGCGACTACGAACTCGAAGCGGCCAAAGCGGAGAACGCGCGGCTGTCCGAAGCGCTCAAGGAGATGGCTGTGCGGTTGACGCTGGTCGAGGGAAAAGGGCGTTGGGGCTAAGTGGCCGAGTCCCACACCGGGTTGATGCGGTCACCAAGACGGCGCTGCTGGGGCTACTCGACCACGCGGTCGACGCCGGCTGGACACTACGGCGGGCTTGCCACGAACTCGAACTCGGCGAGGTACGGGCGCACCGCTGGATTGCCCGCCGCGCCCTGGGGCGGTTGGTCGACAAGGCACCGGGCGGATCACCCATGCACGGGCTGCTCGACGCCGAAGCCACCGAGATCCTGGCGTTGTTCGACGAGTGGGGCGAGACTGATCGCTCGCATCGCAAGCTCGCCCACCGCGGCTCCTACCTTCAGCGGGTGTGGGTATCTCCGTCGAGTGTGCGGCGTGTTCTTTTCTTGGCGGACAAGCACTTCCGACCTCTCCCGAAGCCGGGACGCTCGCAGCGCAAGCCGTTCCCGGAGTGGGTCGACTACAAGCCCAACTCGATTTGGATTTACGACACCACACACTTCACCAGGGCGGGGATGGCAGTGCTGATCGTCCAGGATCTGGTCTCGCGAAAGTGGATCACCGAGGTCGTCTCCGCTGAGGAAACCTCCACCCAGGTCGAGGTCGGGTTCACCGACGCACTGCAAGCCGAGGGTCTGCTGGAGGCCGTCGAGCGCCGCCAGGACGGGCTCATCGACCTCGACATCGACGACGAGAACCGGCCGATCCTGCTCGCGGTGTCCGACAACGGCCCGCAGATGACTTCGGGGTCGACACGGGAGTTCATGGCGCTGTGCGCGATCGCCCAGCACTTCGGCCGCCCCGGTACCCCGACCGATCAGGCGTGGATCGAGAGCTTCAACGGCCACCTCAAGATCGAATTCCCGCACCTGCTCGTCATCGAGGACCCGGCCACCCTGCGCGCCGAACTAGCCCTCATCCGCGAGCACTGGAACGGGGTCCGGCTCCACGCCGGAATCGGCTATGTCACGCCCAACGACGAACACGAAGGACGAGGTGATGCGATCCGCAAAGCACGACAAGCCGGGCTCGAATCCGCCCGCAAACACCGGCTTGCCTGGCACCGCCAGAACCGGCACACTCAACCCATCCAGGAACCCGACGATGTTGTCTGATACAACGCGAATCTCTATCGCAAAGTCAGAAACAGGTCAATCCCCGCGATCAGGGTGGCCAATTTCGGGGCCGGGTTCGCCGCCCCGGACTTGATCCGCGACGCTGCGATTTGAACCTTCGCACTGAGCAACCTGCTCAGCCCGGTCTGCTGTGCCAACGTCATCACCGGCACCAGCCCGGCGCACGACACGAGATTGTCATCGTCGAACACCGCTGACTCCGCGGCGAACCTATGCGAAACTTGCACCGGAAGTGCCCTTTCTCAACTGGACCGATTAATGCCTCAGAACATCAATCATCCCAGCTCAGAGGGCACTTTCCTCATTTCGACACTCGCACACATCAGATCAGTCCGTGGATCGAGGCTTAATCGCCTCAGCCGTTTCCTCAGCGACGGCTGCGAGTGCTCGGGCCTTTGACGCGGCGCGTTGGTTGATCCACGCGGGGTACGCCTTCTTGATCTTGGCGACATCGGCCTTGGTGAACACGTATGACTTGCCGTCGCGGGTGAACATGCCTTCAGCGCCGGGCGAGCGCAGGAACACGCGGAGTGCCTTGGCTTCGACGCCGAGCGCTTCGGCGACGTCCTTCGTGGTCAGGGCGGGTGCAGGTGTGGTCATGGAACGATCCTCCTTGGTTAGATGAGCTAACGACAGGATCGATCCTAAGACGACGCGAGCGCAAACCTAATCCCTACTGGCGGTAAGGCTTTCGCTCGCACATACGGGCGAAAGTTACGCCCTTTTGTACGCCCTTTCGCGTGCGTTCGGCATCGTTCGGTGTGGTGTCGAAGGTGCCGTGACGTGCGACAACGAACTGTGATGAAAGCACGAGACAAATTTAGAAGTCATGTGCTCTATCCAGCTGAGCTACGGGGGCCGGGACGTCCGTGAACACCTGACCCGAACACTTCCCAGGCACGGTTGCAGCGGTTTCGTGGACATCCTGGTGCCATGGTCGGCGGCGTGACGGTGGCCGTCGTGCTGTCGAGTCCGGCGGGAGTGAGTGTATCTGGGCGTGACAACGGCCACGCGACGCGTCAACGTCGGCGGAGTGCGGGTGGACGCTTCGGTGGGGCATCAAAGGCGTCCGGGCTTGATTCCGGTACCGCGGCTCACTCGTCGGCATTTTGCTGACGCCGCAATTGCAGGGCGAGTTCAACGTGCCCGTTGTCGAGCAGAAAACCCAAGAACAGCGCGCGGAACGCGTTGGTCATGGACTTCGGCGGCAGCGAGCCCGGAACGGCCAGCTCGTGCAGCATGAGACCGTGGGCCAGCGCCTCCGGGAGTCGCCGTGTCGCGTAGGAGGCGAAAGCTCGCGCGACGTCGTCACCGGTGGCGTGCGCGTCTGCGAGCGCGTCCGTCAGCGCGATCTGTTCCCCCGCGTCGGCTTGGGTACGAGCGATCAGGGCTTCCTCGACCAGCGCGCCAATTGAGCCGAAGAAATAGCTCACGGTGGCCAGCGGCAGGCCGGCCCGTTCGGTGACGGCGTGGTGGGTCACTCCGGCGGCACCGACTTCGGCTGCCACCTCGACGGTGGCCCGCAGCAGTGCCTGGCGCCGGGCGGCCGCGCTGGGACGGTGCTGGCGCGTCGTCACATGCCCGACTCTGAGCAAGGCCTGACAATCTGGCCAGCTCGACTTCGTCAAAATCGGGAAATTTTTTTTAGCTTCTTGTAACCTTCGTCACGTTTTCGCATGCAGCGACCGGCAGCCGCGGTCACAAAGGGGGGCGGATGCGTGATTTGCGCACGATGTTCGGTGTCGCGGTCTTGGGCGCTGGCCTGATCAGCGTTTCCTCGCTGCCGGTAGGATTGCCTGCACGGTATGTCCGGGCGATACAACTCACCAGCGTGGACGGCGCGGATTCCCCGTTGGGGGACGGCACCGCGTTGATCGTCGGGCCCAGCGGCGTCCCAATCCCTCCCCAGGGTTACATCGATGCCGTCGACCAGTTGTATCTCGCGCCCCGCGGCTTCACCGGCACCGTACAAGCCGTGGACACACCCGAGGCGCTGTACCCGATCACCGGCGTCCATAGCTTGCCGTTTGACACCTCGGAGGCCCAGGGGCAACAGATTCTGGACGCCGACATCCTGAGCCTGGTGGACAGCGGAAAGGCCGATGCCGCCAACCCGGTCGTGGTGTTCGGTTACTCGCAAAGTTCAGTGATCTCGGCGCAACTGATGTCCGAACTCACCAAACAAGGCGTGCCCTCCGACGATGTGCACTTCGTGCTGGTGGGCGATGAAAGCGTCCCCAACGGCGGTTCTGTGTCGAGCTTCGACATCCCGGTCGGTGCGGACCCGTCGGCCCCGGCCCTGGGTATCACCTTCAGCGGCGGGCAACCCAGCGATTTGTACCCCACCGACGTCTACACCTTGGAGTACGACGGCTTCGCCGACTTCCCGCGGTATCCGATCGACGAGCTGTCCACCCTCAACGCATTTTTTGGCATCATCACCCAGCACCTCACGTATGCGGACGTGACGCCGGCGCAGATCTCGGACGCGATTGCGCTGCCCACGTCGGCCGCCGACACCCTGACTAACTTCTACGTCATTCCCGACCAGTATTTGCCGCTGCTTGAGCCGTTGCTGTGGTTGGGCCTCAAACCCCTCTATGACCTGCTGGAACCGGACACCCGGATCCTGGTGGACCTGGGGTACGGCAGCCTCACCGAGGGCTGGAATCAGGGGCCGGCCGATGTGGCCACCCCGGTCGGATTCTTGCCGAATAACATCGACCCGACCGAGCTGTTCACCGCGCTGAGCAACGGCGCCAAGCAGGGAATCACCAGCTTTCTCAGCGATCTGCAGAATCCGGGCGGCAACCAGACGGCGGCGTTCGATGCCTTGCAGCCGCTGGTCAGCGCCGGGCACACGATCGGCTTCACCGATGCCACGACCCCATCGCAGCTGTTCACCAATGTCCCGGACCTGCTGGCGCTGGCGCGCGACCTGCTCGGCAATTTCGCCAACTACCCGATTGCCGACCCGTCGACGCTGTCCACACCCGCCGGCATCGTCAATGATCTCAGCGCGACGCTGTCGGCCGACTATGCGACGCTGCTGCCGCTCGCAGACACCGCCAACGCGCTGTTGACCAGCCTCCCTGCGGACATCGCGAATGCCTTCGTCAGCGAGATCGGAGCGGGGGACCCCGCTGCCGGGTTCGCTGAGGTGATCGGCGGCGTCGCCGGACTGGTTCCTTTCGCACTCTTCTACGGAGCACTCGCGCCCGTCGCGGAGTCGCTGGGCGGCACACTGGTCAATCTCGTCGACCTGATCCCAGGAGTCTGATGACCGCAAGCCGATCGGAACGCCCGTCAGCGAGTCGTCGGCCGGAGGACGACTCGCGTCGAACAGGCGCGATGATGCGCACAGATTTTGCCGGCGGAAGTGTCCAGTCGCGTGCGCTCGAGCTGGCGTTGCGATCGACAGTCAAGGTTGCGTTGCGGGTCTGGGCGCCGACGTGGCGGCTGCCGTGGCCGGTCGGCTTGGTCGATCACGCCGGCCGCCTGCTCAGAACGGTCAGTGGTGTGACCTATGAGCCGGTCATGCTGCCGCATTGCCGCGCCGAACTGGTCTGTCCACCACGCGCCACGTCCGGGCGGTTTGTGCTCTACCTGCACGGTGGTGGCTTCCACGTCGGTGGGCGGCATCTGCACCGGCAGATGGTGGGCCGGTTCGTCCAGCTGCTCGGCACGCCGGTACTGCAGGTCAACTATCGAAAACTGCCGCGCCACTCGATAACGTCTTCGATCGAGGACTGTCTCGACGCCTACCGGCACATTCTGGAGCTCGGCGTCGACCCCGCCCGACTCATCGTGATGGGCGACTCGGCCGGCGGCTACCTGGCTTTTATGACAGCGCTGGGGATTCGCGAGGCAGGCCTGCCGATGCCGGCGGCACTTGTCGCGATGTCTCCGTTCACCGATTGGGATCACACGCTGAAGTGCGCCGCACCCACAGCACAAACCTGTGCCGTCTTTCCCCGCTCCGCGCCCGAGCCCCTTTTGGCCGCGGCGACAAAGTGCAACCGGGACGAGCGCCTTATCTCACCCGCGCGCTGCGACCTGACCGGGTTACCGCCGACCTTGATCCAGGCGAGCTCGACCGAATTTCTCTACCCCGATGCGGTCTTGATGGCCGACCAGCTTGACGCCCACGGGGTGCCGTGCGAGCTGCAAGTGTGGAATCAACAGGTGCACGTTTTCCAAGCCGCGGCCGCCGTGGTACCGGAAGCAGCACAAGCGGTGGCCGAGGTCGTCCGGTTCATCGACGGCGTGCTACCACCCAGCAGTGACGAGCCGACAATGAGATGCCGGCCGGCGTAGCAACTCAACCAACTCTGTTGTCGCGGTAGCGTGGGTGCGGCCCCCAAGCGTCGGTGAGGCCGAATTGTCCAACCGCGATGCGTTCGACCTGTTCGGCACTGTGCGGTCGCGAACCAGGGCCGCGTGCCGGCGCGCCGTACCCGCCAGCTGAGACCCAAGTGCATTCAACCACTTGATTGCTCCGAATTCACCGTTCTGCCACAGTGATTCATGGGGCTGCCGCGGAATGCCTGAACGCGCGTTCCGATCCGGACAATCGGCTACCACCTCCGGGCCAACCGGACTACGTTGGACTTGCCCGTAGCGTCCCGGAACGGGGAGCGCGGTCGAGTCGAAGCGGGAGGTCCGGGTGGCGATGGCGGCGTTGACGCGGGGGGCTGTCAATGGCTGAGCAGGTCGACGCGGCCGGGTTGCCTACGGCGCTGGGGCCGGTCGATTACCTGCTGCATCGCGGCGAAGCCAATCCGCGGACACGCTCGGGGATCATGGCCCTGGAAATCCTGGACCGGACACCCGAGTGGGAGCGGTTTCGCGCCCGATTCGAGAACGCGTCCCGGCGCGTGCTGCGGCTGCGGCAAAAGGTCGTGGTCCCGACGTTGCCGACGGCCGCGCCACGGTGGGTGGTCGATCCGGACTTCAACCTGGATTTCCACGTCCGCAGGATGCGGGTCGCCGAACCCGGATCACTGCGAGAAGTCTTCGATCTGGCCGAGGTGATGGTGCAGTCGCCGCTGGACATCGCCCGACCGCTGTGGACGGTCACGTTGATCGAGGGTCTTCCCGAGGGCAAGGCGGCGACGTTGCTGCACCTGTCCCACGCCGTCACCGATGGTGTGGGCAGTGTCGAGATGTTCGCCCACATCTACGACCTCGAGCGCGATCCGCCGGCGCAGCAGACCCCGGACCAGCCCATCCCGCAGGACCTGTCGGCCAACGACTTGATGCGCGAGGGGCTCAACGACCTGGCCGTCAACGTGGTCAAGGGGGCTGGTGGCGTGCTGTGGGGTGCGGCGTCGGTGGTCGGGCGGACGGTCTCACGCCCGAGCGCTGCGCTGTCGGGTGTGCTGAGCTACGCCCGCTCGGGGGCGCGGGTGATGAGCCGTGCCGCCGAGCCGTCTCCACTGCTTCGTCGCCGCAGTCTGGCCACCCGCAGCGAGGCAATCGACATCCCGCTGTCCGACCTGCATCGGGCCGCGAAAGCCGGTGGCGGTTCGATCAACGATGCCTACCTGGCCGGCCTGTGCGGCGCCCTCGGCCGCTACCACGAGGCCCTCGGGGTGCCGATCGCGACGTTGCCGATGGCGGTGCCGGTCAGTCTGCGGGCCGAATCCGACGCGGCCGGCGGCAACCGGTTCACCGGCGTCAACCTGGCCGCCCCGATCGGCACCAGGGACCCGGTCGCTCGCATGCAGAAGATCCGCTTGCAGATGACCCAGCGACGCGACGAGCCGGCGATGGACATCATCGGTTCGATCGCGCCGGTGCTCAGCGTGTTGCCGGGCCCACTGCTGGAGTCCATGACGAGTTCGGTCGTCGCCTCCGACGTGCAGGCCAGCAACGTGCCGGTCTATCCGGGTGATACCTTCCTGGTCGGTGCAAAAGTATTGCGGCAGTATGGTATTGGCCCACTACCCGGGGTTGCGATGATGGTGGTGCTGATCTCCCGCGGCGGCTACTGCACCATTACCGCGCGCTACGACCGCGCCGCCATTCGCGAGGAGACGTTGTTCGCCCAGTGTCTGCTGGACGGATTCAACGAAGTCCTCGCGCTGGCAGGTGACCCCGCTCGGCAGGCGGTGCCGGCCACGTTCGATCCGTCCGACACGTCGAAGCGGATGGTGGCGGGTTCATGACGAGCGACGAGCTGAAGAAAGCGACGCGCGATCTCCGGTTGCCGGGGTCGGTCGCCGAAATCAGGGCCAGCCCGCCCGGACCCAAGATCGGCGCGTTCTTCGACCTGGACGGAACCCTGGTGGCCGGCTTCACCGCCATCATCCTCACCCAGGAACGGTTGCGGCGTCGCGACATGGGCGTCGGCGAGCTGTTCAGCATGGTCACCGCTGGACTGAATCATCAACTCGGACGCATCGAGTTCGAAGAACTCATCAGCAAGGCTTCCGGGGCGTTGCGCGGTCGCATGCTGAGCGATCTGGAGGAGATCGGCGAGCGGCTGTTTCTGCAGAGAATAGAATCCCGGATCTATCCGGAAATGCGCGAGCTGGTGCGCGCGCACTTGGCCCGCGGTCACACCGTGGTGCTCAGTTCGTCGGCGCTCACCATCCAGGTCGATCCGGTGGCGCGCTTCCTCGGCATCCCGAACACGCTGACCAACAAGTTCGAGACCGACGACGACGGGGTGCTCACCGGCGGCGTCGTCACGCCGATTCTGTGGGGCCCGGGCAAGGCCGCTGCGGTGCAGAAGTTTGCCGGTGAGAACGGGATTGACCTCAAAGACAGCTACTTCTACGCCGACGGTGACGAGGACGTCGCGCTGATGTATCTGGTCGGAAATCCGCGGCCGACCAACCCCGAAGGCAAGATGGCGGCGGTCGCCAGGCGGCGTGGCTGGCCGATTCTGCGGTTCACCAGCCGCAGCGGCGGGGGCATCACCGCGCAACTGCGCACGCTGGCCGGGGTCGGCTCGGTGGTTCCCGTCGCGGCCGGCGCGCTCGGGATCGGGTTGCTGACCCGAAGCCGGCGCCGCGGGGTCAACTTCTTCACGGCGACGTGGTCACAGATGTTGTTGACCGCCAGCGGTGTTGCGCTCAACATCCTGGGCGAGGAGAACTTGACCGCCGAACGTCCCGCGGTGTTCATCTTCAACCACCGCAACCAGGTCGACCCTGTCATCGTCGGCGCGCTGATCCGCGACAACTGGGTCGCCGTGGGCAAGAAGGAGCTCGAGGGCGACCCGATCATGGGCACGCTCGGCAAGGTGCTCGACTCTGTCTTCATCGACCGGGACAACCCGACCGCAGCCGTCGAGTCGCTGCATCAGGTCGAAGAACGTGCGCGGCAAGGGTTGTCGATCATGATCGCCCCGGAGGGCACCCGGCTGGACACCACCAGCGTCGGCCCGTTCAAGAAGGGGCCCTTCCGGATGGCGATGGCGGTGGGGATTCCGATCGTGCCGATCGTGATCCGCAACGCCGAGATCATCGCCGCCCGCAACTCGACCACGATGAACCCCGGCACGGTGGATGTGGCTGTCTTTCCCCCGATTTCGGTCACCGACTGGACAGTGGACACGTTGGCGGAGCGGATCGCCGAGGTGCGGCAGCTGTATGTGGACACGTTGGCCGATTGGCCGGAAGACGAGCTACCCGACCACGACGTGTACCGAAAGGCCGCGACTGCGAAGAAAGCGCCGCCGAAGAAGACGGCGGCGAAGAAAGCGCCGGCGAAGAAGACCACCGCCAAAGCAGCTCCGGGCACAGCGGCCAAGGCCCCACCGAGTACGCCTCGGCCAACGAGGCGACCATGACCACCACGTCCGCCGACACAGGTTCACTCGGCACCAGCAACAACGTGTTGGTGTTGGCATCGGCGTCGTCGCCGATTGAGTCGGAATTGCTGGCGACGTGGCTGGATCAGCAACGTGCCCGTCACCCGGAGACCAAACTCGAAGTGCTGGCGCTGCCCGAGCCGGATCCGTCGCCCGGTGCGCTCGCACAACTCGTCGAGCAACTCGAACGCGGCGAAGATCGGTCGATCGTGCCGGTGCGCGTCTTCTGGATGCCTCGGGCGGATGCGTCGGCGTTCAACCGGGTGACGGCGTTGCTCCCCGGGCGAAATCCATACCGGCCCAGCGAACGTCAACAGCGTCACATCCTGCGGTCTGACCGATCCCGTGCACAGGTGGTGGCGGGTGAATCGGCGAAGGTGTCGCAACTCCGCCAGCAGTGGCGCGATATCACGGTCGGCGACAATCCACGTGAATTCGCCCATTTCGTCACCCGCCGAGCGCTGTTGGCGATGGAGCGCGCCGAATACCGAATCCTCGGGCCGCAATACAAATCGCCGCGGTTGGTGCGCCCCGAGATCATGGCGTCGGCGCGATTCCGCGCCGGCCTGGAGAAGATTCCGGGTGCCGACCTCGAGAAGGCCGGAGAGATGCTCGACGAGCTCGCCACCGGATGGAGTCGAGTGTCCGTCGACCTGGTCAGTGTGCTGGGCCGGCTGTTCAGCCGCGGATTCGACCGTGAGATCGACTACGACGAGTACCAGGTGGCGGCGCTGCGCGCCGCGCTGGAAACGCACCCGGCGGTGTTGCTGTTCTCGCACCGGTCCTACATCGACGGCGCGGTCATGCCGGTGGCGATGCAGGAGAATCGGCTGCCGCCGGTGCACGTATTCGCTGGTGTAAACCTGGCTTTCGGCATCATGGGACCGCTGATGCGGCGAGCCGGAACCATTTTCATCCGGCGCAACATCGGCAACGACCCGCTGTACAAGTACGTGCTCAAGGAGTACGTCGGCTACGTGGTGGAGAAGCGGTTCAACCTGAGCTGGTCCATCGAGGGCACCCGCTCCCGCACCGGCAAGATGTTGCCGCCCAAGCTCGGGCTGATGAGCTACGTCGCCGACGCCTATCTGGACGGTCGCAGCGATGACATTCTGCTGCAGGGGGTTTCGATCAGCTTCGACCAGTTGCACGAGACCGCTGAGTACGCCGCCTACGCCCGCGGCGGCGAGAAGCGCCCCGAAGGTCTGAGCTGGATGTACAGCTTCATCAAGGCCCAGGGGGAGCGTAACTACGGCAAGATCTACGTCCGCTTTCCCGAGGCGGTCTCGATGCGAGACTATCTCGGCTCGCGCCGCGGCGATATCGTCAACGACGAAGCCGCCAAACGGCTTGCACTGCAGAAGATGTCGTTCGAAGTCGCGTGGCGGATCCTGCAATCCACCCCGGTGAACGCGACCGGTCTGGTATCGGCGCTGCTGCTGACCACGCACGGGTTGGCCTTGACCCTCACCCAGCTGCACCACACCCTGCAGGACTCGCTGGACTACCTGGAACGCAAGAACACCCCGATGTCCACCAGTGCCCTGCGGCTGCGCACACCGGAAGGTGTTCGTGCAGCAGTGGATTCGCTGTCGAACGGCCACCCTGTAACACGGGTCGACAGTGGCCGGGAACCGGTGTGGCGCATCGCTCCCGAGAACGAGCACACCGCCGCGTTCTACCGCAACTCGGTGATCCATGCCTTCCTGGAGACGGTGATCGTCGAGCTGGCGTTGGCGTACGCCGGCCGAGTCGACGGCGACCGGCTGGAGGCGTTCTGGACGCAGGCGATGCGGCTGCGCGATCTCCTCAAATTCGATTTCTACTTCGCCGATTCTGCGGCCTTTCGCAAGAACATCGCCGACGAGATGTCCTGGAACGAGGGGTGGGAAGCCCAGGTAGCCGCCGGCACCGCGGAGATCGACGCGATGCTCTACGCCAAGCGACCGCTGATGTCGGACGCGATGCTGCGGGTGTTCTTCGAGGCTTACGAGATCGTCGCCGACGTGCTCCGCGATGCGCCGGCCGACATCGGTGCCAAAGAGCTCACCCAGTTGGCCCTCGGTGTCGGCAAGCAGTACGTCGCCCAAGGTCGGGTACGCAGCAGCGAACCGGTGTCGACGCTGCTGTTCGACACCGCGCGTCAGGTCGTCGCCGACCAGGATCTGCTCGCGCCCGCACCGGACCTGGCCGAGCGCCGCGTCGCGTTTCGTCGCGAATTGCAGGACATCCTGCGGGACTTCGACCATGTCGCGCGGATCGCGCGCAAACAGTTCGTGGCCCGCGAGGTCGCGGCCCGCGGTGCGGGGCGGCCGTAGGTAGGGGGCCGTACGCTCTGGGTATGACGGGTCCTCCGGCCGCACAGCGCAGGGCGGCGGCATGGCCGCTGCTCATCGGGGTGGCGGCGCTGGCCGGATGCACGGCCGCAGGGATCGGACTGTTGTCGTTGGCGGCCGCGTTGACCGCGACCGGCCTGCCCAATCCTGGTCCGGTGACCACTATCGGGCTGCCGTTCGTCCGGGCTGCCGGCGAGATCGCCGCGGTGATCGCCGTGGGTTCCTTCCTGACCGCAGCATTTCTCGTCCCACCGCAGGAAAATGGCGTGCTGGATGTCGACGGTTATCGCGCGCTGCGGGTGGGAACGGTGGCGGCCGGGGCGTGGGCGGTGTGCGCCGCGCTGCTGGTGCCGCTGACCATTTCCGACGTATCGGGGCAGTCGTTCACCGCTCATCTGAATCCCGCGAGTCTGTGGTCGCTGGCCGGCATCATCAACATCTCGGCGGCGTGGCGATGGACCGCGTTGCTGGCCGCCGCGCTGACGGTGGCCAGCCTTCCGGTGCTTCGGTGGTCGTGGACGCCGTTGCTGCTGGGCGGCTCGCTGGTGACGCTGGTACCGCTGGGGTTGACCGGACACTCGTCGGCCGGCGGCTCCCACGACTTGGCCACCAACAGCCTGCTGATTCATCTGGTCGCGGGAAGCCTTTGGGCCGGTGGACTGTTGGCCTTGCTGACGCACGTGGCCCGTGGCGGGCAGCGCGCCGATCTCGCCGCGCGGCGATTCTCGACGATCGCCTTGTGGTGCTTTGGCGCGATGGCGCTCAGCGGCGTCGTCAATGCCTTGGTGCGGATCCGCCCGTCGGACCTACTGTCCAGCGAATACGGGCGACTGGTCGTCGTCAAATTCGTGGCGCTGTGCCTGCTCGGCGCTGCCGGCTGGCGCCAACGACGCACCGGAGTAGCTGCACTGCAAGAGGATCCGACCTCGCGAACCCACTTGGTGCGGCTGGCGGTCATAGAGGCGGTGCTTTTCGGCCTGACGTTCGGCGTCGCGGTCGGCCTGGGCCGCACCCGGCCACCGCCGCCGCTGTTTATCGGCATCCCGTCGATCACCGTCGTAAAAATCGGCTACGACTTCGACGGCCCGCTCACGCCGCTGCGGTTGCTGTTCGACTGGCGGTTCGACCTCATCTTCGGCTCCGCGGCCATCGTGTTCGCCGCGTTGTATCTGGCCGGAGTGCGGCGGCTGCGTCGCCGCGGCGACGCATGGCCGAAAGGCCGGACCGTTTCCTGGCTGCTGGGCTGCGCGACGCTGCTGTTCGTCAGCTCGTCGGGAATGGGCCGGTACATGCCGGCGATGTTCAGCATGCACATGGCTGCGCACATGACGATGTCGATGCTGGTCCCGGTCTTGCTGGTATTGGGTGGCCCGGTGGGACTGGCGTTGCGGGCATTGCCGGCCGCCGGCCGCGGGGACCCGCCGGGTATGCGCGAATGGCTGCTGGCCGCGTTGCACAGCAGGATCTCGAGATTCCTCACCAACCCGATAGTTGCGACGGTCCTGTTCGTCGCCGGGTTCTACGGGCTGTACCTGGGTGGTCTGTTCGACGTCGCGGTCGGCAGCCACGTCGGGCACGTCGCGATGAACGTGCACTTCCTGGTCAGCGGCTACCTGTTCTATTGGGTGGTGATCGGTGTCGACCCGACGCCGCGGCCCATTCCGCCCCTGGCCAAGGTCGCGGTGGTGTTCGCGTCGCTGCCTTTGCACGCATTCTTCGCCATCGTCCTGATGGGCACGGAGAAGGTGCTCGGTGAGAATTTCTATCGGTCGTTGCACCTGAGCTGGCACACCGACCTGATGGGCGATCAGCGGCTCGGCGGGGGAATGGCCTGGGCTGCCGGCGAACTCCCGTTGGTCGTCGTGATGATCGCGTTGCTGGTCCAGTGGACACGCAGCGACGAGCGAACCGCCCGGCGACTGGATCGCGCGGCAGACCGCGACGACGACGCCGAGTTGGCGGCTTACAACGCGATGCTCGCCGGGTTGGCACGGCAAGACCTCCAGCCCTGCGAGGGTTCCGCGAAGCAAAAACCGGGGCTGTGATTTCGAGCGAACCACGGCCCTAGGTTCTGGTTCGTGGGTGCGCCCCGCTGTCCACAGTTGGCACTTTCTGCACAGCGCTGCCGCGCCGGCCGGGAAGACCGGCTGTCGTGTCGGTGCCGGCGCGGTGAATGGGGTGCAGCACAGGCGGTGATGCGCCGCCACCGAGGAAAGGTAACCGAGAAATGTTCGAGACACCGCTGACCGTGGTCGGAAACGTCGTCAACGATCCGCAACGCCGCCGGGTCGGCGACCAGGAGGTGCTGAAGTTCCGGGTCGCCAGCAATTCCCGACGCCGCACCACCGACGGCACCTGGGAGCCCGGCAATTCGCTGTTTGTCACCGTCAACTGCTGGGGCCGGCTGGTCTCCGGCGTGGGCGCCTCGCTGGGTAAGGGCTCGCCGGTGGTGGTGACCGGGCACGTCTACACCAGCGAATACGAGGATCGCGACGGCAATCAGCGGTCCACCCTGGAGATGCGTGCCACCGCGGTCGGGCCCGACCTGTCTCGCTGCATCGCGCGAGTCGAGAAGACAGTCGCGTCTGGAGCCTCGACCGCGGTGATCGATGCCGACGAGGCGGTTGCGACCGAGGGCGCCCCAGCCGAGGAGGTGTCGCTACCGCTGTCGGCGTGAGGAACAGGCGGACGCGTTGCCTAGGATGGGCGCGAGCATCACCTCGCAATCAGAAAGGCAACACCGCCACATGGCTGAGTTCATCTACACGATGAAAAAGGTCCGCAAGGCGCACGGCGACAAAGTCATCCTCGACGACGTCACCTTGAGCTTCTATCCGGGCGCCAAGATCGGTGTCGTCGGCCCTAACGGGGCAGGTAAGTCGAGCGTCTTGCGGATCATGGCCGGGTTGGACAAAGCCAACAACGGCGAAGCGTTCCTGGCCACCGACGCCACCGTCGGACTGCTGCAGCAGGAGCCGCCGCTGAACGAAGAGAAGACCGTCCGCGGCAACGTCGAAGAGGGGCTCGGCGACATCAAAATCAAGCTCGACCGCTTCAACGAGGTCGCCGAGCTGATGGCCACCGACTACTCCGACGAGCTGATGGACGAGATGGGCCGGCTGCAGGAGGAGCTTGACCACGCCAACGCGTGGGACATCGACTCGCAGCTCGAGCAAGCCATGGACGCGCTGCGCTGCCCGCCGCCCGATGAGCCGGTGACGCACTTGTCCGGTGGTGAGCGCCGCCGGGTGGCGCTGTGCAAGCTGCTGCTGTCCAAGCCGGACCTGCTGCTACTCGACGAGCCCACCAACCACCTCGACGCCGAGAGTGTCCAGTGGCTCGAGCAGCACCTGGCCGCCTACGAGGGCGCGGTGCTGGCGGTCACGCACGACCGCTACTTCCTCGACAACGTCGCGCAGTGGATCCTCGAACTCGACCGCGGCCGCGCCTACCCGTACGAGGGCAACTACTCCACCTACCTGGAGAAGAAGGCCGAGCGGATCTCGGTGCAGGGCCGCAAGGACGTCAAACTGCAGAAGCGGCTCACCGAAGAACTGGCCTGGGTTCGCTCCGGCGCCAAGGCGCGGCAGGCCAAGAACAAAGCCCGATTGGGGCGTTACGAGGAGATGGCGGCCGAAGCCGAGAAGACGCGCAAACTCGACTTCGAAGAGATCCAGATCCCGACCGGTCCGCGGCTGGGCAACCTGGTGGTCGAGGTCGAACACCTCGACAAGGGCTTCGAAGGCCGCACGTTGATCAAAGATCTGTCGTTCACCCTGCCCCGCAACGGCATCGTCGGCGTCATCGGCCCCAACGGTGTCGGCAAGACCACGCTGTTCAAGACGATCGTCGGGCTCGAACAGCCGGACAGCGGCGTCGTCAAGGTCGGCGAAACCGTGAAGTTGAGCTACGTCGACCAGTCACGCGGCGGGCTCGACCCGAAGAAGAACGTCTGGCAGACCGTCTCCGACGGTCTGGATTACATCCAAGTGGGGCAGAACGAGATCCCATCTCGGGCATACGTGTCGGCGTTCGGATTCAAGGGCCCCGACCAGCAGAAGCCGGCCGGGGTGCTGTCCGGTGGTGAGCGGAACCGGCTCAACCTGGCGCTCACCCTCAAAGAGGGTGGAAATCTGATCCTGCTCGACGAGCCGACCAACGACCTCGACGTCGAGACGCTCGGCTCGCTGGAGAACGCCCTGGAGAAATTCCCCGGCTGTGCGGTAGTGATCTCCCATGACCGCTGGTTTCTCGACCGGACCTGCACCCACATCCTGGCGTGGGAGGGCGACGGCGAGCACGAAGCCAAGTGGTTCTGGTTCGAGGGCAACTTCGGTGCTTACGAGGAGAACAAGGTCGAGCGCCTCGGAGTCGAGGCGGCGCGTCCGCACCGGGTGACTCACCGGCGGCTCACACGCGACTAGTGTCGCGGGCATGCCAGTGTGGGAATGCATGCGTCAGGGGCAGTCGTCATGACGCTTGATGCGCGGGCTTGGACGACGTTCACTGAGAGCGGCGAGATTCCCAGCTGGATCTCGAACGCCTACTCCGAGAGCTACCAAAGCCCGAACCAAGACGATGCCCACACCGACCCGGATCTGGCCGCGGCGCCCGTGCTGACACCGGCGTTACTGGACGCCCAGTACCGGCTCGGTCTCCATCGACGGCCGGGGGAGAGTCGGGTCGCGGTCTACCCGCCCGATGATCCCGGCGGTTTCGGTCCGGCACTGCACGTGGTGACCGACGACGGCGCGATGCTGATGGATTCGGTCGCGGTGCTGCTGCACCGGCTCGGGGTGGCCTATTCGGCGATCATGAACCCGGTCTTCCAGGTGAGCCGCGACAGCGACGGCGACCTGCTCGCCGTTGCCCCGAAGGACTCCGGCGGCGACGGGATCGACGAAGCGTGGATCCACGTCCAGCTGGCACCAGCGGTGGACCCCGACGCCCTCCGCGAGGCCGAGCGCCTGCTGCCGGGGGTTCTCGCCGACCTCCGCCGGGTAGCGGCGGACGCGACGGCGATGATCTCGGCGCTCAACAACTTGGCCGACGACGTGGAAAGCGACGCGAACCGCCACTACCCGGGCACCGACAACGCCGACGTCGCGACGTTGTTGCGTTGGCTGGCCGCAGGCAATTTCACGTTGCTGGGGTACCAACGCTGCCCGGTGCGCGACGGCCGGGTCTCGGGTGATGCAGCGACGGCCAGCCTCGGCGTCTTGCGGCAGCGCAAGGGTTCTCGCCCGCGGCTGACGCTGGACAACGAACTGCTCGCCCTGGCGCAAACGGACGTGGCCAGCTACCTGCGCTTCGGTGCCTACCCGTACGTCTTCGCCGTCCGGGAGAACGTCGACGGCGACATCTTCGAGCATCGCCTGATCGGCTTGTTCACGGTTGCGGCGATGAACGCCGACGTGCTGGAGATCCCGATCATCTCCCGCCGGGTGCACAAGGTGCTCGCGATGGCTGACCTGGACCCCGGCCACCCTGGCCAACTGCTGCTGGACGTCATCCAAACCGTCCCGCGCCCGGAGCTTTTCGCGCGCAGCGCCGAGCAACTGCTGGCGATGGCCAAGTCGGTGGTCGACCTTGGATCGGGCCGTCGTGCACTGCTGTTCCTGCGGGCCGACCGTCTCCAGTACTTCGTGTCGTGTCTGGTCTACCTGCCGCGGGACCGCTACACCACGGCGGTGCGCCTGCAGATCGAGGACATCCTGGTCCGAGAATTCGGCGGGACAAGTCTGGAATTCACCGCGCGTGTCACCGAATCGCCTTGGGCCTTGCTGCATTTCATGGTGCGCCTGCCGGACGACGCCAACAAGGTCGACACCTCCGACGCCAACCGGGTCCGGCTGCAATCGCTGCTGAGCGAAGCCGCGCGCACCTGGACCGACCGGATGCTCACCGAGGCGGCCGCATCTGCAGTCGAGCCCACCGAGGCCGATCACTACGCGAACTCGTTTTCCGAGGCCTACAAACAGTTCGTCACCCCAGCCGACGCGATCAACGACATCGCAATCTTCGACGAGCTGACCGACGACTCGGTCAAGCTAGTGCTCTCCGACCACGACTATCACGACACCGCGCGGCTGACATGGTATCTGGGTGGGCGAACCGCATCTTTGAGTGAGCTGTTGCCGATGCTGCAGTCGATGGGTGTGGAGGTACTCGAGGAGCGGCCGTTCACGGTCACGCGTCCCGACGGGCTGCCGATCTGGATCTACCAGTTCAAGATCACCCCGCAACCCACCGTCCCGCTGGCGAAATCCGGCCCTGAGCGGGAGGCGGCCGCCCAGCGCTTCGCCGACGCGGTGACCGCGATCTGGGAAGGCCGCGCCGAGATCGACCGGTTCAACGAGCTGGTGCTGCGTGCCGACCTGACCTGGCAGCAGGTGGTGCTGCTGCGCGCATACGCGAAGTACCTGCGGCAGGCCGGTTTCGCCTACAGCCAATCGCATATCGAGTCGGTCGTCAACGAAAACCCCTCCACCGCAAGGGCGCTGGTGGCGCTGTTCGAAGCGCTGTTCGACCCCGACCCGTTGCGGGCCAAGACGCGCGACGCACAGGCGGCGGTCGTGGCGGTCGCCGCCGACATCGACGCGTTGGTCAGCATGGACACCGATCGTGTGCTGCGCGCATTCGCCGAGTTGATCCAGGCGACGCTGCGCACCAATTACTTTGTGAAGCGTCCAGGTTCGGCCCGCAGCCAGAATGTGCTGTCGCTGAAATTGGATGCCCAACTCATCGAAGAGCTTCCGCTGCCGCGTCCCAAGTTCGAAATCTTCGTCTACTCACCCCGGGTCGAGGGTGTGCACCTGCGCTTCGGCTACGTCGCGCGCGGAGGCCTGCGCTGGTCGGACCGGCGGGAGGATTTCCGCACCGAAATCCTGGGGCTGGTCAAGGCGCAGGCCGTCAAGAACGCGGTGATCGTGCCGGTCGGCGCCAAAGGCGGGTTCGTCGTCAAGCAGCCGCCGTTGCCGACCGGTGATGCCGCCGCCGATCGCGAGGCGAACCGCAACGAAGGTATCGCCTGCTACCAGCTGTTCATCTCGGGCCTGCTCGACGTCACCGACAATGTCGACCACAACACCCGAGAGATAAGGGCGCCAAGGGAAGTCGTGCGGCGCGACGGTGACGACGCCTACCTGGTGGTGGCCGCCGACAAAGGAACCGCCACGTTCTCCGACATCGCCAACGAAGTCGCTGCGTCCTACGGCTTCTGGCTTGGCGACGCCTTCGCTTCCGGCGGATCGGTCGGCTACGACCACAAGGTCATGGGTATCACCGCCAAGGGTGCCTGGGAAGCGGTCAAGCGGCATTTCCGCGAGATGGGCGTCGACACCCAAACCGAAGACTTCACCGTCGTCGGCGTGGGCGACATGAGCGGCGACGTGTTCGGCAACGGCATGCTGCTGTCCAAGCACATTCGGTTGCTGGCCGCCTTCGACCACCGGCACATCTTCCTGGATCCCAATCCCGATGCCGCCGCCTCATGGCGGGAACGGCAGCGAATGTTCGACCTGCCGCGGTCCAGCTGGGACGACTACGATACGTCGCTGATCAGCGAGGGCGGCGGGGTGTACAGTCGCGAACACAAGTCGATCCCGATCAGCGCTCAGGTCCGCGCGGCGCTGGGTATCGACGGCGACGTCACCGAGATGACACCGCCCAACCTGGTACGCGCGATTCTGCTGGCGCCGGTGGATTTGTTGTTCAACGGCGGGATCGGCACCTACGTCAAGGCCGAAGCCGAATCGGACGCTGATGTCGGTGACCGGGCCAACGATGCGCTGCGGGTCAACGCGAACCAGTTACGCGCGAAAGTTGTTGGCGAGGGCGGCAATCTGGGTGTCACGGCGCTCGGGCGGGTCGAGTTCGATCTCTGCGGCGGGCGGATCAACACCGACGCGATGGACAACTCCGCCGGCGTGGACTGCTCAGACCATGAGGTCAACATCAAGATCCTGGTCGACGCGCAGGTGACCGCCGGCAAGATCGATCCGGCTGAGCGCGCGCAACTGCTCGAGTCGATGACCGACGAAGTCGCCGAACTCGTGCTCGCCGACAACGCCGACCAGAACGACCTGATCGGCTCCAGCCGTGCCAACGCACCCAGCCTGCTGACGGTTCATGCCGGCCAAATCAAGTACCTGGTGGCCGAGCGTGGGCTCAACCGTGAACTCGAAGCCCTGCCGTCGGAGAAGGAAATCACGCGCCGGCTCGAGGTCGGCATCGGCCTCACCTCCCCGGAACTCGCCACCTTGATGGCGCACGTCAAGCTCACACTCAAAGACCAGCTGCTGGAAACCGACCTGCCGGATCAGGAGGTCTTCGCCGACAGGCTGCCGCGCTACTTCCCCTCGCAGCTGAGGGAGCGGTGTGGGCCGGCGATCCGCTCGCACCAACTGCGACGCGAGATCGTGACCACCATGCTGGTCAACGACCTGGTGGACACCGCCGGCATCAGCTACGACTACCGCATCACCCAGGACACCGGCGTCAGCCCGGTGGATGCCGTGCGCGCCTATGCGGCCACCGACGCAATCTTCGGGGTGGAACAGCTGTGGCGCAGCATCCGCTCGGAAGGACTGCCGATCGCGCTGTCCGACCGGATGACACTGGACACCCGCCGGTTGATCGACCGCGCCGGCCGCTGGCTGCTCAACTACCGCCCGCAGCCGTTGGCGGTGGGCGCTGAGATCAACCGGTTCGCAAGGAAAGTCGCGACACTGACGCCGCGGATGTCGGAGTGGCTTCGCGGTGACGACAAGGTGATCGTCGAAAAGGAAGCCGCCGAATTCGTCAGGCAAGGCGCGTCGCGGGGTCTGGCCCACATGGTGGCCGTGGGCTTGTACCGCTACAGCCTGTTGGACATCATCGACGTCGCCGACATCGAGGATCGCGACCCCGCTGAGGTTGCCGACACCTATTTCGCGCTGATGGACCGCCTGGGCACCGACGGCCTACTCACTGCGGTATCCGAGCTGCCACGCGCCGACCGCTGGCATTCATTGGCGCGGTTGGCTATTCGCGACGACATCTACGCTTCGTTACGCTCGTTGTGTTCCGACGTGCTTGCCATCGGCGAGCCCGACGAGACCGGCGAGGAGAAGATCGCCGAATGGGAGCACACCAGGCCGTCGCGGGTGGAGCGGGCGCGACGGACACTGATGGAGATCTACGGGAGCGGCCAGCGGGATTTGGCCACGCTGTCGGTGGCGGCGCGTCAGATCCGCTCGATGACCCGCACCAGCGGGCGAGGAGCGGCGCATTAATCCCGTGGGTTTCATCGCGTCGGTTCCGGTGCGGTGGTCGGACATCGACATGTACCAGCATGTCAACCACGCCACCATGGTCACGATCATGGAGGAGGCGCGGGTCCCGTTCCTCAAACCGGCTTTCGAAGCCGACATCCTCGACATCGGCCTGCTGATCGCCGACGTGCGCGTCACCTATAAAGGTCAACTGCGGCTGATGGATTCGCCGCTGCAGGTGACGATGTGGACCAAGCGGCTGCGGGCGGTCGATTTCACCCTCGGCTACGAGGTGCGGTCGGTCAACGCCGACCCGGAGTCGAAGCCTGCGGTGATCGGTGAGTCGCAACTGGCCGCGTTCAACATCGACGAGCAACGGCTGGTGCGCTTGGCGTCCCATCATCGGGAGTATCTGCAGCGGTGGCTGAGGTAGCCGAGCGGGGTGTGTGGCTGGGCCCTGACAATGTTGCCGCCCACCGTGCCGACCTGGCCGCGTTCGTCGAACGGGCGGTGCGACTTGACGCCGCCACGGTGATCCGGTTGCGGGCGCGTTCGGCCCGGGAGTTCACCGCATGGGCGTCAACCGGTTTGGATGTGCTGGCCAGCAGGGTGGTGGCCGGCGTCGTACGGCCCGACGACTTGTCGGTCGGCGCCGACGAATTGGGGCGCAGGCTGGCCGATCTCGATGTGTCGGGCTACGTCGATCCCGGCTTTCCGATGGACTCCGCGTGGCGCGGTGCCCTGCCGCCGAACTCCGGGTTCACCCATCTCGACGACGTGCCGGCCCGCCTGCTGCTTGACTTGGCGCAGCGCGGTTCGCGGCTGGCCAAAGAGCACGCCAGCGCGCAAGGGCCGCCGGTGTCGCTGCTGGACCAGGAAGTGATCCGGGTCAGCTCCGGCGCCGACAGCGTCGGCGTGCCGATGCGTTGCGTATTCGCGCTGACAGCAATGGGTTTCCTGCCGCAGGATGCCGGTGCCATTGACTCCGGTGAGATTGTGCGGGTCCGCATTCTGCCGGCCTGGTTGCGCATCGACGCGCGGTTCGGATCGGTGTACCGGCGACGTGGCGACCCGGCGTTGGTGTTGCGCTGATTACGTGGAGTACTTCAGCCACAACGGCAGGATCTCATGGAGGTAATCCATGAACTTCTTCAGCCCGACCCGGTACTCGACATAGCCGTAGCGGTCGACCGCTCGCTGGGGAAAGGCGACCCCGACCCCGAAGAGTCCGGGAGCCAGAATGCCGTTGTCGGCGTTGTAATCAAGCTGACCCCATTGCCTGGTCTCGGGCAACGTCCGGCGTTGCAGGCCGACGGTGTACACCGCGAGATCGCACTCGGCGAGCTTGTCGTCGAAGTCCGGGCCATTGACCAGGCACCGCTCGAGACGGTCCGGCAGCACACCGTCGATATTCTCCCGGGCCCAGACCGCTGCCCGGCCTTTAAGGCCTGAGTCGTCGTAGAAGATCCAATCATCCAGGTAGACCGCATATTTGAGCGGACTGCGGTAGAAGTTGACCACTTTCGCCACTGGGTGACGTAGCAAGTGCGGAAGCGCGATCATCGCGGAGTGCGACGAACCGAACACCGCGACCGTGGCGTTCTCCAGTGGTTGGTCGGCGAGTTTTTCCGGGTCGAGGGCGACTTCGAGCGGAATCTCCTGCAGCTGAGGGTAATCGAGCTTATTCGGGCGCGCTCCCACTGCGAGGATGACATTGGCCGAGCTCAGGTCCTGGTGCTTCGTCTCGATCCGCCACTCCCGGTTCTCCAGGACCAGGCCAGTGGCCGTGGTTTCGACGGTGTGCACCCGCTCGCGAAGGCGGTCGGTGATCCACCTCAACGGGTCGGCGACCAGGGCGAGCGCGCAGGTTTCCTCGGGGTCCGTTTCGCAAAGCGGCATCGGGGGTGCTTCGGAGAACCGAAATGCTTTGGCGCCATTCAGGTATTCCAGGAAGGTGCCGACCTTGGTGTTACTGGACACCGACCGCCACTTGGCGCCGAGATCGCCGGCTGCGAACGACGGATCGATCCAGGCGATGTCTTCCTCGGCAATTCCGTGATCGAGCAGCTTCCCGACAGCGGCGATGCCGGCAGGCCCGGCGCCGATAACGGTCCACCGGTATGTCATGCGTCTTTTCTGCCAGATGCGGGTGGCAATACGCCGCGTCCGGGCGACAACACCAGCCAGGCCGCCGCGTTCGCCGGCAGCTCGCCGTCGACGAGTGGCGCGCTTGTCAGAATCGGTTCGCCGTCCGGCAACGGGATCGGCTGCTCGCCGGCGTTGAGCATGCAGCACAAGCCGTCGTCGCCGCGGGTGAATGCCAGCGCGTCGCTCGGCGTTTCTAGCCATTCGATGCTGTCGCCGGTGAATTCACAACGGCTACGCCGTACTTCGAGGGCGTGCTGAAAGAACGACAACGTCGAGTCGGCGTCGAGGAGCTGCTTCTGCACGGTGAGCGACTCCCACTCAGGTGGAATGGGCAGCCAGGTGTCAGGCGAGGTGGAGAAACCGAAAGGGGGAGCGTCGCCGCGCCACGGAATCGGGATGCGGCACCCGTCGCGGCCGCGGACAGTGTGCCCGGAGCGTTCCCAGGTCGGATCGCGCAGCGCCTCCTCGGGCAACTCGACGTTCGGCAAGCCCAATTCCTGCCCGTTGTAGAGGAATACCGCGCCCGGCAGCGCGAGCTGCAGCAGCGCCATTGCGCGGGCCCGGTCCAGTCCGCGCTGCCCGCCGCCGTAGCGGGTGGGGGCCCGAACCACGTCATGGTTCTCTAATGTCCATGTCGGCGTGGCATTTTCCATCGCGGCGGCGACCAAGGTGTTCTCGATCGCATGGTGAATCTCGGCGGGGTCGAATTCAGCGCGCACCAGGCGGAAATTGAAGCCCAGGTGCAACTCGTCGGCGCGGACGTACTCGGCCCAGCTGGCGTTGTCGAACACCCAGATCTCGCCGATCGTCACCGCCTCCGGGAAGTCGTTCATCACCCGCCGGATGTTGCGATGTATCTCATGCACATTGGGATGGTTGAACCGCGGATCGCCGTCGCTGAGCATCCGCGGTCGCATCTCGACGTCGGTGTCGGGCAGACCCGGCGGCTTGGCCATCCCGTGTGCGACGTCGATACGGAAGCCGTCGACTCCGCGCTCCAGCCAGAACCTGAGCGTCTTTTCGAGATCCTCGAGAACCTCGGAGTTCTCCCAATTGAGGTCTGGCTGCTCGACATCGAAGAGATGCAGATACCACTGGCCGGGTGTGCCGTCCGGCGCGGTGACCCGCGTCCAGGACGGCCCACCGAACACCGACTGCCAGTTGTTCGGTGGCTGGGACCCCGCGGGTCCGCGGCCGTCGCGGAAGATGTAGCGGTCGCGTGCGGAGCTGCCCGGTTCGGCGGCCAGCGCGTCCTGAAACCAGGGGTGTTTCGAGCTGGTGTGGTTCGGCACCAGGTCCATGGTGATCTTGATACCGCGTTGATGCGCCGCTTCGATCAGGTGTTCCAAGGCGGCCAAGCTGCCGAACAGCGGATCGATGTCGCGCGGGTCCGACACGTCGTAGCCGTGATCGGCCATCGGGGACACCATGATCGGGCTGAACCAGATCGAGTTGACGCCGAGCCGGTCCAGGTAGTCCAACTGCGCTGCCACGCCGTCGATGTCGCCGACGCCGTCACCGTTGCTGTCGGCGAATGATCGTGGATAGACCTGATAGAACAACGCATCCGTCCACCACGGCCGCTGTCGAGGTGTGCTCATCACAACGCCGAATTCACCATCGATTGTGCCGCCATCTCCAAGTAGTCGAGCAACGCCTTGCGATGTTCGTCGTCGAGAGTTGTCGAGTCGATCGACGCGACCGCGGTGTGCATGCACCGCAGCCAGGCGTCGCGTTCGAACGGGCCGATCTGGAACGGCGCGTGCCGCATCCGCAGCCGGGGATGGCCGCGCTGATCGGAGTAGGTGCGCGGGCCGCCCCAATACTGCTCGAGGAACATGCGCAGTCGTTCTTCGGCGCCGGCCAGGTCGTCCTCGGGGTAGAGACGCCGCAGAATCTCGTCCTCGGCAACCAGTTCGTAGAACCGCGCCACGATCGCGTGGAATGTCTGCGCACCGCCGACGGCGTCGTAGAAGGTCTCTTGTGGTTTTTCCATCGCCTCCATTGTGGGCCATGCCCCGCTGGGGCCGCCGAGCGACGGGTGAACCGTTGACCGGGTGTTCACCGGATTGACCAGCGGACACCGGCCAAATTGGGGTGCGCTCACCGGCGAATCGTGGTGGACTGGGCAGCGGAGGACGCATGGCGCAGCGCACAAAACGCCGCAGCCACCACAGTTCGGGTGCGGCGGCAGGCCTCAACGGGCCCGCGACCGGTTCAACCCTGCATAGCGTCCATACCGTCGACACTCATCAGCCGGTGCTCGACGCCGGGTCGGTCTGGAACCGCCGACGGGTCTTGCTGCTGAACTCCACCTACGAGCCCTTGACGGCGTTACCGGTACGGCGGGCGATCGTCATGCTGATCTGCGGTAAGGCCGACGTCGTGCACGACGATCCGACCGGTCCGGTGATCCATTCCTCGTCCAGTTCGATCGCCGTGCCTTCGGTGATAAGACTTCGCACTTTCGTCCGAGTACCCTATCGGGCCCGGGTCCCGATGACCCGCGCGGCGCTGATGCACCGGGACCGGTTCTGCTGCGCCTACTGCGGAGCCAAGGCCGACACCGTCGACCACGTGGTGCCGCGCAGTCGCGGCGGCGAGCACTCCTGGGAGAACTGCGTCGCGTGTTGCTCGACCTGCAACCACCGCAAGGGCGACAAGTTGCTGACCGAGCTGGGCTGGTCGCTGCGGATGGCGCCGACGCCGCCCAAGGGCCAGCACTGGCGGTTGCTGGCGACGGTCAAGGATGTCGATCCGTCGTGGGCCCGGTATCTCGGCGAGGGCGCGGCCTGAGCGCCACCCGGCGCTGTGTAGCCGTCTGTGCGACGGTGGGATACGGTTTGCGTCGTGAGCATGATGGAAATCCACCTCTACTTTGTGGGCATCCCGCTGTTGCTGACGGCCTTGCTGGCGGTGCCGATCTGGTCACGCAAGGGTCCGCACCCGGAGACCTACCAGCTGTCGAAGCCCTGGACGCATGCGCCCATCCTGTGGGCTGCCACCGACGAGGCTGTCGGTCATGGCCATGGCGCCTCCGAGTTCAGCGTGGGAGGCGGCGCAAGTGGCACGTGGTGAGGTAGCGACAATGGGTGTCCTGGAGCTGCCGCACGGCTCGGCGATCACCTCCAGTGGCCGCATCTCGGCTGTCACCGAGCCCGGCGAACTTTCGGTGCAGTACCCGTTTCCTATCGGTGACCTGGTTCACCTGGACGACGCGCTGACGTACGGGTCGCGCGCTGCGGGTGCACGCTTCGCGGTCTACATCGGCGACTTGGGCGCCGACACCGGGGCGCGGGCGCGCGACATCCTGGCGAAGGTGCCGACTCCCGACGACGCGGTGCTGATCGCGGTGTCGCCGGACCAACACGCGATCGAGATCGTCTACGGCTCGGCGGTCCGCGGCCGAGGAGCCGAGTCGGCTGCGCCACTCGGTATCGCTGCGGCGGCGTCGTCGTTTCGGGACGGCAACTTCATCGACGGCCTGATCAGCGCGGTCAACGTCGTCAGCGCGGGCATCTCGCCGGCGTAACGGCAAGGTCAGGCGTCACCCAGATCGACGGGAACGTGCTGTTCATTCGCACTTTTCCTCGTTGCCGCCGATCTCGACGAAGCTCGTCGAGATGAATGAGCCGACTCAGTGCAGTCGGTCGTCGGATGGGGGTTTTCGAGTGGGTTCCCTCGACGCCTTCATGTCGACGTGGGCAACGGCCCGTTCGACTCTGGGCGAGGGGACTCCGCAAGACGGCGCGGTGTTCGACCGCAGTAGTCAGTTGCGTCAGATGCAGAGCAGCGTCGAGTCAGCAGCGCCGGCGTCTCGGTGGACGGGTGACGGCGCCGACTCCTATGCCGACGCCAACAGCCGGCAGGGTCGAGTGCTGGGGCAGATGGCGGGTCTGGATCGGCGACTCGGCGCTGAGGTGGACCGCTCGGCCGCCGTGGTGACCGCGGGCCGCCAAAACTTGGATCAAGTCAAGCAGTGGGTACTGGATGCGGCGGCATCGGTGCCCCCGGGTGAGGATCGCGAACAGCAGTTGATGCCGATCGCCCGCAAGGGGATTGGCGACGTCGCCGACGTCGTCAAGCAGACCCATGGCGATCTGAACGCGATTGGCGCGCGAATCAACGCCATCGGCAACGAGTACCGATCCCTCGGGGAGGAGAATGTCAAGGGCAACGAGGAACCTGAGTCCGGCGGTCACGAACCTAAGCCGCCCGGTTCTGAAGACCCGGCAGCACCCAACAAATACGAGCAGGCGTTGCGCGACGCGGGTCTGCTCAGCGGCCCGAGCCCGACCGGCCACTACAAGCAGTGGCTGGAAAATGCCGCACGCCGGGGCGTTTCGCCGCAGACCATCGTCGATATCGCCCGGCAGCAACACATCACACCGGACAGCTTCGCGGTCCTGGACAAGATGGAGGAGATCAAGGACCCCGACGGTAAGTCGTTCTTCTTCATCCCCAAAGGCGCCAGTCCGGACGACATTCGTCGTGCGACGCTGATGACGTACGTCTTGAACTGCGGCACTGATTACGGAAAAGCGGGTCAGCAGCCGGGAGCGCACAACGATTTCCCGGAAACTCCGTATTCGGCCGCTGAGGTGGACCGGATAACCCGGCGGCAAATGGCGAACGGTTGGAGTTACGCGGGCGCCTGGGCGATCGAACACACCGGCGGGAGTCTGGTGGCGACTCCCAACGGGATGCTGATGGGCCTCGGCGGGAAAATTCAGGACACGCTGAGTTGCCAGGGCGGCACCACCTACGGTGACATTTTCATGGTCAACATCGACCACTGCGCCGATCCCGCACAGCAACTTCGAGACATCGTCCATTCCGGGCATGCCTGGTCCGATTACAACGGTCGTCCGGTCCAGGAAGACCTGGATTTGGACCGTTTGCTGCACCACGAGGAGCGGCATGCCCAGCAGTACGCACGGTTCGGTCTGCTGGCATGAGTGCGGGCTATGCCGAGGAGGAGATCCGCAGGAGGATTTTCGGCGGCGTGAACTGGTTCGAGAAGGATGCCGGCTTGCACGACGGAGGCTACGAGTGATTCGCGGAGTCCGGGTAACGGTTGCGGTGATCATCCTCGCTCTTGGAATGTCTAGTTGCCGCGACTGGAATAGAGCACCTTACGGCCCGATACTGCAGCCGGCGTTTGGGGCACGAGTGACCGACGGGCGGCTAGAGATTTGGCCTGGCCCTGGATGTGTCGGCATAACCCGCGTCGGGATCACTTTCGAGCCCAGCAACGCGCAACTGGTGTTGAACTCGTCCGACAAGCAAGGAGTGGATCTCGACCGTTTCGAACTGGGTGGTCCGTATCCGGCTGGGCTGCAAGTATCCAAGCCCTTGCCGGTCGGCTATGACTGGCGTACGTCGCGATCGATACGTTTGTCCCTCGACGGTGGCTCCAGCGCATGGGGCACTGCCACCGACACCGCCGAGGTTGTCAAAGGCTCGCCCAATCACGCCGATGGCACTTTCTGGTTTCAAGACGTCGGCTGGCTCAACTCCGACGAAGTGGTAGCCAGAAACGGCAAGACGTTTCTAGCGTCGTGCACCCACAACCCGCCGAAGAAGTAGGCCCGAAGCCGTCTACCGAGGCTCTTGTCCGTCGAATCGGCGGGCCCGCAGCGAGCGTTCGATGCCGGCGCGGCCCTCGAGCACCAGTCGGCGTAGCGCCGGCGGCAACGCGGAATCGGCGAGAAACGCGTCCGCGGCGGCGATGCCGTCGTCGCTGATGTCCCACGACGGATACAAGCCGACCACCACCGTCTGGGCGACTTCGCTGGACCGCCGCTCCCAGATGCCGGGAATCGCGGCAAAATACCGCGCGCCGAACGGCTGCAGTAGCTCGCCCTGGCCAGGCTGGACGAATCCCGCGATGATCGAGCGCCCGACGATGTTGGCCAGCGTGTCGTCCTCGATGACCTGAGTCCACGCCGATTCCTTGACGGCCGCCTGCGGTCGTGCGGCCGAGGCTTGTGCGCCGAGTCGCTTGCCCGTAGACGTCGGGTCGCGCAGCACCTCGGCGTCGATGACGGGCGTCTGCGGGCCGTCGGCGTCGATCGCGCCAGCGGCGGCCAGCGCGGTGACGATCCGCCAGCGCAGATCGGTGTCGACCGTCAGCCCGGCCAGGCCCAATTCGGCGGGATCGCCGTTGAGAAGGTCGGTCAGCACGGACACCTGCTGGCTCGACAGCACCGACGTGCACAGCGCGTTGACGAACGCCAGCTGGTGGTCCGAGCCCGCCGCCGCGCCGCGGGCCAACTCCAGCAGCCGGTCAGCGAATGCCGGCCAGCCCTGGGCGCGGGCCCACTCGGGCTCGGCGTAGGAGCCCAGCGCGGTCTGCGCCTGCAGCAGCAGCCGCTGGGCGACGCCGACCTCGGTTTCGGCCTGGATACCACCGGACACCAGCGACACGAAATCGCGGGCACGCAACTCGGCGTCACGGGTCATCTCCCAGGCCGCCGACCACACCAACGTCCGCGGCAACGGCTCGGCGATGTCGGCGATGCGGTCCAGCGCGGTGTCCAGCGACCCGGGGTCCAGCCGCAGCGAGCAGTACGTCAGGTCGTCGTCGTTGACCAGGACCAGCCGGCCCGCTGAAACCCCAACCAGGGCAGCAACGTCCGTGCTCGCACCGTCGATGTCGAGTTCTTCGCGATGCGACCGCGTCAGCGTCCCGCTGCCGTCGTCGTCGTAGATGCCGATCGCCAACCGGTGCGTGCGGGTTTCACCGGCACCGGGTGCGGCGCCACTCTGGGTCACTGCGAACCGGGTGAACTTGCCGTCGGCGTCGACGTCGAAATCGGCGCGAAGCGTGTTGAGGCCGGTCGTCTTGAGCCACTGCCGGCCCCAGTCGGACAGGTCACGGCCCGAGGCCTTCTCCAGCGCAGCGAGTAGGTCGTCGAACGTCGCATTGCCGAACGCATGCGACTCGAAGTAGTCCCGCAGACCGGTCAGGAAATGCTCCAGCCCGACGTAGGCCACCAGTTGCTTGAGCACGCTGGCGCCCTTGGCGTAGGTGATGCCGTCGAAGTTGACCTCGACCGCGGCCAGGTCGGGAATGTCGGCGGCTACCGGGTGCGTCGACGGCAGCTGGTCTTGCCGGTAGGCCCACGACTTCTCGGCGTTGGCGAACGTCGTCCACGCCTGCGTGTATTCGGTTGCCTCAGCTTGGCACAGCACCGAGGCGAAGGTGGCGAAGGATTCGTTGAGCCACAGGTCGTCCCACCACCGCATGGTGACCAGGTCGCCGAACCACATGTGTGCCATCTCGTGCAGCACCGTCTCAGCGCGCCGCTCATAGGACGCCCGGGTCACCTTGCTGCGGAAGACGTAGTCCTCCAGGAAGGTGACCGCACCGGCGTTCTCCATCGCGCCCGCGTTGAATTCCGGCACGAACAGCTGGTCGTACTTGCCGAAGGCGTACGGCACGCCAAAGTTCTTGTGGTAGAAGCCAAAACCCTGCTTGGTCTGGGTGAACAGCCGCTGGGGGTCCATGAACTCCGCCAGCGTGGCCCGGCAGAACAGGCCGAGCGCGATCTCGCCGTGCTCGTCGCGGTAGACGTCGTCCCAGCGTGCGTACGGGCCGGCGATCAGCGCAACCAGGTAGGTACTCATGCGCGGGGTGGTGACGAAGGTGTGCACACCGTCGCCGGCCTTCGCCGTGGCCCCGTTGGACACCACCTGCCAGTGCTGCGGCGCAGTCACCGAGACGTCGAAGGTGGCCTTGAGGTCAGGCTGATCGAAGCAGGCGAACATTCGCTTGGCGTCCGCAGTTTCGAATTGCGAGTAGAGGTAGACCTCGTTGTCGACGGGGTCGACGAATCGGTGCAGGCCCTCACCGGTGTTCGAGTAGCGGCAGTCGGCGTCGACCACCAGCACGTTGTGCGCGGCCACGTCGCTCAGCGGAATGCCGGTCGACTCGTCATAACTGGACACGTCGATGTCGCGGCCGTTGAGAGTGGCGCTGCGGACCGTCGCGGCCGCGATGTCGATGACGGTGTCGGAACCGGAATGCGCGCCGAACGTGACGGTGGTGGTGGAGCGGAAGGTGTGTTCGCCCGGCTTGCCCTCACCGTCGGTGAGATCCAAGGCGATTCGGTAGTTGTCGACGGTGACGAGCGCGGCGCGCTCGGCAGCTTGGTCACGGGTGAGGTTGGGAAGGGCCACATGTCCAACTTAGGCGGCGGACGCACGCGACGGGAATTGGACCGCCGCGGCTAGGGTTGTGCTGAGCGGCTTGCCGACGTCGACGAGAGGTATTTTCTGTGTCCGAGAAAGCAGTTGCCGGTTTCTGGTTCGACCCGCTGTGCCCGTGGGCCTGGATCACCTCCCGCTGGATTTTGGAAGTGGAGAAGGTCCGTGACATCCAGGTGAACTTTCAGGTCATGAGCCTGGCGGTGCTCAACGAGAACCGCGAGGGTCTGCCGTCGGAGTACAAGGAAAAGATGGCGAAGGCCTTCGGCCCGGTGCGAGTGGCGATCGCCGCCGAGCAGGCCCGCGGGTCACAGATCCTGGCACCGCTGTACACGGCGATGGGGACTCGTATTCACGACGAGGGCAACAAAGACCTCGACGACGTCATCAAACAATCGCTCACCGAGCTGGGCTTGCCCGCCGCGTTGGCCGATGCCGCAACCAGCACCGAGTACGACGAGCAGCTGCGCAAGAGCCACCACGCCGGAATGGACGCCGTCGGCGACGACGTCGGCACACCCACCATCCACATCAACGGCACGGCGTTCTTCGGCCCAGTGTTGTCGCGGATTCCGCGTGGTGAAGAGGCAGGCAAGTTGTGGGACGCCTCGGTGACCTTCGCGGCCTACCCGCACTTCTTCGAGCTCAAGCGGACGCGCACAGAGGCCCCCGAGTTCGACTAAAGGTGTTCGGCGGGGCAGGATCACGGTCATGCGCGTCTACCTCGGCTCCGACCACGCCGGCTACGAACTCAAACAGCAGATCATCGAGCACCTGACCAAGACCGGCCACCAGCCGATCGACTGCGGCGCCTACACCTACGACGCCGAGGACGACTACCCGGTGTTCTGTATCGCGGCCGCAGTGAAGACGGTCGCCGACCCGGAAAGCCTCGGCATCGTGATCGGGGGGTCGGGCAATGGTGAGCAGATCGCGGCCAACAAGGTGCCGGGCGCGCGCTGCGCGCTGGCGTGGAGCGTGCAGACCGCGTCGCTGGCCCGCGAACATAACAACGCACAACTGATCGGCATCGGTGGACGGATGCACACCGTGCCCGAGGCGCTGACGTTCGTCGACGCTTTTCTCACCACGCCGTGGTCGGCAGCTGAACGCCACCAACGGCGTATCGACATTCTCGACGAGTACGAGCGCACCCACCAGGCGCCACCGGTGCCCGGCGCCAACGGGGGATAGCCTTTCGTGCCGGAAGGACATACCCTTCATCGGCTGGCCCGGTTGCATCAGCGTCGCTTCGCCGGCGCGCCGGTCGCGGTGTCGAGCCCGCAGGGTCGGTTCGCCACCTCTTCAGCCGTGGTCGATGGTCAGGTTCTGCGACAGGCGACGGCCTGGGGCAAGCATCTGTTCCATCACTACGTGGGTGGGGAGACGGTCCACGTGCACCTCGGCTTGTACGGAAAATTCACCGAGTGGGCGCGTCCGGACGGCGACGCCGTGCCCGAGGCGGTCGGGGCGGTGCGGATGCGAATGGTCGGCGCCGAATACGGCACCGACCTCCGCGGACCGACGGTATGTGACGTCATCGACGAGTCACAGGTCGCCGATGTGGTCGCCCGGCTGGGGCCCGACCCGCTGCGTCGGGACGCCGACCCGGCCTCGCCGTGGCAACGAATCAGCAAGTCGCGCAGGCCGATCGGCGCGTTGCTGATGGACCAGACCATCATCGCCGGCGTCGGCAACGTCTATCGCAGCGAGCTGCTGTTCCGTCATGGTATCGATCCGTACCGGCCCGGCCGGGCGATCGGTGACGCGGAGTTCGCCGAGTCATGGACCGACCTGGTGGCCCTGATGAAAGTCGGGGTACGACGCGGCAAGATCATCACGCTGCGCCCCGAACACGACCACGGCGCACCGTCGTACGGCTCTGGCCGGCCGCGTTCCTACGTCTATCGCCGCGCCGGCGATCCGTGTCGGCTGTGCGGAACGTCAATCCGCACAGCCGAATTGGACGGCCGCAACCTGTTCTGGTGCCCAACCTGCCAGAACTGACGCTCCTGCCGGCAGCATGGCCGGTCGCACGACCGGGCCGCTTCGCGACCACCGAGCTGAGTAGCCTGGCCGGATGAACCGAAGAATGCGCGCGGCCGCAGCAACCGTCGCCGTCGCTGCCGGTCTGGGTTTCACCGGTGTGAGCGTCGCGAGTGACGCCGACGCCGAGCCCGGACCGCCCGCGCGGTGGTGTCCGGGCGAATTCTGGGATCCGGGGTGGGGCGACAACTGGGATTGGGGACACTGCCACGACCGCGTCATGAACGACTCGGGGCAGGGTTGGGGACCGCTCGGCCCGGACGGGCCGCCGCCTCCGCCGCCGCCCGGACAAGGCTTCTGAGTAGCGCGCGTCGGCGAACCCGTCGAGCCGCCGGCCTGGTTGTTCGTCAGCGCCGTGGCACGTCGAGCGCCGCGTAGATTGCGTCGCTCATGACGACGCTGCGGGGGTCCGCGTTGGCTTTGGTCGGGTCGAAGTGGTTCATCACGTAGGCGTAACCGATCCGGTTCTCCAGGTCGACGAAACCGAATGAGCCGCCCAGGCCGCCATGGCCGAAGATCGACGGGTTGGGTCCGTTGACGCAGCGCTGGTTGAGCATGTAGCCCAAGCCCCAGCCGTGGTCGGCGACGCGTGGGCCGAGGACCAGATCGGTCTCCAGCCCGCCCTGGCAGACCCGGATCAGATCCATCTGCTTGCGGCTGAGCAGTTGCTCCTGGGCCAGCGCGTTGTAGAACGTCGCCAGCCCGAGAGCCGACACCTGCCCGTTGGTGCCCGGAAATTCCAGCTCACGCCACAGCTCTACGTCGTTGGAGCCGACTTCGTCGTCCGGGGCGAATCCCATCGACACGGCCAAGCCGGCCTTCGGGTGTTCACTCAGAGAGGTGGGGTAGCCGGGCGCGTGCACGTCGGCGAGCATCTGGCGGATGTGCGGTTTGGCGACCCGGTCGGCGCAGCGGTGTTGTTCGGTCCGCGGCGTCCCGATGTGGATCTCGGCGCCCAGCGGCTCGGCGATCTCGGTGCGCAGGTACTGACCCACCGTCCCGCCGGTGACGCGGCGGAAGACTTCGCCCAGGATGAACCCGAAGGTCGTCATGTGATAGCCCTGCGCGGTCCCCGGCTCCCACCACGGTTCGGCCGCGGCCAGTCGTTCGCACACGAAATCCCAGTCGGTGACCTGCTGCCAGGTCAGTCGCTTGCGCGGCCCGATCACCCCGGACCGGTGGCTCATCACCATGGCGAGGGTGATGTCGCGCTTGCCGGCCTGGCCGAACTCAGGCCAGTACCGGGCCACCGGCGCGTCCAGGTTCAGCTCACCGCGCTCGACGAGTTGATGCACGCAGGTGCTGGTCAGGGCCTTGGTGCCGGACAGCACGGTGGACAGTGTGTCGACCTGCCACGGTTTTGCGCCGGCCTCATCGGCTGTTCCGGCCCACAGGTTGACGACCAGTTCGCCGTCCACCCAGGCAGCGACCGCCGCGCCGATTTCCTTGCCCTGCAGAAAGTTCTGCTCGAACGCCGCGCGGACCCGGTCGAAACGCGGCTCACATGAGCCGTGGATGGTGATGTCGGACGTGGTTCGCGTGTGCTGAATGGTCGGCCTCCTGCATCTCGCCCGGCTCCGCGTGCGCGGACTGGCCTGGTCTGCCATCGTCTCGGGTGCTTCGCTGGAGCAGTCACGTCGAGCTGCGATGCGGCGCTAGTTGAACATGACACCCTAAATGAAATTTTCTGTCGGGAGGAGAGCGGGCGCGCGATTAAGCTTATCCAGACGTGCCGTTGGTTTTCGGGAGGACACCCGTGGGGCCTATTGAGGCTTTCAATGCGATGTGGTCGCAGGCACGCTCCACGATGGGCGAGGGGACGCCGCAGGACGGCAGCGGGCTGGACAGCAGTGCACAGCTGCGCCAACTGCAGTCCCAGGTACAGGCGGCCGCGCCGGGTGATCGGTGGACGGGCGGGGCCGCCGACGCCTATGCCGACGCCAACAGCCGCCAGGCGCAACGCCTGGCCCGGATGGCCGAGCTTGATCAGCAGCTGGGCGCCGAGGTGACCCGATCGGCGGAGGTGGTGACGGCCGGGCGGCAGAACCTGGACAGCGTCCGGCAGTGGGTGAACGACACCGCCGCGTCGCTGCCGGGAAGTGACGACGAAGAGCAGCAGCTAGTGATCGCCCGCCAGGGGGTCAGCGATGTCGCCGACGTCCTGCGCCAGACCCACGGGGAGCTCAGTTCCATCGGGCAGCGGATCCAGACCATCGGCCAGAACTACTCCGCGCTTACTGGCGGCGAGCCGCACGACGACTTCGACCTGGATACGCACTACACTCGCCCGGCGGGGCTTACCGCTCCTGTCCCTGAATCAGGTTTTGACTGTATAAACGTCGTCACTCAAACCATCGCGGCCACGACTGCGCTCGGCACGATCGCGATTGGGAAGAGCTGGTGGTGTGGCGGATCGGACGGGGAGCATTGCAAGTAAGGAGTCAGCCCTATGCCCACTGCGGATGATTTTGGTAGGACGTAACTATGCGTGAGTATTGGTGGATTCTGCTACCACTGTTGTACTTAATCCTGCTCATGGTTTTAATTCGTCAGTTGGGGCCGAGAACGGCATCGAAGATCATATTTGCGACCGACTGCGTGATTATTCTAATGCTTCCGACTCCGCTCATGCGCCCGCCCGGAAACTACGTCACGGCGGTGCTCGTCGTGTTAACCCTGTGGATGTTGTTCAGGAGAACTTTCAACCTCGAGATGTCGTCAAAACCGTCGGAGTCAAATCCGTCGGATGGGTGAGTCATCCAACGTTTCCAGGCTCGGCTCACATGGATCAGGGAAGCGCTCGCGTCGCCACCCGGTCTTGATCTCGCTCTCCGCGGATGACGTGTGAATGACCGCTTCACACCAGCACAACCCTGACTCGGGCCGATCACTCGCCGACACCGTGGTTATCCGGTGTTCGCTGGGAACGGTGGCCGAGTATCCCGATGATCCCGCCGAGTGGGGTGACCTCGACGCAATCGCGCGGCTGTGGTCGGCTGATGCCATCCGTGAAGCGGTGCTGCTGGCCAGCCCGGTGCTGGCGGCCCAGGTCGACAAGCTGCTGTCGTCGTCGGGCGCCGGCGCGCCGGTGAAGAAGCGCAAGCGTCTGCACAGGGGACTGTTGAAGTACGCGCTGCGGCTGAGCACCCGATGTACGCCGTTCGGGATGTTCGCCGGTGTGGCGGTGCTGCCGGTTGGCGATGGGGAACCGGTGCTCGGCGCATCGCACATCCGACACGTCCGGGCCTCCGGCGCGGTCACCAGGCGTCTGGTGGAAGAAGCTCGCGCGTTGCCGCAGGCTCGGCTGTACCCCAATCCGGCGTTAACCGCACGCGCCGACCGCCTGGTCGTCACCGTCATGCGCGGCGTGGATGACACCCACACCTTGGCCTCGGTCAGGGCCACCGGGCCCGCCCGGCTGGCCGTCGACACCGCTGCCGGCGTCGCGACACGCCACGGTATCGAGCAGCGGGTCGCCGCAGCCTATCCGGCCGCCGACTCGGCGAAGGTGCAGATGCTGGTCGACGAGCTGTTGCAGGCCGAGGCGCTGCTGTGTGAGGCCGAGCACTCCGCGTTCGACGCCGATCCGTTGGCGCGTGTGCCCGACGCCGTCGAGGGCGCCGCCGAGATGCGGGCGGCGATCGCGCGGTACGCCGATGCGTCTGACCCCGTCGACGACGGCAGCCTGGACGCGCTGCTGCGGCTGTGCTCGGCAGGGGACACCCAGCGCGACGTCCACGTCGACGCCGAACTCGACGCGACCGGGCGGGTGCCCGCGTTGGTTGTCGACGCGGCCCGCGATGCCATGACAGCCCTGGCCGCGACAATGGCGCACCGGTCGGTGACCCCCGCGCTCGACGAGTTCAGCGCGGCGTTCGCGGAACGATACGGCCACACCCTGGTGCCGTTTTTGACCGCGGTCGACGAGGAACTCGGGATCGGCTACCCGCGGGCCTACGAGTCCGTCGCGCCGCGGCACCCCACCACCGCCGCGGACGACGACCCCGCTGCCGGGCGGCGTCGGGACCTGATCGCCCGGCTGCTGCAGCGCGTGGCATCCGATGGCTCGGCCGTCGTGGAGCTCACCGACGCCGACCTGGCCGGTTTCCCCGAGCCCGACGGGATGCCCAGCAGCTTTGATCTCATCCTGGGGCTGCACCGCGATCCGACGGGTCTGCGGGCGACGGTCACCGGGCTCGGCTTTCCCGGCGGGTCGATGGTCGGACGCTTCACCGCCGTCATTCCCGGGGCGCGGGACTTCGCGCAGCACTGCGTGGAGTTCGACACCGCCTGGTGGGCCGGCAACACCGGCGGCCGGGGAATCCTCTGCGGAGTCGACTACGTCGCCGGCGCCGATTCCATCAACGAGGTCGCCGCGACCGCGCAGTTGTACCCGGTGACACTCGCGGTCAACGCGCGTCCGCACCGCCCGGTCGGCACGGTGCTCACCCTCGCCGACGTCTACCTCGGCTATTCGGACGGACGCGTGCGGATCGTGCTGGCCGACGGCGCACCGGTCAGCGTGCGTCAGCTCAACATGGCCACGACCCTCGTCTCGGCCAAAGCCATCCGGTTGCTGCGCGAGATTTCCGATGCCGGGACGCGGGTGCCGTTTTGGTCCTGGGGCGAGGCCGAGGCGATCGTGAACCACCTTCCCGCGGTTGAATACCGGGGTGTCACGCTGGCCGAGCAGCGGTGGCGCTACCCGGCGACGGCGGACCGAACCCAGGCTGCGCTGCGGGACTGGATCGCCGAGAGCGGCATCAGCCGCCACGTCCGGATCGGGCCGCACGACCACCGCCTGCACCTCGACACCCGACACCCGACGCACCTGGACCTGCTGCTCGACGAAATCACCGCCGGCAACCAGTGGGTGTCCCGCGCCCCGGCGCCGGACCAGATGGGCGTCGTGGGCGGCCACCGGGCGGCAGCGCACCCCGCCGAGGTGGTGGTCACCGTCGGGGCCCCGAGCCCCTCGCGCGTCGAGCCCGACCTGACCAGCCACCCGCTGCACGACCCTGCCGACGATCAGCACCGGCTGCTGGTGCCGGGGGGCGCGTGGACCGCGTTCGCCATCACCGCCGCCAGCAGCTCCCACGACCGCACCCTGCGGGCCTTCGCCGACGCTTTCCCTGAACTGCGCGGCCACTGGTATTTCGTGCGCTACCGAGAAAACGACCGCGACCAGCTACGCCTGCGGGTGCGACGCCCACTCGCGGAGCTCCCCGGCGTCTTGGCGTGGCTCGCCGACGCTCGCCTGGCCGGGCGCATCGGGGACTACACCATTCCCGTTTACCACCGCGAACTCGAACGCTACGGCGGACCCCGAAGCTTCCCGTGCTACGAACGGCTGTTCGCTCTGGAGGCCGCGCACATCGTCGCCATGCTGCCGATCATCGAGCCCAACCCGCCGACACCGGTCACCCCCGCTCCGCTCATCCGGCCAGGCGTCGAGGCTGCCGCCGGCGTCCTGACCCAATGGCTCGACGGTCTTGACCCGAGCCGGGTGAACACCGGCGAGGTGATCGATGTCGCCGTCGAGAATTACAGCCGGGAGCTCGGCACGGTGGTACACACAATCAAAACCGGTCTGCGCCAACAACACCCGCACATCGACACCGACAATGGACTGGTCGCCGCCCTGCGGGAGTTCTGGGCTGATCCGGCCCAGGAGGACGCCGTGATCACGCCTGCCGTGCTGCACAGCGCGAGCCACCTGTTGTGCAACCGGCTCGGCTTGACGCGGCCCGAGGAGTTCGCCGCCATGTGGCTGGTCAAGACTGAGCGAAATCGCCTGCAGCGGAGCAATGTCCAAGCTCGATAGCATCCTCGTCACCGCACGGTCGGCGACCGTCGAGTCGGCGGTTGCCTCCGACCCGTGGAGCGGGCGACGGGAATCGACATGCAGAACTCATCAGGAATTCGCCGATTGGTGCGCCGAAAGAGACCGGATAGCATGAGAAGTCACCGAGTGGTAATTACCCTGAGCAAGGACGATTGATGATGGGCTTAACAGTAATTGCCTCTACCGCGGTGACCGCCGTAACGATTGCCGCCGCGGCGACAGCCATCGCCGGCTGCGAAACCAAGACCACAGTCACTACTGCGACAACATCAATCGGCACACAAGCCGCACCGTCGACTGTCCCCGTACCCATGCCGCCCACCATCAACGAGGGAACCCAAGTTTCGGGGCGGGTGTCCCAATTGCGGCCGGCAGGCCCAATCATGGTCGGCGACAGGCCCGCAACGGTGTGTCTGGCGGGCTTCTATATCGACCTTCCCGCCCCGGGCCACCCCGGCCAGCCCCTTAAGGGGTCTCACGGGAAGTTCAACAACGATGGAGTCCATGAGGGGTGAGAACGCCCCATGATGCCGCGCGGCCCCGTTCGGCATCCGGGCGCGCGGTGAACCCATCACGGCTAAGCACTCTGAGCTGTGATATCTTCTGTCTAGCCGCGTGACTAGATAATGTCTAGTAACTAGACTAGAGTCATGGTCAGCGAAGAGCGGACGACGAAAATCCTCAAGGAATTGCGTCGTGCCGGTTGGTCTCAGAAGCGCGAGGCCAAGGGCAGTCACACGATGTGGGCATGTTCAACCGGCAAGCACACTGTGATCGTCGCGAGCGGCAACCGTTCCATCCGGCCGGGCGTCGTCCGCTGCATCCGCCAAGCCATCGATAACTGCGACTGCTGAAAGGACAACGATCATGACGTACGACGTTCTCGTCACCGGTCGCGAAGGCCGCTGGTGGGCTGTGGAGATTCCAGCACTTAATGGCGTGACCCAGGCATCGCGACTGGCCGACGTTCCCGAGGAGGCGCGCAGCTATATAGCGGTCGCTCTTGACGTTCCAATGTCCTCTGTAGACGTTCTCGTTCGTATCGCTGACACTCCCCATGCGCGGAATGTGCAGGAGCGTTCGCGGCAGATCCTTGATGCCCGCAAAAAAGCCGAAGCCCTCGAAGCGTCGGCTATCGCAGAAGCCCAAGCCTTGGCGCGCGAACTTGCTTGCGACGGAATACCGATGCGCGACATCGCCACACTGGTGGGGGTGTCCTTTCAGCGCGTCAGCCAGCTTGCGGCTGCCAGATAGAGCGTTTCGTAGCGCTGTGTGCTACCCATGGGTGCGCAAAGCCGCACCCAATCTATGCGCCTTATCGAGCTGAATGGCTTCCGGCTGCCGGCGGTGCAGCGGCGGGAGGTTGTGGCCGTGTTCGCTGGGTCGGGGATGTGGAACCGCGACTTCATCGGCCTAGACCAGATCACCGTCTACCGAGACACGCAACGCGAAGGTGTTGCAAATGCCACACCTGACCGGACGGTCATCGGCCAGGACGGTCCTACACGGCGAGGCATTGGGGATGCGCGGCTCATTGCGCGCCTGTGGTGCTCCGCTTGGAGCGGGCGACGGGAATCGAACCCGCGTAGCTAGTTTGGAAGACTAGGGCTCTACCATTGAGCTACGCCCGCGTGTGTTGGTCGAGCGCGACTTTACGGCGCGGCGGACATCAAATCCAAATGTTGCCGTCCCGTGATCCGGTCGTGAGGCCACTACACAGGGCCGGCGAGCCGTGGCCGTAGGATCGCGTGGTCACCGCGGGGTGTAGCGCAGCTTGGTAGCGCATCCGCTTTGGGAGCGGAAGGCCGCAGGTTCAAATCCTGTCACCCCGACTGGCACGCCACATCAGCACAACCAAGGAGCGCACCCGTGAAGAGCACCGTCGAGCAGCTGAGCCCCACCCGGGTTCGCATCAACGTGGAGGTGCCGTTCGGGGAACTGAAGCCAGACTTCGACCGGGCCTACAAAGAGCTCGCCAAGCAGGTCCGGCTGCCGGGATTCCGCCCCGGCAAGGCCCCCGCCAAGTTGCTGGAGGCCCGTGTCGGCAAGGACGCGATCCTCGACCAGGTCGTCAACGAGGCGCTGCCGAGCCGCTACGGCCAGGCCGTCACCGAATCCGACGTCCGGCCCCTCGGCCAGCCCCAGATCGACGTCACCAAGAAGGTGTACGGCGAAGAATTGGTCTTCACCGCCGAAGTCGATGTGCGACCCGACATCACCCTTCCCGATCTCAGCGCGTTGACCATCACCGTCGACCCGATCGAGGTCAGCGACTCCGATGTCGACACCGAGCTGCAGAACCTTCGCGCCCGGTTCGGCACCCTGACCGGCGTCGAGCGGCCCGCCGCCACCGGTGATTTCGTCTCGATCGACCTGTCGGCCACCATCGACGGCGAGGACGTACCCGAGGCCGCCACGCAGGGCCTGTCGCACGAGGTCGGCTCCGGTCGGCTGATCGACGGCCTCGACGACGCGATCGTCGGCCTGGCGGCCGGCGAGTCCAAGGTCTTCACCACCGAGTTGGCCGCCGGGACACATGCCGGCAAGCAGGCCGAGGTCACCGTCACCGTCGGCTCCGTCAAAGAACGTGAGCTGCCCGAGCCAGACGACGAATTCGCGCAGATGGCAAGCGAGTTCGACACCATCGACGAGCTGAAGGCCAACCTGTCCGAACAGGTCAGCCGGGCCAAGCGGGTACGGCAGGCCGAGGAGATCCGCAGCGCGACGCTGGAGGCCTTGCTGGCGAGCGTCGAGATGCCGCTGCCCGAAGCAATCGTGCAGGCCCAGGTGGACAACACCATGCACAACGCGCTGCACGGCCTGGACCACGACGAGGCCAAGCTCGCCGAGGCCCTGGAAAAGCAGGGCACGACCCGCGAGAAGTTCGACGCCGACGCCCGCGCCGAGGCCGAGAAGGCGATCAAGACGCAGTTGCTGCTCGACGCGCTGGGCGACGACCTCGACATCCAGGTCGGCCAGGAGGACCTGACCGAGCGGTTGGTTATGACGTCGCGGCAGTACGGCATCCAGCCGCAGGAGCTGCTGGGCTACCTGCAGCAGCAGAACCAGCTGCCGGCGATGTTCGCCGACGTCCGCCGGGGCAAGACCATTGCCGCCGCGGTGGCGGCCGCGACGGTCAGCGACACCGATGGAAACGTGATCGACACCTCCGAGTTCTTCGGCGGGCACGACGCCCAGGGCGCAGAAGGTGCGGAGACTGAGGAGACCGACGAAGCTGAGGCGGCGCCCGAAGAAGCGTCGGGCGACACCGAGTGACGCTGTGAGCGAACGCGGGTACGTCGGGGAGTGCACGACGGCCCGGGTTGGTTAGTGTCGGTGAATACGGAACTGAAAGAAAGCGGGTAACCCACTGTGAGCCGTGGGACTGAAATGCGCGCCAGCGCGATGGGGCTGAACCTCACCGACTCGGTCTATGAGCGATTGCTCTCCGAGCGCATCATCTTCCTGGGATCGCAGGTCGACGACGACATCGCCAATCGGCTGTGTGCGCAGATTCTGCTGCTCGCCGCCGAGGATGCGACCAAAGACATCCACCTGTACATCAATTCACCCGGCGGGTCGATCAGCGCCGGCATGGCGATCTACGACACGATGGTTCTGGCGCCGTGCGACATCGCCACCTACGCGATGGGCATGGCGGCCTCGATGGGCGAGTTCCTGCTGGCCGCCGGCACCAAGGGCAAGCGCTACGCGCTGCCGCACGCGCGCATCCTGATGCACCAGCCGCTGGGTGGGGTGACCGGTAGCGCGGCCGACATCGCCATCCAGGCCGAGCAGTTCACGGTCATCAAGAAAGAGATGTTCCGGCTCAACGCCGAATTCACCGGCCAGTCCATCGAGCGCATCGAGGCCGACTCTGACCGTGACCGGTGGTTCACCGCGCCCGAAGCGTTGGAATACGGATTCGTCGACCACATCATCACCCGCGCCGCTCACATCACCGGAGAAGCCGAATGAACCCCGAGACCCAGCCGCAGGCGCGCTATATTCTGCCGTCGTTCGTCGAGCACTCCAGCTGGGGTGTCAAAGAGTCGAACCCGTACAACAAGCTGTTCGAGGAACGCATCATCTTCCTCGGCGTGCAGGTCGACGACGCGTCGGCCAACGACGTTATGGCTCAGTTGCTGGTGCTGGAGTCGCTGGACCCCGACCGCGACATCACCATGTACATCAACTCACCCGGCGGCAGCTTCACCTCGTTGATGGCGATCTACGACACCATGCAGTACGTCCGGGCCGACATCCAGACGGTGTGCCTGGGTCAGGCCGCCTCGGCCGCGGCGGTGCTGCTGGCCGCGGGTAGCCCGGGTAAGCGGATGGCGCTGCCCAACGCCCGGATCCTGATTCACCAGCCGTCGCTGTCCGGGGTGATCCAGGGCCAGTTCTCCGACTTGGAGATTCAGGCCAAGGAGATCGAGCGGATGCGCACCCTGATGGAAACCACGCTGGCCCGCCACACCAACAAGGACCCTGCGACCGTCCGCAAGGACACCGACCGGGACAAGATCCTGACCGCCGCTGAGGCGAAGGACTACGGGATCATCGACACCGTCCTGGAGTACCGCAAGCTGTCCGCGTCGACCGCCTGAATTTCGCATCTCGGCGAGCGCGTGCTCGCGGCGATTTTTTGACGATTTCCTCGCCCCGGCGACACGCTCGGCGCACGTCGGCCTTTCAGTCGGATAACGGCCGCGACACGCCCAAGACACGGCGGCGCGCCCGCCGAGCGTAGGGGACCCCGAGGCGATATGTTCATCGGCACAACACGAATATCACCGACGCGATTCACCTCTATCGGTCGCATCGCCGTGGAGCAAGCGGGTAGCGTCGGTTAGTACACGCGATACAGCACAATCAACGGTGAACAGGAAGTAGGCCCCCAGCACCATGGCGCGCATCGGAGACGGCGGCGACCTGCTGAAGTGCTCGTTCTGCGGGAAGAGTCAAAAACAGGTCAAAAAGCTCATTGCGGGGCCCGGCGTGTACATCTGCGATGAGTGCATCGACCTGTGCAACGAGATCATCGAAGAGGAACTCGCCGACGCCGACGACGTAAAGCTGGACGAGTTGCCCAAGCCCGCCGAGATCCGGGACTTCCTGGAGGGCTACGTCATCGGCCAGGACACCGCCAAGCGGACGCTGGCCGTCGCGGTCTACAACCACTACAAGCGGATTCAGGCTGGTGAGAAGGGGCGCGAGTCGCGTTCCGGCGAGTCGGTCGAGCTGACCAAGTCCAACATCTTGATGCTGGGGCCCACCGGATGCGGGAAAACGTACCTGGCCCAGACGCTGGCCAAGATGCTCAATGTCCCGTTCGCTATCGCCGACGCCACCGCGCTGACCGAGGCCGGCTACGTCGGTGAAGACGTGGAGAACATCCTGCTCAAGCTGATCCAGGCCGCCGACTACGACGTCAAGCGTGCTGAGACCGGCATCATCTACATCGACGAGGTCGACAAGATCGCCCGCAAGAGCGAGAACCCGTCGATCACCCGCGACGTCTCCGGTGAAGGTGTCCAGCAGGCATTGCTGAAGATCCTGGAAGGCACTCAGGCCTCGGTGCCCCCGCAGGGTGGTCGCAAGCACCCGCACCAGGAGTTCATCCAGATCGACACCACCAACGTGCTGTTCATCGTGGCGGGCGCATTCGCCGGTCTGGAGAAGATCGTCTCCGACCGCGTCGGAAAGCGTGGATTGGGCTTCGGCGCCGAGGTGCGCTCCAAGGCCGAGATCGACACCACCGACCACTTCGCTGAGGTCATGCCCGAAGACCTGATCAAATACGGGCTGATCCCGGAGTTCATCGGTCGCCTACCGGTGGTCGCCTCGGTGACAAACCTGGACAAGGAGTCGCTGGTCACGATCCTGTCCGAGCCCAAGAACGCCTTGGTCAAGCAGTACACCCGGCTGTTCGAGATGGACAACGTCGAACTCGAGTTCAGCCAGGACGCCCTGGAGGCGATCGCCGAGCAGGCGATCCACCGCGGCACCGGGGCCCGCGGGCTGCGGGCAATCATGGAAGAAGTCCTGCTGCCGGTGATGTATGACATCCCCAGCCGCGATGACGTCGCCAAGGTCGTGGTGACCAAGGAGACGGTCGAGGACAACGTGCTGCCGACGATCGTGCCGCGCAAGCCGGCGCGCGCCGAGCGCCGCGAGAAGAGCGCGTAGCAACCGTCAGGCCGTGCACACCGATGCCGCCGACGTGGTATCGGGTCGGATAACTCGCTCGCTGGATCTGTCCAATTTTTTTCTGGCGGACGTGCGTGACGGCCTCGGCCCCTATCTGTCGATCTACCTACTGCTGACGCACCACTGGGACCAGGCGTCGATCGGGTTCGTGATGGGGATCGGCGGCATCGCCGCGATCGCGGCGCAGACCCCGGTCGGTGCGCTCGTAGATCGCACGTCGGCCAAGCGAGCGTTGATCGTGGCCGGCGCGGTGACCGTCACCGGTGGAACGCTGGCCATGCCGGTGTTGGCCCACTTCTCCATCATCGCACTGCTGCAGGCGCTGACCGGGATCGCCGGGTCGGTGTTCGCTCCGGCGCTGGCGGCGGTCACGTTGGGTTTGGTCGGTGCCCGGCGATTCTCCCGGCGGATCGGACGCAACGAGTCGTTCAACCACGCCGGCAACGCCACCGCCGGCGTCATCACCGGAGGACTGGCCTACGGCTTCGGCCCGATAGTCGTCTTCTGGGTGCTGGCCACCATGGCGGCGCTGAGCGTGCTGGCGACGCTGTGGATCCCGGGCGATGCGATCGACCACGACCTGGCCCGCGGCATGGATCACACGGCCGGCGAACCCCACCCGCGACCGTCGGGGTTCGCGTCGCTGCTGCACGACCGCCCACTGCTGATCTTCGCTGCGGCCATGGCCGCCTTTCACCTCGCCAACGCCGCGATGCTGCCACTGGTCGGGCAGGTCTTGGCCCTGCAGAACAAAGACGTCGGCACCGCGCTGATGGCGTCGTGTGTGGTGGCCGCGCAAGTGGTGATGGTGCCGATGGCCTACCTAGCCGGCACCAAGGCCGACAGCTGGGGTCGCAAGCCGATCTTTCTGGTCGGTTTCGCGTTCCTGACCGCCCGGGGATTCCTCTACACGCTGTCTGATAATCCTTACTGGCTGGTCGGCGTACAGATCCTCGACGGCGTCGGAGCCGGGATCTTCGGGGCGCTTTTCCCGCTCGTCGTGCAAGACCTGACGCACGGCACCGGGCGATTCAATGTCAGCCTGGGCGCGTTGACGACAGTGTGGGGCCTGGGCGCCGCCTTGTCGAACATCCTGGCCGGCTGGCTCGTGGTGGTCGCGGGCTACCGGGCGGCGTTCATTGCGCTGGGCATCATCGCCGCCGCAGGCCTGCTGCTGTACGCCACGGCCATGCCCGAAACCGGGCCGAAAGCGGCCCGAAAAGGCGGGTCAGCCCAGGCCGGCGGCCTCCCCCAAATGGGGGAGGCGCATCGGTAGCAAATGTTACTCATGCGTAACTTCGGTTCTTAGAGTTTGTCGCCCGGAAAAAGTGACGAACGCCACACATCGCGTTTGCCGACCTCAACCGCGTGTGTCTGACCTCGCGTTTTGACGGAGAAGCGGTAGCGTAGAGGTACCGGCCACCGTTCATCAATCCCTTAGAGAAGTGCAATAATCGGTACTGCCAGTGACATAAAAATCGGTCGGGGTTGTACTCGGACGATTCGCTTCGGTTTCGAGCAGGTGCCGGGGCGGTGAACAGCTACGGGAGGCGGCGACGTGGGTCCGAACGGAAACGGAGCCGACACGGCGCGCCCCGGGCGGAGAAAACCGGAGAAGCTGGAAAAGATCGTCATCCGTTTCGCCGGCGACTCCGGTGACGGTATGCAGCTCACAGGTGACCGATTCACTTCCGAGGCAGCGCTTTTCGGTAACGATCTGGCCACCCAGCCGAGCTACCCCGCCGAGATCCGCGCCCCGCAGGGCACCCTGCCCGGCGTTTCGTCGTTCCAGATCCAAATCGCCGACTACGACATCCTCACCGCCGGTGACCGGCCCGACGTGCTGGTCGCAATGAACCCGGCGGCGCTGAAAGCCAACCTCATCGACCTGCCTATCGGCGGGCTGGTGATCGCCAACTCCGACGAGTTCACCAAGCGCAACCTCGCCAAAGTCGGCTACGAGAACAACCCGCTGGAATCCGGCGAGCTGTCCGACTACAAGGTCGAAGCCGTGGCGATGACCACGCTGACCCTCGGCGCCGTCGAAGCCATCGGTGCCACCAAGAAGGACGGCCAGCGCGCCAAGAACATGTTCGCGCTGGGCCTGCTGTCCTGGATGTACGGGCGGCCGATCGAGACCAGCGAGCGATTCATCCGGGAGAAGTTCGGCCGCAAGCCCGACATCGCCGAGGCGAACGTGCTGGCGCTGAAAGCCGGCTGGAACTACGGCGAGACCACCGAAGCCTTCGCTGTCACTTACGAGGTGTCGCCGGCCAAGCTGCCGGCCGGTGAATACCGCCAGATCTCCGGCAACACCGCGCTGTCCTACGGGATCGTCACCGCCGGCCAGCTGGCAGACCTCCAGGTCATGCTGGGCAGCTACCCGATCACTCCGGCGTCGGACATCCTGCACGAGCTGTCCAAGCACAAGAACTTCAACGTGCTGACCTTCCAGGCCGAGGACGAAATCAGCGGTATCTGCGCCGCGCTGGGCGCCTCCTACGGGGGTGCGCTCGGCGTCACCAGCACCTCGGGTCCCGGCCTGTCGCTGAAATCCGAAGCGCTGGGTCTCGCGGTGATGACCGAGTTACCGCTGATCGTCATCGATGTGCAGCGCGGCGGGCCGTCGACAGGTCTGCCGACCAAGACCGAGCAGGCCGACCTGCTGCAGGCGTTCTACGGGCGCAACGGCGAGTCGCCGGTGGCCGTGCTGGCGCCGCGGTCGCCGTCGGACTGCTTCGACGTCGCGCTGGAAGCGGTGCGCATCGCGGTGTCCTACCACACCCCGGTCATCATTCTGTCCGACGGTGCGATCGCCAACGGCTCCGAGCCTTGGCGGATCCCGAATGTCGATGACCTCCAACCCATTGAGCACATCTTCGCCAACCCCGACGAACCGTTCATGCCCTACGCCCGCGACCCGGAGACACTCGCCCGGTTGTTCGCCGTCCCGGGCACGCCCGGGCTCGAACACCGGATCGGTGGGCTGGAAACCGCCAACGGCACCGGCGCCATCTCCTATGACCCGGCCAACCACGACCTGATGGTGCGGTTGCGCGAAGCCAAGATCGAAGGCATCTCGGTTCCCGACCTGGAAGTCGACGATCCAACCGGAGACGCTGAACTGCTGCTGATCGGGTGGGGTAGCTCCTACGGTCCGATCGGGGAGGCCTGCCGGCAGGCGCGGCGTCACGACGTCAAGGTCGCCCACGCGCACCTGCGCCACTTGCGTCCATTCCCGGCCAACCTGGGCGAGGTGCTGCGGCGCTATCCGCAGGTGGTGTGCCCGGAGATGAACTTGGGCCAGCTCGCGCTACTGCTCCGCGGCAAGTATCTGGTCGACGTGCAGTCGGTGACCAAGGTGCAGGGGGTGGCGTTCCTGGCCGACGAGATCGGCCGTCTCATCCGCGCTGCGCTGGGCGGCACGCTGGCCGAAATCGAGCAAGACAAGACAATGGTCGCCCGATTGTCGGCGGCCACGGTTGGAGCAGGGAGCTAGTGGATGACTGACCTGATCGGCGCAGATTTGGGCCTTACGGACATATTGTCCGGGCACGGCCGGGTGCCCACCACGGATCAACCGCAGAAGGCCAAGGACTTCACCAGTGACCAGGAGGTCCGCTGGTGCCCCGGCTGCGGCGACTACGTCATCCTCAACACGATGCGAAACTTTCTGCCCGAGTTGGGATTACGGCGAGAGAACATCGTCTTCGTCAGTGGCATCGGCTGCTCGAGCCGGTTCCCGTACTACTTGGAGACCTACGGCCTGCATTCGATCCACGGCCGTGCGCCGGCGATCGCGACGGGTCTGGCGCTCTCGCGCGAAGACTTGTCCGTCTGGGTCGTCACCGGCGACGGGGATGCGTTGTCGATCGGTGGTAACCACTTGATCCACGCGTTGCGGCGCAACATCAACCTGACCATCCTGCTGTTCAACAACCGGATCTACGGGCTGACCAAGGGGCAGTACTCGCCGACCTCCGAGGTCGGCAAGGTCACCAAGTCGACACCGATGGGCTCGCTGGACCAGCCGTTCAACCCGGTGTCGCTCGCCTTGGGCGCTGAGGCCAGTTTCGTTGGCCGCGCTCTGGATTCCGACCGCAAGGGCCTCTCGGAGGTGTTGCGCGCCGCCGCCCAGCATCGCGGTTCCGCCCTCGTCGAGATCCTGCAGGACTGCCCGATCTTCAACGACGGCTCGTTCGACCTGCTGCGTAAAGAGGGTGCCGAGGAGCGGGTGATCAACGTCCACCACGGCGAGCCGATCGTCTTCGGCTCAGGCGGCGAATACTGCGTCGTGCGCTCCGGCTACAGCCTCGAAGTGGCCAAGACCGCCGACGTCAGCGTCAGCGAGATCGTGGTGCACGACGCGCACGCCGACGACTCCGCCTACGCCTACGCCCTGTCCCGGCTGTCCCAGCAGAACCTCGAGCACACGGTGATGGGTATCTTCCGTCAGGTCAGTCGGCCCACTTATGATGACGCTGCGCGGTCACAGATTCAGGCCGCCCAAGAATCGAAGCCTTCCGACCGCGCCGCGTTGCAGTCGTTGCTGCACGGCCGAGACACCTGGACAGTGAACTGACATGACCGCTACAGGTAAGCCGACGTCGCTCGCCGGTGTGGTGTTGGCTGCGTGCGGATCGCCCTGGGAGGGCCGCGCCAAGGCGCTGAAGCAAGTTCGGGACGGGCACACCACGACGGTCGAACACGTCGTGAGCGTCGTCGCGCAGCGGTGCCACCCCATTTTCGTGGTGACCTCGCCAGGGCAGTCGCTCCCGCAACTCCCGGCACAGGTCGTGCGCGACGACGTACGTGGCCACGGGCAGCTGTCCGCGGTCGGCCGTGGATTGCGCGCCGCTGCCGAGGCCGGTGCGGCACACGCATTCGTGTGCTCGGTTGACGCAAAGCTCCTCGATCCGGACGTGATCGAGGAGCTCGGTGCCCGAGCGGCCGCCGTGGACGCCGACATCGTCTTGCCGTGGGACGGCACGAATCACTACTTGGCCGCTGTGTATCGCACCGAATTGGCCTCTCTGGTCGACGATCTCGTCGCGGCCGGCGAGCGAAACATCTCCGCATTGATCGACCGGGTCGATTCGCAACGAGTTGTGATCGCCGACGCGGGTTTTGCTGCCGACGGTAAGCCGGCCTAAGGTCTGCGCGGCCTGCTGAACGCCGGACGCTGACCGATTCGTCGCCGATTCTCGACGACTCGCATTTAGCTGGGGGCGGAGCGGTTTTCTTGGTTGAAACCGCGAATCCTCAAGTAGGACTGGAATTCGCGATCGGCGCCGTGACTACGATGTGCAGGGCGATGGCTACGTGGTCAACCTCGGCCAAATCAAGTTCGCCACACTTGTTATCACCGGCGACTGCTTACTGTTTCAGAAAGTGATCGAGGTTTCCCGCGAAACTCACAGCGGTTGCGCCAGCTGGCCAGCACGGAAAGAACTGAACAGTGCGCTTGTTTTCATATTTCTTTGCCGCAGTTCACTTTACGGACGCTGAGGCTTGCATCGTCGGAATTTCTGTGCGAAATCGCTTGCGACACATCCGGCTAAATTGTGATCTTGATAACGTTCAGTGGGCGACGCAGGCTGCCCTACCTAGTTGATTTCGGCATGGTTCGTCGGCACGAAATGCATGGCGCAGGTCACAAAAACTGCGTGATTTGACTCACCAATTGTTTGACGGACAACGTCACTGACGCCAGCGAAAAAGATATGTGTGACCAGCGGGATCAATTGGCTGAGCCGGTTGTGACCAACTTGTTATCGGCGGCGGACACCAGTGTGTCACGAGATGACGAAGGCAACGCATTTCTCGTACGGTCTGATGCGGCCTGAAAAGGCAAAGAAAATCGAATCCACGGACCCGCGTGTGAGCGGGGGCTACGGACGGCAACTACGCCCCCGTGCGGCCGCCGGGCACCAGCCCGGCCGGCAGCAGACGCCCCAGCTGTCGTGCCTGAACGAGACGGCGCGATTCGAAGTCTTCAACCGCCAATAAACCGGCACTTAGCCCCTATCGCTGGGCTTGCTTCGGCCCGCGCCCGCGAAAGGAAAATTGTTGAAGAACGTCCGCCAGACGCTTCGCATGACTGCGGTCACTGCGGTGCTCGCCTCGACCCCGCTGAGCCTGTCCAACGCGATCGCCGCCGCCGATTTCGAACGGGTTACGCCGAACGCGCCGTCCACGCCGTTCGAGTTGGCCGGCGTTGTGCCGGCTCCGGACGCCCCGCCTGCGGGCGATGCGCCGGTCGCCGACGCGCCTCCGGCACCGGCTGACCTGCCGCCCGCCCCCGATTCGGCGCCGGCCCCGCCCCCGGATGCGCCGCCGGCTGCCCCGGATGCACCGCCAGCCGACGACGCCCCGGCTCCGCAGCAGGCGCCGGTCCTCACGAAGGCCTACAGCGTCAACTGGGACGCGATCGCTGCGTGCGAGTCCGGTGGCAACTGGGGCATCAGCACCGGTAACGGCTACTCGGGTGGTCTGCAGTTCACGCCGAGCACCTGGCGCGCCAACGGCGGCTCGGGTTCGGCCAGCGTTGCTAGCCGCGAGGAGCAGATCCGGGTCGCCGAGAACGTGCTGCGCTCGCAGGGCATCGGCGCCTGGCCGGTCTGCGGCCGGCGCGGCTGACCGAAGTATTACCGACCAACGGCGGTGGCCGGGCTCACGCCGGCCACCGCCGTTGGCGTCTCACTAGGGGTCGAAGATCACCAGAGTTCTGGTCGACTCTCGTGCATGGCGGGTGTGCTCGTGCTGACGTGTGTTACCAACGACTGGTGACCACTTCGCCATTCGGCAACCTCGACGATTACCTGGCGCTGCCGCGCATCACCGGCCTTGCCGCCTCGGCCGACGGGTCGCGGGTGGTGACCACGGTGGCCGAACTCAACGACAAGCGCAACGACTACATCAACGCTGTCTGGGAGCTCGATCCCGCCGGGCAACGGCCCGCGCACCGGCTGACCCGCAGCGCCAACGGCGAGTCATCGCCCGCTTTCACTGCCGACGGTGATCTGCTGTTCCTCTCGTCGCGGCCCACCGCGGACGAGGCCAAGCCGCCCGCCTCGCTATGGCGGTTGCCGGCGGCCGGGGGCGAGGCGGTCGAGATATGCAATGCTCCCGGCGGCATCAGCGCGGTGCGCGCTGCCCGCGGCGCTGACGTGACGGTTGTCGGTGCCGCGATGCTGCCGGCGGCCCGCGACCTCGACGAGGATCGCCGGCTGCGCGATCTGCGCAAGGACGGCCATGTGAAGGCGATCCTGCACACGGACTATCCGGTGCGGTTCTGGAACCAGGACGTCGGCCCCGACGAACCGCATCTGCTCGACGCCCGCGGGCCGCGGGACCTGACTCCGCAGCCCGGTGCCGCACTGTTGGCGGCCGGCTTCGGCGACGCCGTCTTCGACGTCAGCCCCGACGGCAGCTTCCTGGTCACGACATGGCAGCTCACCGGGCCCGGGCCGACCCGGCGGTCGGTGCTGATGCGGATCGACGTGGCGTCCGGTGAACGCCGCGTGATCGCCGATGATCCCGGTGCCAGCCTCGACCACCCGGCCATCTCGCCGGACGGATCGGCGGTCGCCTTCACCCGCGAGACCATCTCCACCCCGGCATATGCCCCGCAAATTACGTTGCAGCACCTGCGATTCGGTGAAGATTCCGCGTCGGTGGCGCAGGAGTGGGATCGTCGGCCGAGTTCGATTGGCTGGTCCAGCGACGGTGCTGCGCTGATCGTCACCGCCGACCAGAACGGCCGCGCGCCGGTGTTCGCCGTCGACGTGGCGACGTCGACGGTCACCCAACTCACCGACGACGATTTCAGCTACAGCGATGTGGTCGCCGCACCCGGCGGCGTGATTTTCGCGCTGCGAAGTTCCTACGCCACGCCGCCGCACCCGGTGCGCATCGACCCTGACGGCGGGATCGCCACCCTGCCGTGCGTCGAATCACCAATGCTGCCCGGCACATTGACCGAAATTTTCACGACAACCCCCGACGGCACGACGGTGCGGTCGTGGTTGGTGCTGCCGGAGCGCGAAGAGCCGGCTCCGCTGCTGCTCTGGGTGCATGGCGGCCCGCTGGGTAGCTGGAACAGCTGGGCCTGGCGCTGGAACCCGTGGTTGATGGCCGCCAAAGGGTACGCGGTGCTGCTGCCGGATCCGGCGCTGTCGACAGGCTACGGGCAAGCCTTCATCCAGCGCGGCTGGGGCGCTTGGGGTGGACCACCATTCGACGACCTGATGGCGGCGACCGAGGCGGCATGTGCGCATCCGCGTATCGATGAGAACCGAACCGCCGCGATGGGCGGGTCGTTCGGCGGCTACATGGCCAACTGGATCGCGGCCCACACCAACCGTTTTGCCGCGATCGTCACCCATGCCGGCCTGTGGGCGCTCGACCAGTTCGCGCCCACCACCGACACCGCCGACTACTGGCGGCGCGAGATGACAGCGGAGATGACCGCTGCCAACTCACCGCACCATTTCGTCGAAAGCATCAGCACGCCGATGCTGGTGATCCATGGGGACAAGGACTATCGCGTGCCGATCGGCGAAAGCCTCCGCCTCTGGTACGAGTTGCTCGCTTCCTCGGGGCTGCCGGCCGGCGACGACGGCAGCAGCCCGCATCGGTTCCTGTACTTCCCGTCTGAGGATCACTGGGTGCTGGCGCCCCAACACGCCAAGATCTGGTACGAGGTGGTGCTCGCGTTCCTCGCCGAGCACGTGCTGCAGGAGAGCGCCGAATTGCCGGAGGCGCTCGGAGTAGCGTCACGCTCGTGACTGCAACGCGCGAATACGACATCATCCTGTACGGAGCAACCGGCTTCGTCGGCAAGTTGACAGCCGAATATCTGTCCCGGGCCGGGGGAAGCGCCCGGATTGCGCTGGCCGGCCGCTCGACCGAGCGCCTCAAGGCGATCCGCGACACGCTGGGGGAGCCGGCGCAATCGTGGGAGCTGCTGACTGCTGACGCCGAGTCGCCGAAGACCCTGGCAGCCATGGCCGCGGCGACGCAGGTGGTGGTCACCACGGTCGGCCCCTACAGCAAGTACGGTCTGCCGTTGGTGGCGGCGTGTGCGGCCGCCGGAACCGACTACGCGGACCTGACCGGGGAGTCGCCGTTCATCCGGGAGAGCATCGACCTGTATCACAAGCAGGCCCAGGACACTGGTGCGCGCATCGTGCATGCGTGTGGATTCGACTCCATCCCTTCGGATCTCACCGTATACGCGCTGTATCGGCGCGCTCGCGAGGACGGCAGCGGTGAGCTCGCCGACACCGACTTCGTGGTGCGGTCGTTCTCGGGAGGCTTCTCCGGTGGCACGGTGGCGTCGATGGTGGAGGTGTTCGACTCGGTATCCGGCGACGCCGATGTGCGTCGCGAATTCGCCGATCCCTACACGCTCAGCCCGGACCGCGGCGCGGAACCAGAACTCGGCCCGCAGCCCGATCTGCGTCGGCGCCGCGGCGGCCAGATCGCGCCGGAACTGGCCGGCATCTACACGGCCGGCTTCCTGATGGCGCCTGCCAACACACGAATTGTCCGTCGCAGCAACGCGTTACAGAATTATTCTTACGGCAGGAGGTTCCGGTACAGCGAGCACATGAGCGTCGGGTCATCCGTCGCGGCGCCGGTGGCCTCCGCTGTACTCACCGGCGTCGGCAACGTGACGACGGCACTGGGCAGCCGCTACTTCCGGTTGTTGCCGCGCAAGCTGGTGGATCGCGCGCTACCCAAGCCTGGCACCGGGCCCAGCGAAGCGGTCCGTGAGAAGGGCTTCTACAAGGTGGAGACCTACACCACCACGACCTCCGGTGCCCGTTACGTCGCCACCATGGCCCAACAGGGCGATCCCGGATACAAGGCCACCGCCGTGCTGCTCGGTGAGAGCGGTCTGGCGCTCGCGATGGACCGCGACGCGCTCTCGGACCTGCGCGGAGTGCTGACGCCGGCGGCGGCGATGGGGGACGCGCTGCTGGCGCGATTCCCGGCCGCGGAGGTCGCACTGGAGACCGCGCGCCTGATGCACCGTTGAGGTATCGATCTTCGCCGATGAGAACCCCTGTCGGACAAGATCAGCTGGGCTAGTGTCAGGTGGATAACCACACCATCCCAGCGACGTTAGGTGGACGGGTCCATGTCTGGCCTTGAAGATCTGCTGTCTCAGATTCCCACGAGTGACATCGCCAGCAAGATCGGTGTCGACGAAGCCGAAGTCACTAGGGCGGTGCAACTGCTGGTGCCGGTGCTGGTCGGCGGATTGCACGAGAACGCGCAAGATCCCGAGCACGCCAGCAGCATCGAGTCCGCGGCCGACAACCACGCCGCCAGCGGTCTGCTCGACGGTGGCGTGAGCCTCGATAATGTCAACGAGGCCGACGGCCGGCAGGCCATCGCGAAGATCTTCGGCGGCAATGACGCGGCCCAGGTCGCCAACGCGCTGGCCGGTAGCGGCGGGGGCAACAGCGACCTGCTCAAGCAGTTGCTGCCGATCCTGGCTCCGATCGTGCTCGCCTACATCGGTAAGCAGATGGGTCAGAACAGCGAACCGGCCAAGCAGGAGGCGTCCTCCGGTGGCGCGCTCAACGATGTGCTCGGCAGCATCCTCGGCGGGATGGCCGGCGGCAACAAGTCGCTGGGCACGGTGCTCGGCAACGCGCTGGGCGCCAAAGCGGGCGACATCCTCGGCGGACTGTTCGGCAAGAAGTAGGCCACCCCGCTGGGCCGCCCGCGATGGGCGGTGTTCTTGGCGTCCGCCGGTGCTTTCTAGACTTGACGGGTGACCACAAGCCCAGAACGCGCCGTTGACTCGCGGGCGGACGACCTGCCCAAGGCGTGGGATCCGGGCGCGGTAGAAAACGCGATCTATCAGCGTTGGGTGGATGCCGGTTATTTCACCGCGGATTCCAACAGTGGCAATCCGGGGTACTCCATCGTGTTGCCGCCGCCCAACGTCACGGGCAGCCTGCACATGGGCCACGCGCTGGAACACACGATGATGGATGCCCTGACCCGGCGCAAACGGATGCAGGGTTACGAGGTGCTGTGGCAGCCGGGCATGGACCACGCCGGCATCGCCACGCAGAGCGTGGTGGAAAAGCAGCTTGCCGTCGACGGCAAGACCAAAGAGGACCTCGGCCGGGAACGCTTCGTCGACAAAGTCTGGGACTGGAAGCGGGAGTCCGGCGGCGCCATCAGCGGCCAGATGCGACGCCTCGGTGACGGCGTCGATTGGAGCCGGGATCGCTTCACCATGGACGACGGGCTGTCCCGGGCAGTCCGCACCATCTTCAAGCAGTTGTACGACGCCGGCCTGATCTACCAGGCCGAGCGACTGGTCAACTGGTCCCCGGTGCTCGAGACGGCCATTTCCGACATCGAGGTCAACTACGAAGACGTCGAGGGCGAACTGGTGTCGTTCCGCTACGGCTCGATGAACGACGACGAGCCTCATATCGTCGTCGCCACCACCCGGCTCGAGACGATGCTGGGCGACACCGCGATCGCCGTGCATCCCGACGACGACCGTTACCGGCACCTGGTCGGACAGACATTGCCGCACCCATTCCTCGATCGCGACGTGGTGATCGTCGCCGACGGGCACGTGGACCCCGAATTCGGCACCGGCGCAGTCAAGGTGACCCCGGCGCACGACCCCAACGACTTCGAGATCGGGCTGCGGCATCAGCTGCCGATGCCCACGATGCTCGACACCAAGGGTCGGATCGCCGACACCGGAACGGAATTCGACGGCCAGGACCGCTTCGAGGCGCGGGCGAAAATCCGCGAGGCGCTGGCCGCCCAAGGGCGCATCGTCGCCGAGAAGCGGCCATACCTGCACAGCGTCGGGCACTCCGAGCGCAGCGGTGAGCCGATCGAGCCCCGGTTGTCGCTGCAGTGGTGGGTCAAAGTCGAGCCGTTGGCCAGGGCCGCGGGCGACGCTGTCCGTAACGGCCGCATAGTGATTCACCCGAAGAGTCTCGAGTCGCGCTGGTTCGGTTGGGTTGACGACATGCACGATTGGTGTATCTCGCGCCAGCTGTGGTGGGGCCATCGGATCCCGGTCTGGCACGGGCCGGACGGTCAAAAGGTCTGCGTCGGACCCGACGAGACTCCGCCGCCGGGCTGGGAGCAGGACTCTGACGTGCTCGACACCTGGTTTTCCTCGGCGCTGTGGCCGTTCTCCACCCTGGGCTGGCCCGACCGCACCGCCGAGATCGAGAAGTTCTATCCGACCAGTGTTCTGGTGACCGGGTACGACATTCTGTTCTTCTGGGTGGCGCGAATGGTCATGTTCGGCACCTTCGTCGGCGGCGACGAGGTGATCACGCTCGACGGGGCGCGAGGCCCCCAGGTGCCGTTCACCGACGTCTTTCTGCACGGCCTGATCCGCGACGAGTTCGGTCGCAAGATGAGCAAATCCAAAGGCAACGTGGTCGACCCGCTGGACTGGCTGGAGAAGTTCGGGGCCGACGCGCTGCGATTCACCCTCGCCCGCGGCGCGAACCCGGGGGGCGACTTGGCTGTCGGCGAGGATGCGGTGCGGGCCTCTCGTAACTTCGCGACCAAGCTGTTCAACGCCACCCGCTTCGCGCTGATGAACGGCGCCGCGCCGGCGCCCCTGCCGGACCTCAGCGAACTCACCGATGCCGACCGCTGGATTCTGGGTCGGCTCGAAGAGGTTCGGGCCGAGGTGGATTGGGCCTTCGATGCATACGAGTTCAGCCGCGCCTGCGAATCGCTGTATCACTTCGCCTGGGACGAGTTCTGCGACTGGTACCTCGAATTGGCCAAGGTGCAACTGTCCGATGCCGGCGATGCCACCACCACGGCGGTGCTTGCGGCAGTGCTCGACGCGCTGCTCAAGCTGCTGCACCCGGTCATCCCGTTCGTCACCGAGACGCTATGGAAGACCCTGACCGGCGGCGAGTCGATTGTGATCGCGCAATGGCCGCCGTCGTCCGGTATCGCGCTGGATACCGTTGCCGCGCAACGGATCGCCGACATGCAGAAGCTGGTCACCGAGATCCGCCGGTTCCGCAGCGACCAGGGATTGGCTGACCGGCAGAAAGTGCCCGCGCGGCTGTCGGGCATCGACACCGTGGATCTGAGCACCCAGGTCGGTGCGGTCACATCGCTGGCCTGGCTGAGCGGGCCCGCGGCCGAATTCACCCCGTCGGCGTCGCTGGAGGTCGGAGTCACCGGCGGCATCGTCGTCGTCGAACTCGACACCTCCGGCACCATCGACGTGGCCGCCGAGCGTCGTCGACTGGAGAAGGATCTGGCCGCCGCGCAGAAAGAATTGGCCTCGACGACAGCAAAATTGGGTAACGCCGAATTCATGGCCAAAGCCCCGGAAGCGGTCGTCGAGAAGCAGCGCGAGCGGCAGCGCACGGCGCGCGAGGAAGCCGAGCGGATCACTGCCAGGTTGGCCGGGCTGCAGTGAGCTCAGAGCACGAACCCGACGACGCAGCACTCGCCGAGGTGGTTCCCACCCCGGATGAGATCGCGGCACTGCTTCAGGTCGAGCACCTGCTCGACCAGCGCTGGCCCGAAACCAAGATCGAGCCCAGCCTGGACCGCATCTCGGCGCTGATGGACGTGCTCGGGTCGCCGCAACGCAGCTACCCGTCGATCCACATCACCGGAACCAACGGTAAAACCTCGGTTGCCCGCATGGTCGATGCATTGCTGACCGCACTGCAGCGACGGACCGGGCGCATCACCAGCCCGCACCTGCAGTCGGCGGTGGAGCGCATCGCGATCGACGGAAAGCCGATCAGCCCTGCGACGTACGTCGCGACCTACGCCGAACTCGAGCCGTTCGTGCAGATGATCGACCAGCAGTCCACAGCCAACGGCGGCCCGGCGATGAGCAAGTTCGAGGTGCTCACCGCGATGGCGTTCGCGGCCTTCGCTGATGCGCCGATCGAGGTCGCGATCGTCGAGGTGGGGTTGGGCGGGCGCTGGGACGCCACCAACGTGATCGGCGCCCCGGTCGCGGTGATCACTCCGATCAGCATCGACCACGCGGAGTACCTCGGCGACACGATCGCTGGCATCGCCGGCGAGAAGGCCGGCATCATCCACCGGGCCCCTGAAGATCGGGCCGGCGCTCCGGACACCGTCGCGGTGATCGGACGTCAGGTGCCCGAGGCGATGGAAGTGCTGCTGGCGCAGACGGTGCGCGTCGACGCCGCTGTCGCGCGGGAAGATTCGGAGTTCGCGGTGCGCAGCCGCCAGGTCGCGATCGGCGGCCAACTGCTGGAGTTGCAGGGCCTGGGCGGGGTGTACTCCGATGTGTTCCTGCCATTGCACGGCGAACACCAGGCGCACAACGCGGCGATCGCGCTCGCCGCTGTCGAGGCGTTCTTCGGGGCCGGCGCCCAACGCCAACTCGACGTCGACGCCGTACGGGCCGGATTCGCCGCGGCCAGTAGCCCCGGCCGGCTGGAGCGGATGCGCAGCAGACCGACGGTGTTCGTCGACGCCGCGCACAACCCGGCGGGTGCGGCCGCGCTGGCGCAGACGCTGGCCGAGGAGTTCGACTTCCGTTTCTTGGTCGGGGTGGTCAGCGTGATGGGGGACAAGGACGTCGGCGGCATCCTGGCCGCGCTCGAGCCGGTGTTCGATCGAATCGTGGTCACCCATAACGGATCTCCGCGTGCCCTCGACGTCGAGGCGCTGGCGCTCAGCGCGCAGCAGTACTTCGGGCCGGACCGGGTGGACACCGCCGAGAATCTGCGCGATGCCATCGACACCGCCACCGCGCTGGTCGACGAGGCGGACGCCGAGGGTGGGTCGTTGTCCGGGACCGGCATCGTCATCACCGGCTCCGTCGTCACCGCGGGCGCCGCTCGCACGCTGTTCGGTCGTGATCCCGCGTGACGCCCGCCGACGGCGATGAAGCCGGGTTCGAGGAGGGGCGCCCTGAACACCCGCCCGCCAAACCTGCTGAGGCGCCCCAGCCCGATCCGTGGAAGAGCTTTCGCGGTGTCACCGCGGGGACGCTGATCCTCGAGGCGATCGTGGTGCTGCTGGCGCTGCCGGTGGTGAGCGCCGTCGGCGGTGGCCTGAGCGCCGGTGCTCTGACATTCCTGCTGGGTCTGGCCGCGGTCCTGATCGTGCTGACCGGGCTGCAGGGCCGGTCGTGGGCCATTTGGGCCGACCTCGGCGTGCAGCTGATTCCGATCGCGGGCTTCGTCGTCTACCCGGCTGTCGGTGTCATCGGACTGGTCTTTGCCGGAGTGTGGGGGCTGATCGTCTACGTGCGTGCGGAGGTTCAGCGTCGGGAGCGGCTGGGCCTGCTGCCCGGTCAACACGGACCGCCGGATTGATCGGCTACCCGACGTGATCGGCTACGCTGTGCGCCGTGACGAGCGCCGGTAATGAGCGGACACTCCTGTTGATCAAGCCCGACGGTGTCGAGCGTCGCCTGATCGGCGAGATCCTCGGCCGCGTCGAGCGCAAGGGCCTGACCATTGCTGCGCTGGAACTGCGCAGCGTCAGCCAGGACCTGGCCAAAAGCCACTACGCCGAGCACGACGGCAAACCGTTCTTCGGCTCTCTGGTGGAGTTCATCACGTCATCGCCGCTGGTTGCGGCGATAGTCGAAGGCCCACGGGCGATCGCCGCGATCCGGCAGCTCGCGGGCGGGACCGACCCGGTCGGCAAAGCCCTGCCCGGCACCATCCGCGGCGATTTCGGCCTGGAAACGCAGTACAACCTGGTGCACGGCTCCGATTCGCCGGAATCCGCGGAGCGCGAGATCGCGCTCTGGTTCGACAAAGCTTAGATAACGGGTCGGCGCACTTGGTCCGACCCGGTACCCCGGTATGGAACACTGTTAGTCGGGTGAACGTCGCCGAACCGGCATAGGAACGTCGACAGGCGCCCGAATGAAGACTTCGACAAGCGCGACCACCGCGACAAGCGGCGCGGCTGTCCAGCCATCATTCAGACCGGCACCGAGTGTGTTCGACCCGAACTGCTCGGGGCAAGACCATCACAAGCCCGGGAGGAAGTGACCCGGGTACATAGCGAAGCCCTCGCGTGGCCGCGTCGAAAGGACGCGCCCGAGGGCTTGAGGAGAATACGTGACAAACGGTGGCCCATTTTCAGAAGTTCCGGAGAACTCGTCGCAGCATGAGGAGCTGCCAGATCGGCTGAGGGTGCACTCCCTGGCGCGAGTGCTGGGAACCACCAGCAGGCGGGTTCTCGACGCGCTGACTGAGCTCGACGGGCGGATCCGCAGCGCCCACTCCACCGTGGAACGAGTCGACGCGGTCCGCGTTCGTGAACTGCTGGTCGACGCGCCGACTCCGGCTGACGTGCCACCCCCCGGCGCGGTCGAGGCGGACTCGGCCGGCGAGGCGGACTCGGCCGGCGAGGCGGAGGAGCCGGAGTCGCGGCTGATGCTGGACACCGCACCAGTCGAGCGGCCGGAGTACCTGCCGCTGTTCGTCGCGCCCCAACCGGTGGTGCGGGTCGAGGTTCGCGATGAATCCGTCAGCTCCGACAAATCCGTCAGCTCCGACAACTCCGACGAACCCGACGACGATGACGACGACTTCGACGGTGACGGCGATGACGACCAGGCTGATCGCCCGGCCAACCGCCGTCGCCGACGCGGGCGTCGCGGCCGGGGCCGCGGCCGCGGCGAGCAGAACGGATCCGAGGGCGGCGACGGCAGCGGCAAAGACAACTCCGAGGACTCTGACGAGGACTCCGACGACGATTCCGATGACGACACCGACGACTCCGATTCCCCCGATGACGACAACGGCTCCGGGGATGGGGCCACCAAACGCCGCCGCCGCCGCCGTCGCCGTAAGTCCGGCTCCGGTGACGACTCCGAGGACAACTCGTCGCCAGACGACCCGCCGAACACCGTGGTGCACGAGCGGGCACCGCGGGCCAAGAACAAATCCGACTCCGGCAACAACGAGATCCAGGGCATCGACGGCTCGACCCGGCTGGAGGCCAAACGGCAGCGCCGCCGTGACGGCCGCGATGCCGGACGCCGGCGCCCGCCGGTCTTGACCGAAGCCGAATTCCTGGCCCGCCGTGAGGCGGTCGACCGCGTGATGGTGGTGCGCGACACGGTTCGCACCGAACCGCCGCAGCCCGGCAGCCGCTACACCCAGATCGCGGTTCTCGAGGACGGTATCGTCGTCGAACACTTCGTCACCTCGGCGGCCTCTGCCTCCTTGGTGGGCAACATCTACCTGGGCATCGTGCAGAACGTCTTACCGTCGATGGAAGCGGCGTTCGTCGACATCGGCCGTGGCCGCAACGGCGTGCTCTACGCCGGCGAGGTGAACTGGGAGGCCGCCGGCCTGGGCGGGTCCAACCGCAAGATCGAGCAGGCACTCAAGCCCGGCGACTACGTCGTCGTGCAGGTCAGTAAGGACCCGGTCGGTCACAAGGGCGCCCGGCTGACCACTCAGGTATCGCTGGCCGGCCGCTACCTGGTCTATGTTCCCGGCGCGTCGTCGACCGGCATCAGCCGCAAGCTTCCCGACACCGAACGCCAGCGGCTCAAGGAGATCCTGAAAGAGGTCGTCCCGTCGGACGCGGGTGTGATCATCCGGACCGCCTCCGAGGGGGTCAAATCCGACGACATCCGGGCCGACGTCAACCGGTTGCAGGAGCGCTGGACCGAGATCGCCGAGCGGGCGAAAACGACCAAGGAGAAGGCGGCCGGCGCCGCCGTCGCGCTCTACGAAGAGCCCGACGTGCTGGTCAAGGTGATCCGCGACCTGTTCAACGAAGACTTCTCCCAACTGATCGTCTCTGGTGACGATGCCTGGTCCACCATCAACGACTACGTGAGTTCGGTTGCGCCCGAACTGGTTCCGAAGCTCGAAAAATACCAGCCGGCCTCCGAGGACGGACCGGACGTGTTCGCGGTGTACCGGATCGACGAGCAACTGGCCAAGGCGATGGATCGCAAGGTCTGGCTGCCGTCGGGCGGCACGTTGGTCATCGACCGGACTGAGGCGATGACGATCGTCGACGTCAACACCGGCAAGTTCACCGGCTCGGGCGGCAACCTCGAACAGACCGTCACCAAGAACAACCTCGAGGCGGCCGAAGAGACGGTGCGTCAGCTGCGGCTGCGCGACATCGGCGGCATGGTGGTCATCGACTTCATCGACATGGTGCTCGAATCCAACCGTGACCTGGTGTTGCGGCGGCTGACCGAGGCGCTGGGCCGCGACCGCACCCGCCACCAGGTCTCCGAGGTGACCTCGCTGGGGCTGGTGCAGCTGACCCGTAAGCGGCTGGGGACCGGGCTCATCGAGGCCTTCTCCACGACGTGTCCGCACTGCAGCGGCCGCGGCCTGATATTGCACGCCGACCCCGTCGACTCGGCGCCGACGATCGGTCGCAAGTCTCCTGAGTCCGGTGGTCGGCGCGGTCGACGGTCCAAGAAGGGCAAGGCCGAAGAGCAGGTCGTCGCTACCGTGCCCGCGCACGCGCCCGGTGAGCATCCGATGTTCAAGGCGATGGCTGCGGCCAACGGCGGGCACGCAGACGACGAGTCCGCGGCCGAGGACGCCGAGCACCCGCCGGCCGAGCAGGCCCGGGGCGCCGCCGAGGCCGACGAGCAGCTGCAGAAGCAGGCCGCGCGGGAGACGGCGGAAGACGACCTCGACGACGACTTCGACGATGAGTCCGAGGACGACACCGACGACGAGTCCGACGATGCCGACGTCGATCTCGACCACGAAGACGACGACCTCGACGAAGACGACGACTTCGACGACGACCCCGACGATGAAGACGACGACGATGAGTCCGACGACGATGAAGACGACGACGAGGAAGACGACGACGACGACTTTGACGACGACTCCGACTCCGAAGACGACGACCAACTCGCCGCGGCCACCTCGGAGCGGCCGCGTCGGCGTCGAGCAGCCGCCCGGCCGGCGGGTCCGCCGACACACTGATGGCCCTGCCGGCCGACTGTTCGGCCGGTTTGACCCTGTAGCCGCTGGTCACGTACCCTAGACCAGTTGTCACCAGGCCCGCTGACCAGCCGGATAGGACAAGGAGCTGGCCGACACTCCCAGACCAGCTCGCGCACACTTCTTACCCAGTGGCGCCCGCGAGACCAGCACGAAGAAGAGGTAGACGTAATCATGGCGACCTACGCAATCGTCAAGACCGGCGGTAAGCAGTACAAAGTTGCCGTTGGTGACGTCGTCAAGGTCGAGAAGCTCGACACCGAGCCGGGCGCGAGCGTCTCGCTGCCGGTCGCGCTGGTCGTCGACGGCGCCACCGTCACCGCCGACGCCGCCGCGCTGTCCAAGGTCGCCGTCACCGGCGAGGTGCTCGAGCACACCAAGGGCCCCAAGATCCGCATCCACAAGTTCAAGAACAAGACCGGCTACCACAAGCGTCAGGGTCACCGTCAGCAGCTGACGGTCCTGAAGGTCACCGGAATCAAGTAGGAGGCGACAGACATGGCACACAAAAAGGGCGCTTCCAGCTCACGTAACGGCCGCGATTCCAACTCCCAGCGGCTCGGTGTGAAGCGATTCGGCGGCCAGCTGGTCAAGGCCGGCGAGATCCTGGTCCGCCAGCGCGGCACACACTTCCACCCCGGCGACAACGTCGGCCGCGGTGGCGACGACACGCTGTTCGCCAAGGCGGCCGGCTCCGTCGAGTTCGGTGTCAAGCGCGGGCGCAAGACGGTCAACATCGTCTCGGCCGCCTCTTCGACCGACTGAGCATCGCGGGCGTCATTGCACGCCCTGCGAGTTAAAGGAATTCCGATGGCTCCCCGGTTTGTCGATCGCGTCGTCATCCACGCGCGGGCCGGCTCCGGCGGTAACGGCTGCGCCTCGGTGCACCGCGAGAAATTCAAGCCGCTCGGTGGTCCCGACGGCGGCAATGGTGGCCGCGGGGGCAGCATCGTGTTGGTGGTCGACCCGCAAGTGCACACCCTGCTCGACTTTCACTTCCACCCGCACGTGGTTGCCGCATCCGGCAAGCAGGGCATGGGCGGTAACCGCGCGGGCGCCGCCGCGCCCGATCTCGAGATCAAGGTTCCGGACGGCACCATCGTGGTCGACGAGGACGGCCGGATGCTCGCCGATCTGGTCGGCGCCGGGACTCGCTTCGAAGCCGCCGCCGGTGGCCGCGGTGGGCTGGGCAACGCCGCGCTGGCGTCGCGGGCCCGCAAGGCGCCCGGGTTCGCGCTGCTGGGCGAGAAGGGCGAAGCCCGCGACTTCACGCTGGAACTCAAGACCGTCGCCGACGTCGGGCTGGTCGGCTTTCCGTCGGCCGGCAAATCCTCGCTGGTGTCGACGATCTCGGCGGCCAAGCCGAAAATCGCCGACTATCCGTTCACCACGCTGGCCCCCAATCTGGGAGTGGTGTCGGCGGGGCAGCGCACCTACACGGTCGCCGACGTGCCGGGGCTGATCCCGGGGGCGTCGCAAGGCCGGGGCCTCGGCCTGGATTTCCTGCGCCATATCGAGCGCTGTGCGGTGCTGGTACACGTGGTGGACTGTGCGACTGCGGAACCCGGCCGCGACCCGATCTCCGACATCGACGCCCTGGAAGCCGAACTGGCCGCCTACACGCCCACCCTGCAGGGGGATTCGACGCTGGGTGACCTGATGGAACGCCCGCGGGCAGTGGTGCTCAACAAGATCGACGTGCCGGAAGCCCGTGACATGGCCGAGTTTGTCCGCGACGAGATCGCCGAACGGGGCTGGCCGGTGTTCATCGTGTCGACCGTAGCCCGAGAAGGTTTGCAGCCGTTGATCTTCGGATTGGCTGAGATGGTCGCGGCGTATCAGGCCGCCCAGCCGGTGCCGGTGCCGCGCCGCCCGGTGCTCCGCCCGGTGCCCGTCGACGAGTCCGGCTTCAGCGTGGAATCCGACGGCCAGGGCGGGTTTGTGGTCCGCGGCCGCCGGCCGCAACGATGGGTCGCCCAGACCAGCTTCGACAACGACGAAGCGGTCGGCTATCTCGGCGACCGGCTGGCCCGCCTCGGTGTCGAGGACGAGCTGATGAAGCTGGGGGCGCGGCCGGGTTGTGCGGTCACGATCGGTGACGTGACGTTCGACTGGGAGCCGCAGACTCCCGCCGGCGTCGACACCCTCATGACCCGGCGCGGCGCCGACACCCGATTGGACAGCAGCGAGCGCATCGGCGCCGACGAGCGTAAGGCGGCGCGACGTCAACGCCGCGAACACGGTGATGACTAGTCCTGCGCGCGAGGCGGTTCGGACCGCGCGCAGCGTCGTCGTCAAGGTCGGCACCACCGCGCTGACCACCCCGACCGGCATGTTCGACGCCAGCCGGCTGGCGGGCCTCGTCGACGCCATCGAGGCGCGGATGAAGGCCGGCTCCGACGTCGTCATCGTGTCGTCGGGCGCCATCGCCGCGGGCATCGAGCCACTGGGTCTGAGCAGGCGGCCCACCGACCTGGCCACCAAGCAAGCCGCGGCCAGCGTCGGCCAGGTAGCACTGGTCAATGCGTGGAGCGCCGCGTTCGCTCGCTACCAGCGCAGCGTCGGTCAGGTGTTGCTCACCGCGCATGACGTCTCGATGCGGGTGCAGCACAACAACGCTCAGCGCACGTTCGACCGGCTGCGGGCACTGCACGCGGTGGCGATCGTCAACGAGAACGACACCGTGGCCACCAACGAGATCCGGTTCGGCGACAACGACCGGCTCTCGGCATTGGTCGCGCATCTGGTCGGCGCCGACGCGCTGATTCTGCTCAGCGACATCGACGGACTCTACGATGCCGACCCGCGCAAATCCGGTGAAAGCCATTTCATCGCCGAGGTTTCCGGACCTGAGGACCTGAACGGCGTGCGCGCCGGCCAGGGCAGCCAGCTGGGCACCGGCGGCATGGCGTCCAAGCTGTCCTCGGCGCTGCTCGCCGCCGACGCCGGTGTCCCGGTCTTGTTGGCGGCCGCGGCCGACGCCGAGGCCGCGCTGGCGGATGCCTCGGTGGGCACGGTGTTCGCCCCGCGGCCCAACCGCATGTCGGCGCGCCGCTTTTGGGTGCGCTACGCCGCTGAATCCGCCGGTGTGCTGACCCTTGACCGGGGTGCGGTCAGTGCTGTTCTGGGCCAACGCCGTTCGCTGCTTCCCGCGGGCATCACCGCACTGGCGGGCCGTTTTCACGGCGGTGACGTCGTCGACCTGAACGGCCCGGAGAAGGCTTTGATCGCGCGCGGTGTCGTCGCCTACGATGCCGCCGAGTTGGCTACGATGATCGGTCGGTCGACCTCGGACCTGCCCGCCGAGCTACGCCGGCCCGCCGTGCACGCCGACGATCTGGTCGCCGTCTAGCCTCTGGGTATAGGAACGAGATACAGCGCACCCCAGGCTACTTCGGTAAGTGTGGTGGTGAGTTCGGCGTCGTATTCGGGCGGGCTGTTCGGCAGGTTCTGCTGGCACGCCCGCTCGACCATCCAGCTGAGCGCGCTGGCCGCGGTGGCCGCGGGAAGCTCGCAGCGGATCGAGCCGTCCGCCTGGCCGTCCTCGATGACCTGCGTGAGCCGGCCGGAGATGCCGGCGAGCAGTTCCCGATAGATCGCCGCGACCGCTGCGTCGTAGCCGGCCATTTCGTTGAGTGCGACCAGCACCGGCTGATGCCGCCGGTAGCCGGCGATGATGCCGGCCATCGCGGCGCGGACGTCGGCGGGATCGTGCCGCCACGCCACGCTCCACCAGAGTTCGGCGCTGTCGGCCAGCTCGCCGAACACCTGGCCGGCCAGCCGTCGCAGTAAGTCGCCCTTGTCTTCGAAGTAGATGTAGAAATTGGCCCGCGACATGCCGGCTTCGCCTGACAGCCGGTCCACACTGAGTTCGGTGAAGCTCGCACCGTTGCGCATCAGCCGTTCGGTGGCGTCGAGCAGCCGCCGCTCGATCTGCTCACGCCGTTCCTGCCGGTTGGCCTGCGGCTTACGCGTGACGGACGGCATGCCAGCTAGTATGACACCTTGACTAGACACTGTGTCTAGTCCTAGTGTCTGCGGTGTCGGGACCATTGTGACCGACGTCATAGCCGATGGAGGATCCCGCCCATGACCGCGACGGCCGCCACCCCGCGTCCCTACGATCCCGTCGATCTGTCATCGCGGGCGTTCTGGTCGACCAGCGCGCAGCAGCGTGAGCAGTCGTTCGCGGAATTGCGGGCCGCTCGCCCGGTGAGCTGGCATCCCCCGGTGGAAGACGCGCTGATGTCTGACCCCGACGACCCCGGGTATTGGGCGGTCACCCGCCGCGACGACATCGTCGCGATCAGCCGCGACAACGAGACGTTCCTGTCCGGTCAGGGCGTGCTGTTCGAGAACGTGCCCGTGGAGTTACTGGAGGCGTCGCAGTCTTTCCTGGCAATGGACCCGCCGCGGCACACTGTGCTCCGCAAACTCGTCAGCGCCGCCTTCACCCCGCGGCAGGTCCGCCGCATCGAGGACTCGATCAAAGCCAACGCCACGACGATCGTCGCGGAACTCCAGGCCGCGGGCAGCGGTGCCGACTTCGTCGAGCGGTGCGCCAAAGAGCTGCCGATTCGGACGCTGTCGGACATGGTCGGGATTCCGGAAGCCGAACGCCAAAAGGTGGCGCACGCGGCCGATGCGATGGTGTCGTGGGCCGATCCGGTCTACCTCGGCGGCCGCCCGCCGCTGGAGGTGCTGTTCGAAGCTCAGATGTACATCCACCAGGTGGCCCTCGGCCTCGCCGCCGAACGCCGCGAGGACCCCGGTGACGACCTGTTGAGCGCGTTGGTCAACGCGGAGGTGGACGGCGACCGACTGGCCGACGCCGACGTCGCCGCGTTCTTCGTGTTGCTGGCGGTCGCGGGTAATGACACCACCCGTCAGACCACCAGTCATGCGTTGAAAGCCCTCACCGACTTCGGAGACCAGCGGGCCTGGCTGCTGCTGGATTTCGACGACCGCATCGGCGGAGCGGTGGAGGAGTTCATCCGCTTTGCCACCCCGGTGATGACGTTCCGCCGAACGGCCGCAAAGGATGTCGAGATCGGCGGCCAGGCGATCCGCGCCGGCGAGAAAGTCGTGATGTTCTACTCCTCGGGCAACTTCGATACCGCGGTGTTCGCCAATCCGGACCGGCTCGACCTGAGCCGCAACCCCAACCCGCATGTCGGCTTCGGCGGCGGCGGCGTGCACTTCTGCCTGGGCGCAAACCTGGCCAGGGCCCAGCTGCGCGCCATCGTCGGTGAGCTTCTTCATCAGCTGCCGGACATCCAGGCCGGCGACCCGGTGTATCTGGCGGGCAACTTCATTCACGGCATTCGCAGCATGGCCTGCACGTTCTAGGAGGCTGCGGCGGGGGAGAGCTCCTCGGCCAACAATGTCAGCAGTTCCGAGCAGCCGCCGTCGACCTTGACGCCGGCATGCTCATCACCGCGGGTGGGCCCGCGATTGATGATGGCGATCGGCATGCCCAGGGCCGCGGCGTGACGTACGAAGCGGTAGCCGGAGAACACCGTCAACGACGAACCGGCGACCAATAATGCCTCGGCATTTTCTACGAGCGAAAAAGCCTTTTGCACAACATCTTTAGCGACGCTCTCGCCGAAGTACACGATGTCGGGCTTGAGCATGCCGCCGCATGAGGGGCAGTCGAGGTAGCGGAATGAGGCGGTGTCGGCGACGACGGCGTCGGCGTCCGGTGCCACCGCCAGCCCGCCGACGGCCTCGACCCGCTCGGTGAAGCCCGGGTTCAGCGCGTCCAGCGCCTCTCCGAGCGCTGCGCGGGTCATGGTGTGGCCGCAGGTCAGGCAGACCACCTGCGCATAGGTGCCGTGCAGGTTGATCACGTTGCGGCTGCCGGCTTTGGTGTGCAGCAGGTCGACGTTCTGGGTGATGACACCGCTCACCACACCGTCGCGCTCGAGCGCGGCCAACGCGCGGTGCCCGGCGTTGGGTCGGGTGTCGTCCATGTGTCGCCAACCGATGTGATTGCGGGTCCAGTACCGCTGGCGAAACAACGGGTCGGTGGTGAACTGTCGAATCGTCATCGGATTACTCGGCGGCGAGTCCGGCCCGCGATAGTCGGGAATGCCGGAGTCAGTCGACATCCCCGCTCCGGTCAGCACGGCAATGCGGCGACCGGTGAGGGCAGCGACCAACTCCGGAGCCTCCGCGTGCACAGCCGTCATCTCATCGAGGGTACGGATCGGGCTCCCGACCTTCAGGATCGGATGGGTGAGTACCGGCTGGCGCGCTGACGTGGGCGCCGGCCGTCTCGCCGTTTTGCAATCACCGAGATTTCAATAGCTTACCTACGTTGCTGATAGATCCGACTCATGACGGTCAGTTGATGAAAACGCATTATTCGAGTGCGGTTTTAAGTGCCCATGGAGCTGGCGATCCTGCTGATCGGCCTTTGCTCACAGTCCGGGTCAACGCGGGGAGCGGGGTTGTCCCGGGTGCGATTGCTCCCCGCGCCGACTTAGCTTCAGCAGACCGTAGTCCGTTGCGGCCAATCGGATAAGGAGTAATGCCGGTGCTCGATTTTGGCGCACTGCCGCCTGAGGTCAACTCGGGCAGACTGTATTCCGGTCCCGGATCGAGTCCCATGATGGCTGCCGCGTCGGCGTGGCAGGCGATGGCCGGTCAACTGGAGTCGGTCGTGCGCGGATACTCCGCGGTTCTCTCCGGCTTGCAGGGCGAGTCGTGGTCGGGAAACGCCTCCTCCGCGATGGCCGATGCAGTCGCGCCCTATGTCGAATGGATGGCGACGGCCGCCGAGAACGCAGAGGAAACGGCCGGTCAGGCGCGGGCGGCCGCGGCGGCGTATGAGTTGACGCTGGCCGCGACCGTGCCGCCGGCCCTGGTCGCGGCCAACCGTGCGCAGTACGCGGCGCTGGTGATGGCCAACATCTTCGGCCAGTACACCGCCCAGATCGCGGCGGCCGAGGCGGCCTACGCCGACATGTGGGCCCAGGATGCGCAGGCGATGTACGGCTATGCGTCGGCGTCGTCCACCGCAACCGCATTGTCGCCGTTCACCGATCCGCCCGAAACTACCACGGCAGCAGGGCAATCGGCTCAAGCGGCTGCCGTCACACAGGCCGCCGGCAGTTCTGGCTCGACCACCGCACAGGCCACCTTGTCTCAGTTGCTGGCGTCGGTGCCCAACCAACTGCAGAGCCTGGCGACCAGTGGGTCGTCGACAGCCGCCATCGACCCGTCGTCGTCGATTCTCACCACCTTCGGCAACTTCAACACGCTGACGGGTCCGACGAGTCTGACCGCGGCCCTCAGTCGCACGGCCAGCAGCGCCGGAAGCTTCTTCACCCAGGCCTACCGCACCGGTCTGCAGGCCCAGGACCTGCCCAAGATCGCCGAGGAGGGCGAGGCAGCAGCGGGCAAGGCCGCAGCCGGCGCCAAGAAGGCCGCCCAGTCCTGGATAGCTGACGGCGCCGAACGGTCGATGCTCGCCGGTGTCGGCAGGGCCGAACCGATCGGCGGGCTGTCGGTCCCGCAGACGTGGGCTTCGGCCACTCCGGACGGCAGCACGGTCCGAGCGCCGCAGTGGCTGTCGGAGATGGACCTCGCAGCTGTGCCGGCGTCCGACGCGACGATGGGGGGCATGTCCGGTTCGCCGATGGTCGGCATGACCCAGCAACCGGGCATGTGGTCACGTCCGACGGTCAGCAATATCTTGCGTGTCCAGGCGGGCCGCTTCAAGATGCCTCGCCCTGCCTTGGGCGGCTGAACACTCTTACGCCTAGTTCTATTCAAGGCCGTCAAGGCCGATCAGCCCGAAAGTTGCAGTTGGAGAAGGGGAACCGATGTTTGATTTCGGGGCGTTGCCGCCCGAGATCAACTCGGCCAGGATGTATGCCGGCCCGGGTTCGGGTCCGATGTTAGCCGCGGCAACGGCGTGGGCTGAGGTCAGCGCTGCGCTTGAGACGTTCGCCGCCGGCTACGCGGCGGTGCTGTCCGAGTTGCAGGGCGACTGGTCCGGCGCGTCATCGGCTGCGATGGTCGCCGCGAGCGCCCCCTATCTGGCGTGGGCGACGACGACTGGGCAGCAGGCCGGTCAGGCCGCAAACCAGGCTCAAGCGGCGGCAGCCGCCTACGAATCGGCGTTCGCCGCAACCGTTCCCCCCACGCTGGTCGCGGCCAACCGCGCGCTGCTGGCGACGCTGGTGGCGACCAACTTTTTCGGCCAGAACACACCGGCGATCGCGGCCACCGAGACCGCGTACGCCGAGATGTGGGCACAAGATGCCGCGGCGATGTACAACTACGCCGGCTCGGCCTTGTCGTCGGCCACTCTTGCGCAGTTCGATCAGCCACCGCCGACCACAAACTCGGCGGGATATTCCGCGCAGGCGGCCTCGATCGTCACCGTCTTCAGCGACATCAACACCCTGACCGGGCCGCTGGTGCCGGGTTATCAGTTAACCTACGCGACCTTCCAGGCGGCCCAATTCATCCAGGGTCTTAGCCTGTCCGGGACGCAGGCGAAATTTGTGCCCGAGATCGTCGGGCCGGTGCAAGGTGTCGCCTCAGCCGCGAAAACGATTCCACCGCGGGGTTTGTCGGGGCCAGTACTCGCCGGCGCGGGCCGCGCGGTACCGATCGGAGGGCTGTCCACCCCACCGAATTGGGTAGCGGCGACGCCGCTGGAAAGCCCCGTCGCGGAACCGATCACAGCCACCGAGACAGGTTTCCGCGCGCTGCCGCCGTGGGTGGAGCAACCGCAGCCGTTGGGCCGGTCAGGATTGCCGATGATGGCCCAGATCAACCACGGCGGCGGGCGTTGCGTCGACGACACCGCCTTCCGGATCAAACCTCGCCGGTATCGCGTGCCGCGCCCCGCAGTCGGTGGATAGTAGCCGGACTCGACACCCGATATTCGCCAGATGACACCCGCAGGGCGACAATAGGGAAACGATGGACTTCTACAACGCCTACAGCCAGGGCTTTGCCCGGGTTGCCGCCTGCACGCACCACACTGCGATCGGCGATCCTGCGGCCAACGCCGCCTCGGTGTTGCGGGCGGCCCGCAAGTGCCACGACGACGGGGTGGCAGTTGCCGTTTTCCCGGAGTTGACGCTGTCCGGCTATTCCATCGAAGACGTCCTGCTGCAGGACGTCTTGTTGGATGCGGTCGAGGAAGCCGTGCGCGACATCGTCGCGGCCTCCGCTGACCTGCTGCCGGTTCTGGTGGTCGGTGCCCCGCTGCGGCACCGGCACCGCGTCTACAACACCGCCGTGGTGATCCACCGCGGTGCGGTGCTGGGCGTCGCACCCAAGTCGTACCTGCCGACCTACCGCGAGTTCTATGAGCGCCGTCAGATCGCACCGGGTGACGACGAGCGCGGCACCATCCGGGTCGCCGGGATCGAGGCGCCGTTCGGCCCGGATCTGTTGTTCGCGGCGTCCGACGCGACCGGCTTAGTCCTGCACGTCGAAATCTGCGAGGACATGTTCGTGCCGATTCCGCCCAGTGCCGAAGCGGCGTTGGCGGGCGCGACGGTGTTGGCGAACCTGTCTGGCAGCCCAATCACGATCGGCCGGGCCGGCGACCGCGCACTGTTGGCCCGCTCAGCGTCGCAGCGGTGCCTAGCCGCCTACGTGTATGCCGCTGCCGGAGAAGGAGAGTCGACCACCGACCTGGCGTGGGACGGCCAGACCATGATCTGGGAGAACGGTGTCCTGCTCGCCGAGTCGGAGCGTTTCCCCAAGGGGGAGCGGCGCAGTGTCGCCGACATCGACCTCGAGCTGATTCGCTCCGAGCGACTACGGATGGGCACCTTCGACGACAACCGCCGCCATCACCGGGCATCGGCAGAATCTTTCCGGCAGATCATATTTCGACTGCAGCCGCCGGTCGGGGACATCGGACTGCGCCGCAACATCGAGCGGTTCCCGTTTGTGCCTGCCGATGCGCAACGGTTGCAGCAGGACTGCTACGAGGCGTACAGCATTCAGGTCGCCGGACTCGAGCAACGGCTGCGTGCCCTGAACTTTCCCAAGGTTGTGATTGGGGTCTCCGGCGGCCTCGACTCGACGCACGCGCTGATCGTCGCCGCGCGGGCGATGGATCGAGAAGACCGGCCGCGCAGCGATATTCTGGCGTTCACCCTGCCCGGCTTCGCCACCGGCGAGCACACCAAGCGCAACGCCGTCGAGCTGTGTCACGCGCTCGGTGTCACCTTTGCCGAGATCGACATCACCGAGACTGCGTCGCTGATGCTCAAGGAGATGGACCACCCGTTCTCGCGCGGCGAAAAGCTGTATGACGTCACATTCGAGAACGTCCAGGCCGGGCTGCGCACCGACTACCTGTTCCGGCTGGCCAATCAGCGCGGCGGGATCGTTCTGGGCACCGGTGATCTGTCCGAATTGGGGCTGGGTTGGTCGACGTACGGTGTGGGTGACCAGATGTCGCACTACAACGTCAACGCCGGCGTGCCGAAAACATTGATCCAGCACTTGATCCGCTGGGTGATCTCCTCCGACCAGTTCCCGCCGGAGGTGGTACAGGTGTTGCAGTCAGTGCTCGACACCGAGATCACCCCCGAACTCGTGCCAACTGGCGAGGAGGACGAGCTGCAGAGTAGCGAGGCGAAAGTCGGCCCCTTTGCTCTGCAAGACTTCGCGTTGTATCAATTCCTGCGTTACGGATTCCGGCCGGCGAAGGTCGCATTCCTGGCATGGCATGCCTGGAGTGATGCCGACAGCGGCAACTGGCCGCCGGGTTTCCCGGAGAGCAAGCGGCCTTCTTACTCGCTCAAAGAGATTCGGCACTGGCTGCAGATCTTCGTGCAGCGGTTCTATTCGTTCAGCCAGTTCAAGCGCTCGGCTCTGCCCAATGGCCCCAAGGTGTCCCACGGGGGTGCGTTGTCGCCGCGGGGGGATTGGCGCGCTCCATCGGACATGTCGGCGCAGGCCTGGCTCGACTCGATCGAGCGCGACATTCCCGAGGACTAGGTGCCGCTATCGGGCGGCGACGGCACGTAGTCCATCAGGATGTCGGTGGTCGATCGCGAAGAGGCCACCACCTGCCCGAGAGCGCTGCCGCGAGCAATACCAGCGCGGCGGCGACGGACGGCGACATGGCCATCAGCCCGGCAGCATCGCATCGTCGATCGCGGTGGCAGACGGCGCGCAGTCGCCGGCGCCGGAAACCAAGGTTGCGAGCGCCCCTGCGGCACAGGCCCGCTTCATCGCCCGCCCATGGTCATCGGCCCAGTTGGCCGCCAAGACGCCGGCGAACACATCGCCGGCGCCGGAGGTGTCGAGCGCAGCCACTTCCGGCGCTGGCACGGTGAACTCCGTGCCGGCGCCGCTGTAGCCGGCACCGCGGGCCCCGCGGGTGGTCACCCGATGCGGCACCGGCCACACCCAATGCGCAGCTTCGGTTTCATTGACGATCAGGACATCGATCAGCTTTGCCAGCTGAGCCATTTCCGCCTCGTCGCCGCCCGACGGTGAGGCGTTGAGGATGACGGTCAGCCCTGCCGCGTGAGCCGCGCGCGCAGCAGCCGTCGCCGTGGCGACGGGAATCTCCAACTGCAGCAACAACACATCGCTGGTGGCGACGAGGCTGCGCAGTGCCGTCTCGTCCAGCGTCAGCCGACCATTGGCCTCCGGCGCGACGACGATGATGTTTTCTCCGCTGGAGTCGACGATCACCACCGCGTTGCCGCTGCGCCCCGCGGTGGTGATCAGCCCGTCGGTGCCGACCCCGTTTGTCTCGAGGTGCGCCCGCAACTGGGCTGCAGCGTCATCGTCACCGACGGCGCCGACAAACTGCACGTCCGCGCCGGCGCGTGACGCTGCCACCGCCTGGTTTGCGCCTTTACCGCCGGGCGTCGAGCGCATCGAGGCCGCCAAAGCCGTCTCGCCCGGCCGGGGCAGTGTGTCGACATCGAAGCCGATATCCATATTCACGCTGCCCACCACACACACCCGTGTCATTGCGCCGACGTTATGGAGAACCGCTCGGATTCACAAACGTCGTGTTGATAACGGTTTTCGGCAAATCCGTTTTCAACCTCCGGTAGGCGATATTCTGCAGCGTCATCGGGGCCTTCGGGCCCAGCTGAGAAAGGACGCTGATTGACGCCGCAGGGCTCAGCTGATCCGGCGCCGCTTGAGCAAACGGTCCCGGCGAAAACTGGTCGGCGCCGCCGCCCGCGGCAGCCGGCCGGATTGAGCATCCAGTCCAAGATCATGGTGATGCTGCTGGTCTCCAGCCTGATGTCGCTGGCGGTGATCGGCGTCGTGGGGTATGTGTCCGGCCGGCGCACGTTGCTGCCCATCGCAGCCGAACGCATGATCCAGTTGCGCGAGGGGCAGAAGCGGGCGATCGAGATGTTGTTCGCCGACCTGTCGAACTCGCTGGCGATCTACAGTCGCGGGCTCACCGCCGACGAAGCCATTCAGGCGTTTGCCGCCGGGTTCGACCAGTTAGATTCCGCGCCAATCGATCCCGGGCAACAACAAGCGCTGGAGAAGTTCTACGCCGACCAGCTGGTCACACCGCTCGAGCAGGCAACCGGGCAGAAGCTGGACCTGGCCGCGTTGCTGCCCAGCAACAATGCGCAGCGATACCTGCAACTGCACTACACGGTTCCGGCAGCGAGCGGCTCGACTCCGCCCGAAGACGCCGGCGACGGCAGCGCATGGTCGGCGGCGGACGCACGCTTCAACAGCTACTTTCGCGAGATTGCGACCCGCTTCGAATATCGCGATGTGATGCTCCTCGACACCCGCGGCAACGTGGTCTACAGCGTCAACAAAGGTCCGGCTCTGGGTACCAACATCGTCACCGGCCCATATCGCGCGTCGAATTTGCGTAGCGCCTACGAGAAGGCAATGTCGTCTGACTCGGTCGACTTTGTCTGGATCACCGATTTCCAGCCGTTCCAGCCGGCGGGCGGAATGCCCATTGCGTGGCTGGTGTCTCCGATCGGAGTGGCGGGCAAGACGAGCGGGGTCATGGCGCTCCCGCTACCGATCTCGAAGGTCAACCGAATCATGACCGCCGACCAGCACTGGAAAGCCGCCGGAATGGGAGCAACAGCCGAGACGTATCTGGCCGGCCCGGACGGCCTGATGCGGTCCGATTCGCGGCTGTTTCTGCAAGACCCCGACAAGTACCAGCGGGACGCGGTGGCGGCCGGGACTCCGGCCGACATCGTCGCCAAGGCAATCCGGTGGCACGGCACCACGCTGGTGCAGCCCGTCGAGACCGACGCGTTCCGCGCCGCGCAACGCGGGCAGAGCGGAACGGTCATGGATACCGGCTACCTGGGCGACCGCGAACTCGCCGCGTACGCCCCGGTGGCCATTGCGAATTCGGATCTGCGCTGGTCGATTCTGGCCACTCGGGACAGCGAAGAGGCCTACTCGCGAATAGCGTCGTTCGCCCGCACATTGGTGGTCACCGCCGCGGCGCTGGTTTTCGTGCTGTGTGTGCTTGCGCTGCTGATCGCCCAGAAATTCGTGGGACCCATCCGGCGGCTGCGGGCAGGCGCGGAAGAGATCAGCGCCGGTCATTACGACGTGTCGATACCGGTCACCACGAACGACGAAATCGGGGACTTGACCGAGGCTTTCAATGCGATGAGCCGCAGTCTGGAGATCAAGGAGGGGCTGCTCACCGAACAGCGCGAGGAAAACGACCGGCTGCTGTTCTCGCTGATGCCCGAAGCGGTCGCGCGACGTTATCGCGACGGCGAGCAAACCATCGCACAGGAGCACCAGGATGTGACCGTGATCTTCGCCGATATCGTCGGCCTCGACGAGATCTCCAACGGCTTGTCCGGCGAAGAATTGGTCGGGGTCATCGACGAACTCATGCGTGAGCTCGATTCGACCGCCGAAGCCCTTGGCGTCGAACCTATTCGCACCGTGCACAACGGTTATCTCGCCAGCTGCGGACTGAACGTTCCGCGGCTGGACAGCGTCCCGCGAACCATCGATTTCGCCGTGGAGATGCTGCGCATCATCGAGCGGTTCAACAGCGGGAAGGGCTACCACCTGAGCATCCGGGCCGGTGTCAACACCGGAAACGTGATCAGCGGTCTGGTCGGCAGATCCAGTGTCATCTATGACATGTGGGGCACCGCGGTCAATCTGGCTCACCAGATGCGCAGCGGTGCAACCGAGTCCGGGATCTTCGTCACCACCGACGTCTACGAGGTGATGCGCGACATCCGACATTTCAGCGCCGCGGGAACCGTCACGGTCAACGGCGCCGAACAGCCGATCTGGCGATTGACGGACCGCACATGACCGTCCTCGATCCGGTTTGGTTGTACTGGGCCATCGGGCTGGCGATCGGGCTACCGCTGCTGCTGATCGGTTTCACCGAATGGCATCAGTTTTTGGCGCGTAGACAGAGCGCTTTAGCGCGGCCGGTCAACGTGCTGCGCAGCTATCTGGTGCCACTGGCCGCACTACTCGTGCTGGTGGTCAAGGTGGCACAGGTGCCCGCGCACGTCGACTCGGTGCGGATGCTGGCGACGGTACTCGGCTTCGTGGTTCTGCTCCTGCTGCTGTCGGGGCTCAATGCCACGGTGTTCGAAGGAGCGCCGGAGGGCTCCTGGCGTAGCCGGGTGCCGACGATCTTCCGGGATGTCACAAGGCTTTTGCTGATTGCGGTGGGTCTGGCGCTGATCTTCTCCTACGTCTGGGGTGTGCGCGTCGGCGGCCTGTTCACCGCGCTCGGCGTGACCTCGGTGGTCATCGGCTTGATGCTGCAGAACTCCGTCGGTCAGATCGTGTCCGGGTTGTTCATGTTGTTCGAGCAGCCGTTCCGGATCGGAGACTGGCTGGACACACCCACCGCCCGCGGACGCATCGTGGAAGCGAATTGGCGTGCGGTTCACATCCAGACCGGCCAGGGTGTGCAGATCACGCCGAACTCGGTGCTGGCCGCCACGTCGTTCACCAACATGAGTCGCCCGCCCGGCGCGCACAAGCTGACGATCGGCGTCACGTTCGCAGTCGCCGATCCGCCCGACCGCGTGCGCCTTCTGCTGGTGCGGGTGGCGAGCGCGTTGCCGCAACGCAGACGCGATGTGGTGCCGACGTCGTCGGCCGGTGGTGCGGGGGCGTATCAGGTCAGCATCGCGTTGACCTCGCCCGCCGACGACGGCGCCGCGAAAGCGACCTTCCTGCGCTGGATCTGGTACGCGTCCCGGCGCGCGGGGCTGCATCTCGACGACGTGAGCGACGACTTCTCCACGCCGGCGCGGGTCCAGTTGGCGATGCGGGACGTGGTGGCGCCCGCGCTGCGGCTGAGCCTCACCGACCAGCAATCGCTGATCCCGCACGCTCGGATGGTTCGCTACGGCACCGACGAAATCGTGCAGTACGCCGGCGAAGTGCCCACGGCGATGACTTTTGTGATCAAGGGCAGCATTCGGCGGACCACGGCCGGCGACGACGGCTCGGTGACCCCGCTGAGCCTTTTGGAGGAAGGTTCGTTCCTCGGGTTGAGCTCGCTGACCCGGCAGCCGAGCCTGGCCGGTGCGTACGCGCTGGAGGAAGTGACCGCGCTCGAGATCGATCGCGAGCACATCGAAGATCTCGTGCTCCGGACACCTTTGCTGTTGCGGGAATTGGGTCGCATCATCGAGGACCGCCGCAGTGAGTCCTCGTCGATCGGGGCCGTCTCCACCCGGCGCTAGATTGCCCGCTACCCTGGGTCGATGAGTGTCCATGCCTTCTCGGCCACCGACGTGCGCCAGCAGGTGCATGAGGCGGCGCGCCGGGCCAGGGTGGCGGCTCGCGTGCTGGCCGCACTGCCGACGGTCGCCAAGGATCACGCGCTGCACGTCGCCGCCGACGCGGTGGTGGCCGGTAGCGACCGCATCCTGGCCGCCAACGCCGAGGACCTGGGGTCGGCCCGGGCGGCGAACACGCCGGCCGCCATGCTGGACCGGCTGGCGCTGGACCCCAAGCGCGTCCAGGGGATCGCCGCGGGCCTGCGTCAGGTCGCCGGCCTGCCCGATCCGGTCGGCGAGGTGCTGCGCGGCTACACCTTGCCCAACGGGTTGGCCCTGCGCCAGCAACGCGTCCCGATCGGCGTGGTCGGGATCATCTACGAGGGCCGGCCCAACGTCACGGTCGACGCGTTCGGTTTGACGCTCAAATCCGGCAACGCCACGCTGCTGCGTGGCAGCGCGTCTGCCGCGCAGTCCAACAAGGCGCTGGTCGCTGTGCTGCGCGACGCGCTGCACAGCGAGGACCTGCCCGTCGATGCGGTACAACTGATCCCGTCGGCCGACCGCACGTCGGTCACGCATTTGATCCAGGCCCGCGGACTGGTCGACGTGGTGATCCCGCGTGGGGGAGCCGGCTTGATCGACGCGGTGGTCCGCGACTCGCAGGTGCCGACCATCGAGACCGGTGTCGGCAACTGCCACGTCTACGTGCACGATGCCACCGACCTCGACATGGCCGAGCGAATCCTGTTGAACTCCAAGACCCGTCGCCCCAGCGTTTGCAACGCGGCCGAAACGCTGCTGGTCGACCGGGCGGTCGCCGAGCAGGCCATGCCGCGACTGATCAGCGCGCTGCAAAACGCCGGTGTGACCGTCCATCTCGACCCCGACGACGACCACCTGCGCCGCGAATATCTGGAGATGGAGATCGCCGTCGCGGTGGTCGACGGTGTCGACGCCGCCATCGCGCATATCAACGAATACGGCACCGGGCACACCGAAGCCATCGTCACGTCGAACATGGCTGCGGCGCAACGCTTTACCGAGGGCGTCGACGCGGCGGCGGTAATGGTGAACGCTTCGACGGGTTTCACCGACGGTGAGCAGTTCGGGTTCGGCGCCGAGATCGGCATCTCCACCCAGAAACTGCACGCCCGCGGCCCGATGGGGCTCGCCGAACTGACCTCGACCAAGTGGATCGGCTGGGGAGACGGCCAGATCCGTCCGGCCTGACATCGCTGAGGAGAACCCAAACGTGACTGTGCCTGCGCGGCCTGCACCGCTGTTCGTCGACATCGACGACGTCGAACGGCGGCTGGCCGAAACCGGCTATCTGGTCGACAAGGCCACCGCCACCGCGGTTTTCCTGGCCGACCGGCTCG